>AMWB02006620.1_pt1 | contig 24937 bp, 20 predicted proteins | sample 200311 | NCBI WGS metagenome assembly AMWB02 (sample SAMN02737377, study PRJNA173069) | bioreactor metagenome | biome: anode biofilm in microbial fuel cells | place: USA: California | collected 2010-12-16 | reverse complement strand
TTCGTTTGGTAAAATTGAAGGATCGTTTGACTTTATACAGGAAGCTAATGAAGTCCGATAAAAAGGGAATGAATAGATAAAATGAATAAAAAAGCCGGCATCACCATAGTAGTCTTAATTGTTTCCGCCTGTGTGCTGATGAGCATTGCGCTGATTGTGGGTGGAGTTGTACTTTTGCGCGGGCAGAAGAACTACACTGAACCAACTCAGACCGTCCCTCAAATTTTTCCGACCGCAATTCCTGAGTCAACCGATGTTGAGCCGCAACCTGCCGGTGAAGAAACCCTACCGGCTGAGATTCGCAGTCAGATGGATGAGATCCAGCAGCAGGTTCTTCAGATCCGCGGCAAACAGATGGAAAAGGATCTTCAACGGGATCTGATGACACCGGAGCAATTGCAGGATAAGGTCATTAATGACTTCTTCAGCGATTACACGCCTGAAGACGCGGTGAAGGATGCGAAGATCCTCAACGCGTTGGGGCTGGTTGAACCGGGGTTCGATCTGCGACAATTCTACCTGGATCTCTATTCAGAGCAGGTGGCGGGGTATTACGACAGCGAGACCAAGGAAATGTACGTGATTTCTGGCAGTGATTTTGGCGGAACAGAACGCATGACATACGCGCATGAGTTCAATCATGTTTTGCAGGATCAATACTACGATCTGGAGAACGGGTTAAAACTCAACGAGGATTACTGTGAAACCGACACCGAGTACTGCGCGGCTGCCACAGCACTGATCGAGGGAGATTCCACTCTTACCGAGCAGTACTGGTTCCTGCAATACGCCACCCGGCAGGATCAACAGGACGTGATCAAGTTTCAAAATTCCTATTCCAGCCCGGTATACGACTCCGCCCCTGATTATATGAAAGAGGACTTCCTGTTCCCTTATGTAAACGGACTCGAGTTTGTCACTGGGTTGCATAATGCGGGCGGCTGGGAGGCTGTGGACGCGGCCTTTTTGAATCCGCCTGTCAGTACTGAGCAGATCCTGCATCCTGAAAAGTATCCCGATGACAAACCAGTGGTTGTGGATATGCCGGATCTCTCATCTATTCTGGATGAAGGATGGGAAGAACTGGACCGCAATGTGATGGGCGAGTGGTATTCCTACCTGATCCTGGCTAAAGGCAGATCATCCCAATTCAAGATGGATGATGAAGATTCCAGAACCGCCGCGGCTGGATGGGGCGGCGACACTTACGTGTTTTACTCACCAATCGATTCTACAGACTATCTTTTCGCCTGGCGCAGCAACTGGGAAACAGGTCAGGATATGGATGAGTTCTTTAACCAGTCACGTGAATATGGATTGGCACGCTGGGGCATCCCGGTCTCAAATTCCAGTACCGCGGTTACGTGGGAATCTGATGCTGATGGGGTGATCACGATGCGCCGGAATGGTAATGATGTGCTCTGGTTGATGGGGTCATCCGGCACAACACTTAAGCAAGCGCTGACTCTTTTACAGGATTTTGGCAGCTAAACCATGCCGCTTGACCTTGGACGGATCAGGGGCTTGTGCTTTGACGTTGACGGGACGATCAGTGACACGGATGATGCCTGGGTGGATCGCATCGCCAGGTGGCTCGCCCCCCTGCACGCGCTGATCAAACCCCGGCAAGCCCGCCGTTTTGCGCGCTGGCTGGTGATGTTCACCGAATCGCCGATGAACGCGGTTTATTATTCAATGGATGCCTTAAGCCTGGATGACAATTTTGCGCGTTTGTTTGACCGCCTTGTGCGCAGGAAAGGAATGCGGGGCTCCAGGTTTAATCTTATGAACGGTGCCCGGGAATTGCTGGACACCGCGCGCAGCCGTTATCCCCTGACCGTGGTCAGCGCCAGGGATGCCCTCACGACGAGTCATTTCCTGTACCAGTTTTCCCTGCAGGATCATTTTGTTGAAGTTGTCACCAGCCAGAGCTGCGCGCACACCAAACCATTTGCAGATCCCGTCCTGTTCGCAGCGGAACGTATGCAGGTTCCGCCCGAAGCCTGCCTGATGATCGGAGACACGACAGTGGATATCCTGGCAGGCAAGCGTGCCGGGGCGCAAACCGTGGGGCTATTGTGCGGATTTGGTACTGAAAACGAGTTGAGGCGGGCTGGCGCAGACCTGGTTTTGAACGATTTACAAGAACTGTACGCTTTACTGTTTTCCTGCTAACTCTCTTATGGTTTGATTTGAAAGGTGATCTCATCCATGGTCACCTGGTTACCCGCGGTATCCCAGGCTTTCAGGTATGCGGTGTGTTTTCCGCTCGTCGCCCGCAACTGGTACACGAACGGCGGTGCGGTCTGTGTGAGAACCAGTTTTCCGTCTACCCACCATTCGACCTTTGAGATTCCCACCAGTTCCTCAACAGCAGCGCTGAGTGTCACCCCGCCACGCACAGGTTCCACCTGAGTACCTGCCAGCGGGTAGGTGATCCTGACTTGGGGCGCGGTGTTGTCCACGGTAACCTGCGTCACAGCGGTTCTGATCCGGTTATCCTGGTCAACCACGCTCAACCGGATAGCGTATAACCCGTTCAGATTTCCGGTATCCCACACCGCAAGTAATCCATCATTCACCTCACGGGTGGAAGTTGTACCCACCTGCAGCCATGTTTCAGGATTAATGCCTTCACCCACCTGTACCTGGTAGGAACGAAAATCATCAGTTGCAGCAGTACCGCGAATATTAACCCTGCCGGATACGGCGGAGAACAACGCTGGTTGGCTGATATTGCCTTGCGGATCGATGCCAACGGACTGAATTGCATCATAACCCTGCGGTACGAGCTCCAGGCCAGCCACTTCTGCCCACTCCCGGGCTTCCGGTGGAACATTGAGATAGACGCGCTCCTCAACCAGGTCGGCAGGTGTAAATACCGTGGCCAGTGCGCCGGTTTCACGGTTGACCTTTGCCAGGGTGTAGAGTGTATCGGGCATGGTTGGTTCATTACCATACAGGAATACATCCGTTACCACTTCCGGGCATTCTTCCGTTGGCAACATGCCGGAAGGGCTGCATACTTTCATCTCTGTGATGCCAGGCGGCATCTCCCAACCATTGAAGCGGTTTTCCCGCGTGGCGTACTTGAACATCGCATGCCAGATCCCGGCGGGCATGTGTACATCCAGGGGAGAACCGGACGATCCGCGACTTCCCATCCATATGAGCACGAGACGATTCGGATTGTAGCCCAGCGTCCAAACTTGGCGATCGTCATTCGCGCTCCCGGTTTTGGCAGCGACCGGACTGCCGATCTCCAGTTCGTTCGGGTAGCCCAAGCTGGGCCAGCGGGCACTTTCATCGCTGAGGACATGGTTTACCAGGTAAGCCAGTGTAGCTTCCATGATGGTTGATCGCTGAGCGTTTTCTTGTTCCAGGATCACACGATCGGAAGTCGTAACAATTTTCAGGACAGTTTGCGGCTCGATCGCGCCAGTTGCAGGGTTTAACATCCCACTGCGCACCCCGGAATTGGCAAAGGTACTGTAAGCGGTACCCAGTTGCAGCAAGGTTGTTTCAGCACCCGCAAAAAGGATCGTCGCATCCTCAGGTGCCGATTCCAATGATTTCAAACCTACAGCAACCCCGGAACGCCATACATTTCCCGCTCCGATCTCACTCAGTAAGCGCGTGATCGGATTCAAATAATCATTGGCCAATGACCCGCGCAGGTTCACTGCGCCGTGGAACTCCGCCGCATCCGGGGTCGACCCCGGCGTTGTTGAGGGAATATCCCAGACGAGGCTGGCGGGGGAATACCCGCGTGAAAAAGCACTGAACGCGACAATGGGTGTGAGTAAAGAACCGGGCTGGTAACCCGAATCGTTTAATCGGTCACCGGTGAGTGTAAGCGGCTCAAGGTACGCCAGAACCTCGCCGGACTCAGGTGCCATCACCAGTCCAGCTGCTGCCAATCCATCGCCGCTCACACCAGTAAAACTCTGGGTGGGCAGCAGCAGATCTGCCTGGCATTCAAACCCCTCGGGTGCAACGCCGCTAAGGTTACTATACTGAACACGCATCAACTGGGTGGTGGTCGTACATACGAGTTGTTCCTGCAGATCAGCATCCAGGGTGGTGGTGACAATTAGACCTCCCCGTTGAAGGCGGTGGATACCCATGCGGGGTTCAAGCTGCTTTTCCACCTGTCGGATGAATTCCTCTGCGATGGTGTCCCGCTTCTCTTTTACTTCACGCAGGGTGATCACTTCTTTGGTTGCCAGGTCGTATTCCTGCTGGTTGATCGCCCCGCTGGAGAGCATTTCCCTCAACAGTTCTTTTTGTGTTTCGAACGCGGTACCGGGCGCGTCGAGCGGATTCAGTGCCGGGCTGCGCAGCACAGCGGTCAGTAATGCTGCCTCAGCCAGGGTGAGTTCACTGGCAGACTTGCCGAGGTAGAGCTGAGCGGCGCTTTCAGCCCCATAGGCGTACCTGCCGAACCATGCGCTGTTGAGATACCACTCTATGATACTGGTACGGCTGTAAGTGGTAACAATCTGCCCGGCAAGCAAACGCATACGGAAAGCCCTGGCGGTGGATGGTTTTTCGTCCCACAAGACCAGGTCGCTGACCACTCGCTCCGCGATCGTCTGCGGTTCCGGATTCCGCCACTCTTTCAACTGGTACCCGGGGCTGGTCCAGAAAGCGGGCTCGAAAGTGGCAGTCACCGCCCGGACCAGTTGGGGACTGATGAATTCTCCGGCCAACGGATCGATGGAAAGAAACTTGCGCTCGATCTCCTCATCCTGGTAGGTGAAAAGGTTGATCTCTCCACTGCGATCCAGAACCCGCGTGGGTTGCAACAACTCGCCGTTCTCCCTGTCCATGAGGACGGGGAGTATTTCAATGGAGGGTAGATCGCGGGAAAAGCGCGCAAATGAGATGGCGCCGAATAATAATGATCCAACCATGAGGATGGAGAGAGTGGCGACAACGGCGCGTGCCAAACCGCCCAGCGCGCGGTTAACTCTCACCTGGCGGTTTTGCCGTGCACGTTTGCGGTTCTTCAACAACAGGTAGAGGTCGAGCTGGCGCACTTTACATCACTTTCGGGGTGTTGCAGTTCTTGTTGGACTGCTTGTTGCAGTTTTTCCGGTCAGCGCAGGTTTAGTGCGCTGACTTACAGGAGTCCGTGTCGGGGTTGGCGTGATCACCTGCTTGTACATGGTGAGAGCGTCCGTACGCAACATGGCCGGAAGAATTTCCTCGGGATACTGCAGGAGTTCCTCCAGGCCGGCCGCGGCTGCTTTGTATTCTTCAAGTCCGATCAACGCTTTTACCCGCCAGTATTGTGCGATGGCTTTTTGCCTGTCTCCCTTGCCGAGTTCGTATGCCGCTCGGGCGTATTCATAGGCACTGCCATAAAGTGTTCTTGAGATTTGAATTTGGGCAATGCCAAGGTTGGCAGCGAAGGAATTCTTATCCATGCGTAAAACAGCATTGAAATCAGCAGCGGCTTCATCTACTTTGGCGGTTTGGAGATAACACTCGCCGCGCACGAGCAATGCCGGCAGCGAATTCTCATCCAACTCAAGTGCTTTACCGGCAAATTCCAATGCCCCCTCGTAATCCTCCCGGGTAAGGAGGGCTTGTGCCATCCATGCCAGCGCTTCCGGATCTTCCGGTTCGTATGCCAGGTATGTTTCCAGCGGTGCTATTGATTCTTCCATCAGTCCCTGCATCTGGTTGGCTTGGGCCAGCAACTTGTAAACCGGAAGGCTGGTCAAATCGAACTTGTTGGCAGCCCGCGCAGACTCGAGCGCGAGGGCTGGTTCGTTAAGTTCCAGGTATGCTTTGGTCCGGAGGATTTCCACCTGCACCGAGGGCGGCGCGGATGGCGGGATTTGACCGAGGGTATCCAACGCGGCAGCTGCATCACCTGCGCTCAGTTCGAGTTGCGCCAGCTCGATGTTGGCCTCGTACAGCAAAGGATCGAGGGTCAGTGCTTTTTCGAATTGTTCCCGCGCTTTGCTGCTTTGAGGTGTAGTGGCCAGCAATAAAGTCCTGCCTTTTCCAAGGTAAGCCGGGGCATAATCCGGGCTGATCTTAAGGCTGGCATCGTAGGCTTTTTCAGCCTCAGCAATCAATCCCTGGAAGCGATAGATTTCACCGATGTGATAATGGATATCAGGTGAAGCCGGCTCGGTGTACAACACCTGCTGGAAGTATTCGAGGGCGAGCGGCCAGTCCTGCCTTTCGTATGCCCGCATGGCTGCTTTATAGGCTTCGGTCAGGGCGTGAGGTGTTGCAGCATAGATGGGGGTGGGTGTGTAAGTGGCATCCAGCAGTGACCACAAGGGAGCCAACCCGGTCGTTTGCGGGCTGGGAGTGGTGACCTTGGTGGCAGTAGCCGGGGGCGTAAGTGAAAACTTCATGATTGGTGAAGTATCAGGACGATAGTGCGGACCACGTGCCAGGAAGAATGCTGCCAGGCCAATTCCCACTGCGATAGCTCCCAGCGCAACCCAGGCAAGCGGACTCGTCTTCTTCCGAACGGACCTTTTTTCCTCCACCTGTACCTGTTCAAGGCTTGTCTTCCAGGCCAGTTTCGCAGAGTCGAAAGGTGGAACTGGTTCTGGGTCCGGGATGTTTTCACCGCTGAAACGCAGTCCGTGTATGGCAATCGCATTGGAGGGGTCCAGTTTGTGCGCCTCGCGCAAACAGAACGCACGTTCTTTGGCTGTCTCCACCAACCCGCTCATCCAAACCCAGTATTCAGGGTTTGACCGGTTTCGTTGGAGCAAACGGGTCATCAATTCCCGTGCGAGGGGAAGGTTTTCCTGTTCAACGGCTTCCATGGCCTCTTTTAACAGAAGCTCTTCGGATTGCATGCAATGAGTTTAGCATAGGGGATCGTCATCGGCAAGCATCAGCGGATGCACCGGTTGAGCGAAAATCTCAGAGTATAATGCGCATCATGAAACGATTTTTGAGCTTCTTTCCTGTATTCCTGATATTTGTCCTGCTTGGAGCTTGCACACCGGAAATTCCAACGGTCACGATCACACCAACCGGGGCGATCGACCTTACGCCCTTTCGTACCAGGACCTCAACGCCAACAATTACGCTGACACCCCAGGGGTTACCTACCGCCACCCCTAAACCGACCATCACACCCACCCCGCGCGTATACGAAATTCATGCCAACGACACCATGCTTTCGATCGCCTACTATTACGGGATCACCCTTGAGGAATTACAAGCGGCAAATCCTGATGTTGATCCGGCGTTGTTAACCATCGGCTCACAACTCATCATCCCGCCAGGCCGTGCCCCCACCGGGACGCCGCTTGTTCCGACCCCTACGCCTTTTGGCGTGACTACCGGTGAAGTAAACTGTTTTTCCGGACGGTCGGGTGGCTTGCACTGCTTCGTTCTCGTTGAAAATGATCGAAAAAATCCGGCGCAATACCTCAGTTCCAGCATATCCCTGGTAAACGCTGAAGAAGAAATTTTGCTCACGAAGGTGATCCCCCTGGCGTTGAAAATACTCAAGCCGGGTGACCGTGTTCCTTTCTATGCGTATTTTCCCCCGCCGCTGCCGGCTTACACCAGCGTTGACTTTGAATTGTTGACTGCTGTAAAAGCTACAACCGGGAATGAAAATTCGTTTACTCTTGAAATTGAGGTCGTTGATTCAGCGATTTCAGATGATGGATCAAGCGCATTGATCACTGGCACAGCAAAACCAGTAAGCGATAACACGGAGTTAAGTGTCATTACACTGGTGGCAGTGGCTTATGATGGGGACGCGAAGGTTATCGGAATGCGTCGCGTTGAGCAGCAAATTGATCCAACCACCATGACGAGCTTCCCGTTTTCAATTCAGGTATACAGCGACGTTGGAGTGATTGCTGAGGTTGAGGTTTTTGGTGAAGCAGAGTAGTGATCAGTCAGCGTTCCAGACCAGGTAACTTCCTTCCGCGCAGACCGGTGTTGATGAACCGGTGATCAGGCATACCGTGTAGATCACAAGCTGACCATTCCTGATCCCTTTCAATACAGGCACCTCAATTTTTGCGCGTCCATCCTCATCGGTCGCTCCAATCCCGGCTGTGTAGTGTGTGCCATCCGGCAACCTGATGTCTAGGGTGGATTCAATGCCGCTTAATGGACGCTGGTCCTCTTTCAGGAGCAACTGCAAGTGAATGCGCTGCTTTTCTTTAACCGGTAACTTTTCATATTTTTCTGAAAGAATCAAGGATACTGTATCATCCGAGATCTCGCTCGGGTTGACCTGGGCGATCGAGGATTCGATCAACTCCAGGTACTGCAACCCAAGGGTTACCAGGCGCACCTGCTCACCTTTCTCGGCTTCAGGTTCATAATGCAGGCAATAATTGGCGAAGCACTGCTGGATTATTCCAGGTTCGATCTCTGCGGGTTCAGAGATCGGATCGCCGGAAAGTTTTCGCCCGCCGTGGTTGGTGATGAATTTATCCACCTTGACCGGAACATGGTGGCCTTTGCCATTTTTGATCGCATAAAAAACAATTGTTTCGTCCCGTTTGTGACTTTGTGGAATGGGTTTTTCAATCTCGATGCCAAGTTCACTGGTGATCGCGCGTAGACGTATTTTGTCCGGCTTTTCAGCGGGACTGTAGATCACGACGTTCGAGTAAACCTGTTCGAGCGCGCCATCTGCTGCAATGTATGGCTGGGTGAGCGGTACACCGAAAGCGGAACCAATTTCCATTTCGTCAAGCAGCGTTTTAAAAGGTTGATCAATGATCGTTTCAGCAGGATCGGACAACATGGCTTCGATATGGGGAGGATAACTGCACTTCTGATCACAGGCAAACGCGCCGTAAGCGAGCAGCCTTGCTTCTCCTGCCGGGTCATTCATCATTCTGTAAAAGCCGACGTTTTCAAAATACTGTTCAATGCGCTGTTGTTTGTAATTGATATTCACACCGGTGATGGGTTTCCCGGCGTATTGCTCACCGGAAAGCTGGTCGAATAAGGGCACGAAGTCTTCAAAAACGGTGATCCCGTTAACTACGCGAGCAGCAGAATCCCCGTTTATTTCCGTCCCTGTAAACTTCAGGTCAAAAGCTTTTCCGAGCGGGTATAACATGAAACGCTCACTGCCGCTCAAAAGCGGATTCTGGCACATCAGGGAATTCAGCGTGTATTGGCATTCCAGTTCCTGGTAGAGAAACAACTGCGAGATCGCCGGACCAATCACTTCATCGCCGCCCAGGGCAGTGTGAAATTCCCTGAAGACCGGCGCAATCTCGTAGGTGGTTCCTTCAATGGGTGCCGGATCCACTGCAGCCGGAGCCTGGCATGCACTCAGCCAGGTAAACGATAAAGCCAGGCAAAGCAGAATGTGTAAGTAGCGGTATTTGAAGTACGATTTCTGATTGAGAGATTTTTTCGGTATCATGCGATGCACCAGAATTATTATAAAGGATAGCACAAATATTCGGGTTGAGCGTGCGGTCTCTTCACTGGGGCAGTTTTTCAGGTGATGGTAGAATGATGGAAAGAACCATTGCCTGGAGGAAGCCATATGACAAACGTTGTGATCGTTGATGCAATTCGCACCCCGATCGGTGCGCTGGGGGGATCTCTTGCCAGGGTGCGGCCGGATGACCTGGCAGCGCTGGTGATCAAGGCGCTGGTGGAGCGCAACGGATTGGCCCCGCAGAATGTGGAGCAGGTATTCCTGGGTTGTGCCAACCAGGCGGGTGAGGATAACCGCAATGTGGCGCGCATGGCAACGCTGTTGGCAGGACTGCCGGTAAGCATACCCGCTGTAACTTTTAATCGCTTGTGCGCATCAGGTCTAACCGCTGTCAATGCTGCTTTTCATGCCATCCGGGCTGGAGAAGGGGATATCTTCATTGCAGGTGGTGTTGAAAGCATGTCCCGGGCGCCTTATGTACTTGGTAAAGCGGAAAGTGCTTATCCTTTCGGCAACCTGACGGCTTTTGATACTGCGCTTGGCTGGCGCTTCCCCAATCCCCGCATGGCTGAACTTTATGGTGCCGACCCGATGGGCGAGACCGCTGAAAATATAGCTCAGCAATATGGCATCACACGTGAAGAACAGGATCGCTTCGCTGCTCAAAGTCACGCGCGGGCGATTGCGGCGATGGACGCTGGAAAACTGGCGGAAGAGATCCTTCCAGTTTCCATACCCCAGAAAAAAGGCGATCCGCTGTTGGTGAGTGTGGATGAACGCCCCCGGCGGGACACTACTGTGGAGACTCTCGCCCGATTGAAACCGGCTTTTCGCCAGGGTGGTACTGTGACCGCGGGTAATTCATCCGGCATGAACGATGGAGCAGCTGTGTTGCTTGTCATGAGTGAAGAAAAGGCTGCCTCCTTGGGGTTAAAACCGCTTGCGCGTATTCTTTCTTCGGCTGCCGCAGGTGTTGAGCCGCGAGTGATGGGGCTGGGGCCTGTACCCGCGACCCGCAAGGCTTTGCAGCGGGCTGGTATCACCCTCAACGACATTGGTCTTGTTGAGTTGAACGAAGCTTTCGCTGTGCAAGCGCTGGCGGTAATGCATGAACTGGGACTTTCAGAGGAGATCACCAATGTGAACGGTGGTGCTGTCGCCCTGGGGCATCCGTTGGGATGCTCTGGTGCGCGAATCCTCACCACATTGTTATATGAAATGAAACGCCGTGCCGCGGCAACCACCCGGCTGTTTTTTGGACTGGCCACCTTGTGTGTTGGTGTGGGTCAGGGTGAAGCTACCATCGTGGAATGGATTGGCGCGTGAAACAAAAAAGTCAATACGCCTTCATGATGGCTTGGGATACTCCGTGTTTAATAAGCAGGAGACTTGCTCCTGTTTTTTCTTGTGATGGCGGCACACAAAAAATAAAGCGGAACTTTTCAAAACCGTGATTATTGAGGATAATAAGTATCCACCGGCGAAGCATTATCGGTGATCAACCCCGGAAACGGGACAAAAGGAGGAAGAATGCCCCCAAAGGGTCGTATCGTTGTGAATGAGAACTACTGCAAGGGCTGTGAAGTGTGCGTGTTTAATTGTCCGCAGCATGTACTTGCTTTAGACCACGATCATATAACTGTCAAAGGGTATCACCCCGCTGTGTTGATCGCAGAGGGTTGCACCGGTTGTGGTATTTGTGCTGTAGTCTGCCCTGATGCAGCGATTACTGTTTATCGCATCAAAACCGGTGTCACCCGGGATCAGGATTAGGAGGCGGCGATGGCGAAAGAGTTAATGAAAGGAAATGAAGCAGTAGCCGAAGCTGCAGTACGCGCCGGCATCACGGCTTATTTTGGGTATCCAATCACCCCGCAGACAGAACTGCTTGAATATTTGTCTCACCGGATGCCTGAACTTGGTCGGGTTTTCGTGCAGGCGGAAAGCGAACTGGCTGCAATCAATATGGTGTATGGTGCAGCCTGCACCGGTCAACGCGTTTTAAGTTCCTCCTCCAGTCCGGGTGTGAGCCTGATGATGGAAGGCATTTCTTACATCGCGGGAACCGAACTCCCGGTTGTGCTGGTTGATGTGATGCGTGGTGGACCAGGTTTGGGCAACATTGCACCCTCACAGGCAGATTACAACCAGATCGTCCGCGGCGGGGGACATGGTGAATACCGCGCGATAGTACTGGCACCGGCCAGTATACAGGAGGCAGTCGATCTGACCGTTCTCGCTTTTGACCTGGCTGAAAAATACCGCAATATTGTGGTCGTCCTTTCTGACGGGTCGATCGGTCAAATGATGGAACCCTGTGAATTACCTCCCATGCAACCGCTCAAAACCAGTTTTCCGGAGTGGGCTGTGACCGGAGCGGAAGGGCGTGAAAGACGCTATTTAAGCTCGATCAATATTAACCCGCCTGCCCAGGAGATCACGAACTTCAGGGTTATGCGGCGCTGGCAGGAAATTGAGGCGAATGAAGTGCGAGTAAAAGAGTACTTCATGGAGGATGCCAAACTGGTGGTTACCGGTTTCGGTTCAGCCGGACGGGTTGCCCTCTCCGCGGTTCGTGCCGCAAGGGAGGAAGGTATTCCGGTTGGTCTGATCAGGCCGGTCACGCTCAATCCCTTCCCCCGCCAGGTTTACGCGAAAGCAGCCGAACAGGCGGATGGCATGCTGGTGGTGGAAATGAACAACGGTATGATGCTGGATGATGTGCTGTTGGCCACCCAGGGGAAGGTACCGGTTGAGTTTTACGGCCGTATGGGGGGGGTGTTCCTGATGCCGGACGAAGTGCTATCTGAGATTCGACGTATGGCCGCGGGGAATATACCCACTGCGGGGCATCCGCGTGATCGTTGGCTTGACCGTGTTAAGGGTGTTATTTAAAGGAGCTGACCATGGTGATGAATGGTAATGTTACTGAGGAAATGGTTTACTCAAGACCGGAGGCTTTCACCGACACGAGTACTCATTACTGCCCGGGTTGTACTCACGGCACAGCACACCGCCTGGTGGCTGAAGTGATTGATGAAATGGGCATAAGGGGAAAGACCATTGGTGTTGCATCCGTGGGCTGTTCTGTCTTTGCTTACAACTACTTTGATATGGACTTTGTGCAGGCTCCGCATGGGCGGGCTCCTGCCATGGCCACCGGGGTAAAACGCGTATTGCCGGACCATGTGGTGTTTACTTACCAGGGCGATGGGGATATGATCTCCATCGGAACCGGAGAGATCACGCATGCTGCAGCGCGTGGTGAGAATATCACGGTAATCTTTCTGAATAACACAAATTACGGCATGACCGGTGGTCAAATGGCCCCCACTACGCTTCCGGGTCAAAAAACCACTTCATCTCCAAACGGACGGGATGTTGAGCTTCAGGGTTTTCCTGTTAAAGCAGCAGAGATGCTTGCGACCCTGGATGGCGCGTCCTACGTGGTCAGGCGCTCATTACATGACCCGAAAAATATCCGCCTGGCAAAGAAAGCGATCCGCACCGCGTTCGAGACGCAAATGCGCGGCTTGGGGTTTTCCATGGTGGAACTGTTATCGATCTGCCCGACCAATTGGGGTTTGAACCCGGTGGAGTCGCTGCACTGGATGGCAGAAAACATGGTCCCGTATTATCCGCTGGGAGACTACAAGGTGCATCCCGCGGTAGCCAACCTTAGGTTCTAGGCGGAGACGATTATGCAGACAGAGATCATTATTGCTGGTTTTGGCGGGCAGGGCGTGCTGTTCGGCGGGCAATTGTTAACTTATGCCGCGATGGATGAAGGAAAAGAGGTCACATGGATCCCTTCTTATGGACCTGAAATGCGCGGCGGTACTGCCAACTGTACCGTGGTCATCTCCGACGAGGAGATCGGCTCGCCCATGGTCAGTCACCCGCAGGCTGCGATCGTCATGAACCGGCCTTCATTGGACAAATATGAACCCCTGATCAAGCCGGGCGGTTTGCTGGTTGTCAACGAATCCATGGTGGATCGTGCAGTGGATCGCGAGGATATCAGGGTTGTGGTGGTAAAGGGGAACGAGATTGCCGAAAAGCTGGGCGATAAGAGGATGTCCAACATGGTACTGCTTGGCGCGTTGCTCGCCAACCTGCCGGTGTTGCCCATTGAGGCAATTGAGAAAGCGCTGGCCGGGCACCTGCCTGAAAGGCACAAAAAACTACTGCCAATGAATTACGAAGCTCTGCGCGAGGGAGCCAAATTCAAGGCCAACCAGGCGGCTTAGCCTGAAACCTGTGACTAAAACTTTGGGAGACATTCATGGAATGTCTCCTTTTTGATCGAATGTCTACTTTTTGATCATCAATTTATCAAATGACCGCAGATCGATAGCGGTGGTCATTTGGGTCACGTCCAACCCCTTGATCAATTGTGCTTCGGTAGACGACAGGTCGATGCCAAGCGTTTTGGCTGCTGCGATCGGGTCGCTCTTAAGTTTCGTCATGAAAGTGCCATCCTTCAATGCCCGCCCGATCAAATCAAGTAATTGTGTTTCAGTCGCCATGGTCTTTATCTCCTTTTTCTAGCTCATTTTCAATTTCTGCCAGTTTTCGATAAGCAGAAACAACCCTAATCTCGCGTTGTTTAATCCTAGCATATTTGTCAAGTCCCTGGTCCACCGTACAGGCGTTGATATCGGGGTCAACACCAGGTTGTGCAAACAGAAAGCGGTGGAGCGAGAGGATGTGATATGGAAAGACTTTTTCAAGGATTTGTGTAATTTCATTGTATAAACTGCGCTTTTCTTCACGACTGACACCGCCCGCCACATAGTCATACGCTGACGCCAGGTCTTCATCAGGATGGTGTACCGGTTGAACACCATAACGGTCCGGGTCCAGCATCACTTGAGAATCGCTGTCCAGGTTGAACAGGCTCAGTCCGATCGACTGGATTTGTTCATGATGATCGAGAACAAAGCGGACTGTTTCGAGTGCTTCCTGTACCGTCTCAGTGGGAAATCCGATCAGAATGCCGGCATGATTGACGATACCTGCCGCGCTGCTCGCTTGCAGAATCTCCCTGGCGGTTTGCACTTTGATCCCTTTGTTCATTCTATCCAACACACGGTCGCACGCTGACTCCAGGCCGAAGAGCAGGGCTGCGCATCCGGATTGTTTCAACTTGTGTAGAACCTGCGGGGTGAAACCGGGATCAAACCTCGCCCAGCTCAGCCAGGAGAACCCCGGATGATCTGCTGCTGTCAGTAAATCATCGGCCAATTGTCCCAGTAGGAGGGGAGGGATGGCTTCGTCGACAAAGGCAAAACAGGCTGCCTGCCATTTGTCTTTCAACCCCGCCAGGTCCTGTGCCACCTGCCTTGCCGGACGGATGCGGTAAACCTTGTCCTGCCCGTTCGGACTGGTGCAGAAAGCGCATTTCCTCCAATAACATCCGCGCGACATGTACGCCGGCAGGACTGGAACAGGTGAAAAATACCGTCCCATGGGCAATCCGGAAAAGTCCGGGGTGGGCAGCGTTGTAACATCCTCAATGTGCGTCTTTGAAGGAGGTTGGATCACGCCATCTTGTTTGGAGTATAGGTTGGGTGTACCCTGAAGTTCGTGTCCACCCTCCAGACGGCGCGTCAGCTCGAGTAGTGCTGTTTCACCTTCGTAGACGATCACGCTGTCGAAGTACCTGAACAGTCGGTCATTCGTAACTAGCTTTTCCCGGTGGCGGGTTAGGATATTTCCGCCGATCACAACGTGAATTTCAGGGCGGAGTTGCTTGATCATCCTTGCCAGGGTAAGGCCGGGTACGAGCTGTTCCTCATAGCTTATCGATAACCCGATCACATCCGCTTCATCAGCCAGCAGGGATGGCAGTGTGTATCTATCGTACAAATCGATGAAGGGGTTGTGGAGGCCATCCTGTGTTGACATGGTGATATACGAAGTTGAATAAGGGGGTTTTTCCATCACGAAACCGTAAAGGGATAAACGCGTGGGGTAATAAGGCAGGGAGAAAAGCAGCATGGCTTGGTCAATGAGCTTCAGGCTGCCGCTGTAGCGTTCGTAATTGTAAAAGTGCCCTGGATCGCGCAGGGTCTCTTTAGCCGATTCCACCAGTCGTGCCACCACGGGGCCCGTCATGAGGGCGGCATCCAGCACTTGTGGAGAACAGCCTCGTTCCAGGATTACGTCACGGTGATCAATAATTTTGGTGATCGATTCCAGAATGATGTCACGGTTGAGAACCGTGTCGTACAACTCCAGATTGACATCCCGTTGAGTTACTTGGTGCCCAGCCCGGCGCAGGACGGCGGTCAGGCAGGGCAGCGCGAGATGCGGCACTGATGGGTCGAACTGCGGCGGGAAAACCAGGCTGATGTTCATAAACGCTCGTCCTTTTAAATCAAGCTGCTATCCGGGTGACCGGGTTTATCAAATCCGACGCGCTGCAGGTCCCTTAGTTTTTCGAGCACCTGCCGGCTCATTTCACGCAGGTAATGCTGGTTCATCTTCTCGATGAGATGCGGAATCGAATCGATTGTGTCTTTCATCTTCTTTGCGGAGATCTGCCGGGTTTCCGTTACGCGATAAGACGGTGCCGGTTCAAACTTCAATCCCAATCTCTCTGCATTCCCGTGAAACATACTGCCGGGGAAGATTTGCAGCGGGTAAATAAGGAGTCTTCCCAGCCCCTGATCAGACACGAAGCGCAATGTTTGTTCGAATTGCTCGAGGGTATCACCCGGCAGCCCGGCGATCACCCCGACGTTCGCCCAGATCCCCCGTTCGCGCAACAGAAGCATACCGCGGGTGAACGCGGCTGGGTCAAACCCTCTTCCCATCAACGCCAGGGCTTCCGTATTGATCGATTGAAGTCCAACCTCAACCGCGGTAATTCCAGCCTCTACGAAGGCATCAGCCATTCTTTCGTTGATGAACTCCGCTTTGACCTCCACAAATATCTTTTTGCCGTGTTGGTGATTGAGCTCCTTCAACAGGCCACAAATTTCCAGGCAGCGCTTGGAGGGCAGGTTGAAGGTTGGGTCGATGATGTAGATACTGGCAGCTTCGCTGTTGATCAGAATGGACAGATCCGACCTCACGCGAGCCAGTGAGAAATAACGCGGGTGGGAGTAATTCTTGCCGTACAGGCAGAAGTTACAGTAAAACGGGCAGCCGCGCATGGTTTCCAGGTCCGCTGTGCCGCCTGGTCGTGGCTTGAGCATGCTTGCCTCGTATGGAGAGGGGATGCTGTCCAACGGGTCTGCCAACAGCGCTGGAGCGTGGTCTGCATCAGCCGAGGTGAATCGCGAGACCATTCCGGCAGGTTGCGCGTACCTCCCGGCACCATCGTCAAGCAGATTCAACAATGAAACGAAGGCTATCTCACCTTCCCCGTTGCAAACCCACCACGCTCCGCTCTCCTGCAGCGCCGGTTGTGGTGCAAAAGCGACCTCCGGTCCTCCTAACACGATCGGTAAACCCGCGTTTGCTGCGCGCAACGACCGGGAGACGGCCATTGCTTCATCTCGGTTCCAGTTGTAGACTGAGAGCGCAACGAGCTGGGGATTGCTGGCGAGAATGACCTCGGTGATCTCGTCCGAGTTTTTCCCATATAGAAAGACCGGGTCAAGCAGGGTATGAAAATCCTTCCTGCCGCGCACTTGCCGGGCGAAGGAAGCCAGGTAACCGGCTGCCAGAGGCGGGCTGGAATATCGCTCTGCATCTGAATCATCTGCTGAAGGGAGGGATACGTACGTAATGCGCATAAATAATTATATGACCCTTTTTTCCAGGGGGAATTCATTCATCCACACCTGTCTACCCCTTCCCGCAAAAGACAGTCATGTCATAATTGGACCGCTTGCATTCAATTTCAAATTATGATATAGTATTTCCAATTCAGAGAGAACTGACAACCTTCTCTCGTGCCAACTAAATCGCTCCGTTTGTGGAGTGATTTTTTCCTATCTACATCGTTCGTTATCGGGGCAGTTTTTTTAGCAAGTCATCACTGATTAAGGAAGTAAAAATGCCAACTTCATTCTTGACATCAGAAGGATATCAAAAGCTGCAGGAGGAACTGGAACACCTGCGGACGACCCGGCGCGAGGAGGTAGCCCAGCGGCTGCACGAAGCGATAGAGGGTGGAGAACTTCTGGATAACGCCGAGTTGGAAGCTGCCAAGAATGAGCAGGCTTTCCTGGAAGGTAGTATCAAGGAACTCGAGATTCTCCTGGCCACCGCCCGGGTGGTGGATGATTCTGAAGTCGACCGTGAGACGATCCAGGTCGGCAACAGGGTGACCATTCAGGAAGAGGGTTTTTCTGAACAAGAGGAATACGAGATCGTCGGCGTTGCCGAGGCAGACCCGGGTATCGGGAAGATCTCAAATGAATCACCCATGGGAAAAGCACTGCTGGGTAAACGCGTGGGTGATCGGGTGCAGATTGATGCACCTGCGGGCACTTATTATGTTAAGGTGCTCAAGGTAGACCTGTAAAGAAACCGGGGGTCAAGCCGGCGCAGAAAAAGGCTGATCCAATCTCTAAAAAATCAGAGACCTGCCCCCGAGAGTAACAGGGCAGGCTCATTTTATTAAAAGGATTTAACCAATGGAACTTAACGAACTGGAACGAATTCGTTTTGAAAAAATGCAGCAGATGCGTGAACAAGGGCATGAACCATACCCGACCCGCACCGAGGTAAACCTCAATAATGCCGAAGCCATCCGCAAATTCGAGGAGAATGAAACGGCAGGCAGCCCGGAAGTGCTCACCGCGATATTGGGCGGTCGCCTGCGCGCCATCCGCCTGATGGGCAAGCTGGCGTTTGCTCACATTGAGGATGGTAGCGGGCGCTTGCAACTCTTTTTCCGTGTCAACGAGCTGGGTGAGACAGAAATGCAGCGCTTCAAAGATCATTTCGACATCGGAGACTTTATCCAGGCGGGAGGCGATCTGATCAGGACGCGCAGCGGGGAGGTGAGCCTGCTGGTACGCGAGTTCAAAATGCTGGCAAAGGCGATCACCCCACTGCCGGCAGCCAAGGATGAGGTGGTTGACGGGCAGGTGGTACGGCATGCCACCCTGGCTGACCCTGAAACTCGTTACCGTCAGCGCTACGCCGACCTGGCTGTCAACGAAGAGGTACGCAAGATCTTCCGTACACGGGCCGGTGTGGTAAGCGCACTGCGGGATTTCCTGGATGAGAAAGGATTTCTTGAGGTCGAGACACCCATTTTGCAACCGATATATGGCGGGGCTGCAGCCAAGCCGTTCGTCACTTTCCATAACCAGTTGAAGCAGCAGCTTTACCTGCGCATCTCGTTCGAGCTGTATCTTAAGCGGTTGACCGTGGGCGGGTTTGATCGCGTGTACGAGATCGGGCGCGATTTCCGTAATGAGGGTGTGTCTTATAAGCACAACCCGGAGTTCACCCAGCTGGAGTTCTATTGGGCGTATGCCGATTACCTGCAGGTGATGGCGCTGACTGAAGAGATGGTGGCTTACATTTGCGACCGCGTACTGGGCACCCGCAAAGTCATCTATGACGGCAAAGAACTGGACTTCAACCCGCCCTGGAAGCGCGTGAACCTGCGTCAGAGCCTGATCGATGCTGCCGGTATCGACATCCGCGAATACCCCACGGCAGAGGACCTGCAAATGGTGATGGAAGCCAAAGGCCTCAAGGTCAAACCCGGCGAGGCACGGGGTAAACTCATCGGGCAGCTGCTGGAGGAGTTCGTTGAACCGACACTGATCCAGCCGACCTTTATGTACGATTACCCGCGCGACATCTCCCCGCTGGCCAAGAACGTGCCCGGTGATCCCTCCACGGTGGAGCGTTTCGAGGGCTTCATCAACGGCATGGAGCTGTGCAACGCCTTCACCGAGTTGAACGATCCCGCCGAACAGGAGAAACGCTTTCTGGAGATGGGGCGCGAGTATGAGGCAGACGATGAGGAGCGCCACCCGATGGATGAAGATTACCTGCGCGCGATGTCTTACGGCATGCCGCCGCAGGGCGGGTTTGGCATGGGCATCGACCGCCTTGTAATGGTACTCACCGGGCAGAAGAACATCCGCGAGGTGCTGCTCTTCCCGCACCTGCGCGAACGCGAAGACTAAACCTTTCTTGAAGCACAAAGCCCGGGAACTGACTCCCGGGCTTTTATGATTTAATGTTGGTTTTACGCGCGCCAGAAGCCGCGCCGCACCGGGCGCACATCTTCAGCGGTGATGAAAGCCTGCGGGTCGGCCTCGAGCACGATGGTCTCCACGTTGGGTACGTCTTTGCGCAGCACGCTGGCGTGCAGTTCAAACACCGTGCCGTTGCGCCCGCGTCCGGCAATCTCGGTGACCGCGTAGCCGCCCGAGCGCAGGCGCTCAGCGATGTAAGCGCCGCGGTTGGAGCTGATGATGGTCACGAGAATGTGCCCGATTGCCAGACGGTTTTCAATCAGCATACCTACCAGGTTGCCGGTGGCAAAGCCGGTGGCATAGCCGAGGACGTTGAGAATATTATCCAGCTCGGTGAGCACGGAGCCGATGGCAACCACGAAGATGAGGGATTGGAAGAATCCCAACACCCAGACGATGGCTTTCTTGCCGCGCACAACGAAAAGCACCCGGATGGTGTCCAGGGTCATGTCGGCGACGCGCAGTAAGAAGATCATCAGCGCGAACAGCCAGGGGGGAAGAGTAGACAGGAATTCCATGGGTTTCCTCGCTTAGGCGGATTTCTCCTTGCGGATGGCGGGCATGTAGTAGTCTGTGGTGTATTCCTTGAGCATGCGGCGCAGACTGAACTGGGGCACCAGGGAGCGCAAATCTTCGCGCATGACCTTTAGCCAGTCCACGGGGATCTTGTCCTGGTTGCGTTCGTAATACAGCGGCACGATCACCTTTTCGAGCGTATCGTAGATGCTTTGTGCGTCGGCGGCGTCCTGTTCATCAGGGTTTTCGTAATCGATGTCTTTGCCGATCGCCCAGCCGTTGCGGCCGTTGAAGCCCTCGCGCCACCAGCCGTCGAGCACCGAGAAGTTGAGCACGCCGTTGATGGCGGCTTTCATGCCGGATGTACCGGAGGCTTCATTGGGGCGGCGCGGGGTGTTCATCCACACATCCACGCCCTGCACCAGGTACCGGGCAACGTTGATATCGTAATCCTCCAGGAAGACCAGGCGGCCGGCGCTGCGTGAATCCTTCACCGCGCGGTACACCTGCTGGATGATGAGCTTGCCGGGTTCATCGGCGGGATGGGCTTTACCGGCGAAGACGATCTGCACCGGGCGGTGGGTATCATTGATGAGCGCCATGAGGCGGTCAAAATCGCGGAAGAGGAGGTTGGCGCGTTTGTAGGTGGCGAAGCGGCGGGCGAAGCCAATGGTGAGGGAGTAAGGCTCAAGGAACAGGCCTCCGGCTACCACCTGGCTGGCGGTGAGTTGACCGCTCTTCCATTGCTGGCGGGTGCGTTCATTGGAGAAGTTCACCAGTTTGTTCTTGAGGTGACGGCGAACAGCCCAAAGTTCATCGTCAGGAATGTTGAGAATACCGTTCCATGCCAGCGGATCGTCAATGCGATCCAGCCAGTCCAGGCCGATGTACGCGTCGAAGAGGAGAGCCATGCGGCGGGCAAGCCAGGTGGAGGTGTGCACACCGTTGGTAACGTAATGGATGGGCACGTCCTCCGCTTCGCGCTCCGGCCAGAGGAAGTTCCACATTTTGCGTGAAACGATGCCGTGCAGGTCGGAAACGGCGTTGGCGCGTTCGGAGAGTTTGAGGGCAAGGACGGGCATGACGAAGGATTCTCCCCAGGATTGCGCCTGGCGGCCGAGGTCAACGAACTGGTCGTGGGTCAGGCCGAGTTCGGGCCAGACATTGCCGAAGTACTTGTCGATGAGCCAAAGCGGGAACTGGTCATTGCCGGCGGGGACTGGTGTGTGCGTGGTGAAGACATTGGAGAGCTTCACCTGGCTCCAGGCGTCCTTGAATTCAACCCCGGCTTTCACTTTCTCGCGGATGCGCTCAACAGCCAGGAAGGCGGAGTGACCTTCATTCATGTGCCACACATCAGGCTCATAACCCAACAGGCGCAGCGCGCGCACCCCGCCCATACCCAGCAGGATCTCCTGCGAGATGCGCACTTCAAGATCGTTGCTGTAGAGGCGTTCAGTGAGCTGCCGGTCGGTGGGTGAGTTCTGCTCGACGTTGGAGTCTAGCAGGTAAAGGCGCACACGACCCACCGCCATCTCCCACACGCGGGCGAAGACCTTGCGCCCGGGTAGTTCGATCGAGACGGTGAGCGGCTTGCGGTTTTCATCCAGCAGGGAAATGAGAGGAAGCATGTTGTATTCGATGAGCGCGTTGTGCGTCTCCTGCCAGCCGTCTTCAGTGATGTGCTGAACGAAGTAACCTTTATCATAGATGAAGCCGAGCCCGACCAGCGGCAGTCCGAGGTCGGAGGCTTCTTTCAGGTGATCGCCGGAGAGGATGCCGAGACCGCCGGCGTAAACCGGCAGAGATTCATGCAACCCGAACTCGAACGAGAAGTAGGCGATGGTTTTGTCTTTGATCTTCGGGTAAGTGGTATTGAACCAGGTGTCCTTCTGCTGCATGTAGGCGTCCATGCGGGCGAGGGTGCGGTCGTAGTGGTCCAGGTAGGCGGGCAGGCTGGCAGCGTTGTTGAGACGGTGCCGTTCCACTTTATGTAAAAAGGCCACGGGGTTGTGATTGACGTCATCCCATAGCAGGGGGTCAATGAATTTGAAGAGCTGCTGCCCGTCCTGGTTCCACACCCACCACAGGTTGTGGGCAATGCGGGTCAGCCCTTCAAGGCGCCGGGGCAGGTTGTAATTGTTTGGAAATTCGCGAATGATCTTAATTGTCATCGTGACTCACTTGTTATTAAGGATAGGTGCATCTGGCACATTTCGCCGGCGCTTGTGGGTGATGTATGCTACTTTTCTGCCGGGGAAAACACCGCTGAAAATTATACCAGAATGTGAATAACCAACAGTTTGCAGGTATATTGACCTTTCTGACAGGTATGAGGAGCACCAGGTTCAGATCTCCGATTGGAATTTAAAAACGAATAAAAACGAATCCAGTGCGCGCAGGCGCGGGGTGAAGGCGCGGAGCGGTAAGGGCTGATTGAGGGTGACATGGCACTGGTCTCCATTGACGAAATTAGATAATATGTTCTATGATTAAGTGTATCATGCCTGTCAAGTGGATATGAGGGGAAAAATAAACACAGGCTGCCGCGCGGCAGCCTGTGTGCGGATCGGTGCAAATTATTCGATGATCTCGATGGCCAGCGGGTACTTGGACATCGTCTCGCAGCCGTCGGGGGTGATGAGGATGGCGTTCTCGTAGCGGAAGCCGATGTTCTCCTCGGGGCAGGCGTACTGGATGGCGCAGATCAGCATCTCGTTGGTCTGGTAGACGTGATCGGGGTTGGTCCAGTAGGGGAAGGGACCGTCGTTGCGGCCGATGCGCCATTCATCACCCAGCATGCCGATGCCGTGCTCGAAGCCGGGCACCATGAACTCGGCGAAACCGCGCTCCTCGCAGAAGATCATCATCTGGTCGGCCAGGGTGGCGGGGGTGATCCCCGGCTTGTAAGTGGCCAGGCACAGGCTCACCAGGTCAACAAAGTTCTGAGCGTGCCACTTCTGGCGTTCGGTGGCGGGCGCGAGCAGGTAATTGTGAGTATGGTCGCCCAGGCACAGCTTGAAGGTGGAGTGCAGGTCGACCATCAGCGGCTCGCCGGCGCGCAGTTTGCGCTCGGTGGGCGGGGTGCACGCGCCGCCCATCAGGCCGGTGCGGTAGCCGGAGGCGATCTCGTTGCCGCCGGTGAAGCTCCACTCCCACACGCTGCCTTCCTTGCGCATGCCCATCGCCGCGATGCCGGCGATCTCTGTTTCGGTGTAGCGCGCGAAGTTGCCGCCCTTGATGGCATTGTAAACCGCCACATGCCCGGCATCCGCCATGCGGCCGGCTTTGCGGAAGCGGTTGATGGTGCCCTCGTCCTTGATCACGGCAAGGCGGTCAACAATATCGAGTGCGTTGATCATTTTGGCGTAGGGCAGGGCGGCTTCGAAGGCCTGGTACTCGTAATGGGTGAGGTTGCCCTCGGGCAGGTAGTTGGACATGCCGGCTTCAACACCGACCACGCCCTTGCCGCCCTTGAGGTGCGACTTGATCTTGTCAGAGACCGCTTCGATCTGGTCCTGCCCGCCCATGGGGGCAAAGCCGAGCACGTGGTCGAAATCGAGCCAGGATTCATCAGCGACGCGGGCGGCATCGATGACGAAGGTGAACACGGTGGGCAGCCCATCCAGGGGGATGACGATGTAGCTGCGCCACGGGCAGAAGGCATCCGTCGTCCAGGAGAGGGTGCGCAGGCGCGAGCCGAGGTACACGTCCACGCCGTCCTTCGCCATTTCCTGCTGGATGGCGGCGATGCGGCCGGGAAAGTCAATAAAATAGAGATCGTTTTCGGTCATGGCAGCCTCTAATATTCACATTCGATGGTGGACAGGATCTTGTTGAAGCGGTCGACGATGGAAGCCAGGCTGAGGGCTTTGACCATGTTGCCCTGCAGTTTGAGCTTGCCGCCCATCAGTGCGGAGCGCGAGTTGAGCTCGGCGCGGGAAATTTTGGCGAAGGTGTCATAGTCGCCGCTGATGGTGAACTCGGCCGGCGGGAAGGGTTCTTCGCGCACCGAGATCTCGTTGAAAACGCCGTCTTCCAGCTTGTAGTACAGGGCGTGGTCGATGCCATCGGGGCAGTTGTGGTAGATCGTGAGCATGGAGGAGGTGAGGTTCTTCATCATCTCCGGGGTCAACTGGGCGCGAAGGCGGGTTTCTGCCTCGGCGGTCCATTCGGGACTGAGGTACTTGATCGTCATGGCATTCTCCTTGGGTTGGTTGAGTTAATTATATACCTGTGGGGGGAGAAGGAGACTCTCGCAAAGTCGCAAAGACGCAAAGGGTTTTTTGAGAGGAAAAAGGAGAGCTCTCTGCTCTTTGTAAACCGGGTTTCTTTGCTCTCTGAAACCCGGTTTCTGCATTTAATTTTTCTCTCTTATCTGAAAAATGCTCGTCGCAGCCTCCGCGAACTGTCATTGCGAGCGATTTGCCTGCCCTGGACCGGTTTGTGGTCCACGGGTGCGAAGCAATCCCCAATTAACTTACATTACAGCGCCTGCGCCAAAAACACGGATGACACGGTGCTCCCGTGGTCACCAAAACTCCCCGCCCAAAACCCGGAGTCTCGAAGCGTAGCTGTACACGCCTCGCGGAGATCCCGGGACATCACCTTGAGAAGGAGCGAGGATTTCCCGGACTCCGGGTTTCTGCACCTGACTTCGTTTAGGGCATAAACCGGGTTTCAAATGCCAGATAAACCCGGTTTACCCGTTCAACTTTGCGCCTTGGCGTCTCGAGATCTTGGTGTCTCCGACCATTCACCCTGACATTGCAAGCGATTTGCCTGCCCTGGACCGGTTTGTGGTCCACGGGTGCGAAGCAATCCC
>AMWB02073640.1_pt1 | contig 24986 bp, 26 predicted proteins | sample 200311 | NCBI WGS metagenome assembly AMWB02 (sample SAMN02737377, study PRJNA173069) | bioreactor metagenome | biome: anode biofilm in microbial fuel cells | place: USA: California | collected 2010-12-16 | reverse complement strand
ATGACTGAACCGGTTCATGTGATCGGCATGGGCCTTGGCCCATCGGACCATGAAAACCAGTAACGAGATTGATGCCTGAACCGCAGAAATCACCCAACGTTTGAAATCGGCTCTGGAAAAGGGGTAAGTGGTCGTATAATAACAAGGATACACTATGAGATCGATATCAGAAATAACCGCATTTTTAACCGAGTTTGATCACTGCATTGCAGATGATCTGGAAGACCAGGATCTTGATTTTAAACAATGGGACACCCAAAGCCGTAACAAAGCGGTAAAGACCATGGTTGAGATGGCGGTCTGCATGGCCAATGGCGGCGGGGGTACAGTGGTCTTTGGTGTGGCAGACCGGGTCCGGGGACGGGAACGGGCCATACTGGGTGTGCCTCTTGAGATTGATATTAACCTACTCAAAAAAGCAGTGTATGACCAGACAGATCCGAAAATCACACCGGTGTTTGAGGAGTTGCGGGTTCCCGAAGGAACGGGTCGAATTCTGATTATGCAGGTTTATCCCGGCATGCCGCCCCATACTGACAGTGCCGGCTACGGCACCATCCGTATTGGCAAGGATTGCAAGCCGCTCACCGGCACCTTGCGGCGCAAAATTGCCGTGGAGACAGGGGAGACCGATTACACCGCCGAGACTATAGCCCCTGTGGATTTAAATCTGCTGTCTCCAACGGCCCTGGAAGTACTGCGCAATCAGTCCGGAAAGGAGAAAGCGCCCCAGGATCTGTTGGCCTTATCAGATATTGAACTTCTCTCTACCATCGGATTAATCAAAGCAAAGAAATTAACCCGGGCGGCACTGCTGCTTGCAGGGACAGAGGAAAGCTTACGTCAATATGTTCCCGGCCATAACTGGACCTTTCTTCACATGACGTCAGATACGGATTATTCCATCCGTGAAGACCGCTGCTCAGCCCTGCCCGTATTTGTCCAGCGAATCGAAGATCTGCTGGTGCCATTTAATCCTATTACCACTTATGAACAGGGGCTGTTTCACTTTGAATATCGTACCTGGCCGGAAGTGGCCATACGGGAGGCGCTTATGAATGCATTCTGTCATGCAGATTTTCGCATTGCCGGCCCCATATTGATCAAACTGTTCTCAGACCATCTGCAAATCAGTAATAACGGCGGCTTTATCGGCGGAATCACCCCGGATAATATTCTTCACCATCAGCCTGCGGCTCGCAACCCGCTTCTGGTGGAAGCGCTGACCCGTCTGCGACTCGTCAACCGCAGCAACTTGGGTATCAGCCGGATGTTCTCCTCGCTTTTAATAGAAGGCAAAGAACCGCCTGTGATCAGAGAGATCGGAGATTCTGTTTTAGTTACCTTTCTCCAGCGTGAGCTTGATGCTGATTTTCGTTATTTTGTGGCCAACGAGAGCAGAAAGGATAGGATTTTGGGCATAGATGAGCTGTTACTTTTGCAGTACCTTCGCCAGCACTCTGAGGTAGATACAGCCACGGCTGCCGGCATATGCCAGCGCAGTGAAATCGAAATCAGGGGAAAGCTTTCAGGTATGGTGTCAGCCGGCTATTTAGAACATGGCGGTACCGGCCGGGGCGCATACTGGTGCATGAGTCCGAATTTATATAACACTATTGCCGGAGACGGCAATGCAGAAAAACGCCGACGTATTGATTGGGAAGCTGCGAAAACCCGGGTTCTCAGTATTTTAATGGAGCGAGCCCGCCGTAACGAGCCCGGGCTAAGCAATGAAGAGATCCGGCATATTACCCGTTTTGATCGTAACCAGGCCAGACGCCTTATCCTCCAGCTAATGAAGGAGAATGCGGAAGTGGTTCAGGAAGGGACGCGCCGTTGGGCACGTTATGCGTACCGCAATGCGCAAACCGCTTAAGTTGCGCATAGAAATAGTTCTATGCGCAACTTTATGCGAATTTATTAATGCTAATTGCAATATAATAGGAATAACCGCCATGACTGAACCGGTTCATGTGATCGGCATGGGCCTTGGCCCGACGGATCTTACCGCATTCCACCTGGCACTCATTGACAGGGCATCCGTTCTGGTGGGGGGAAAACGGCATCTGTCATATTTTGGGGATGTCATGGCCGTAAAAAAAGAGATCTCAAGTCCTGTGTCCGGGGTGCTGGATTTCATTGAAGCGCGTATGGCTGACGGGCTTTTGGTGGTCCTTGCCTCGGGAGACCCGCTTTTTTTCGGCATCGGCAAAACATTGATCGCACGTCTGGGGCCGGACAAAGTCATCATCCATCCCAATGTCACCAGCATGGCTGCCGCCTTTGCCCGGCTTAAACTGCCCTGGCAGGATGCGGCCTGGGTGAGCCTGCATGGCCGGGACAATATGTCGGCCCTGGCAACGGCTATGAATGACAGGGATCTGGTGTGTGTGCTTACCGATCCTGAAAACGATCCCTGGATTATTAAAAAACAGGTGGATACCCATGATTATGCCTGGCGAATGTGGGTGCTGGAGAACCTGGGAGCCTCGGAAGAAAAAATTTCTTCCATGGATGAACACACAGATCTGTCCCAGGTCTTTGCCCAGCCCAATGTGGTGGTGCTTCAAAAAGGTGAACTGGCCGACCCATCCGGCCCCTTGCGTTTGGGGACTCCGGATAACTGGTTTGTCCATGAAAAGGGTCTGATTACCAAGGCCCCGATCCGCGTTCTCTCTTTGTCGGCCCTGGAATTGGCATCGGACAATATCTTGTGGGATCTGGGGGCCGGTTCAGGATCTGTGGGGATTGAAGCCTCGTTGTTTTTGCCGGACGGATTTGTCTATGCCGTGGAAAAAAATGAGAATCGTGTGGCACAGATCAAGGCCAATGCTGAGCGATTCAATGTTAAAAACATCTCTGTCATTTTAGCGGAACTGCCCGATGGGTTTGCAAATCTGCCGGCGCCTGACCGGGTTTTTATCGGCGGCTCCGGCAAAAACCTGGGCCGGGTGCTGGATGTGGCGGCAACGGTTTTGAAGCCTTTGGGCAGAATCGTCGTAAATACCGTCCTGTTAGAAACACTGCATCTGGCGGTATCGGTGCTGGAAAAAAAGGGCTTTGGGGTGAGTCTGACCCAGGCTCAGGTCAGCACGTCACGGAACATGCCCTGGGGGCGGCGTATGGAAGCGTTGAATCCCGTGTGGATTATTGCAGGAGAAAAAAGGAAAGATTAAAAGTTTGGGGCCTGTAAAAATGATATACCGGGTGTATGAGTAAAAATTACAGTTGATGATCAAAAAAGTAGCCGTTATAATAGGACTGAAAATAAGGTCCTGAAAAAGGGTCCAAAAAGGAGGTCTTATGCGTCAAGCAAAATTTAGTGTTGAAGAATCACAATCATTATTTCTTAATAGTTTTAAACAATACGGATTCAAGGATAAGAGCGCGATGCTACGGGCGGCCATTGACCGGTTTAAAAAAGAAATAGAGCTTGAAAGTCTTAAAAAATCAGCGGATCTGTATTCAGAGATTTATTCCGAAGATGATGATCTTAAAGAGCTGACCGACACGGCAGTAAACGGATGGCCGGAATGACAACACTTAAACGGGGAATGGTCATTGACGTGGATCTTAATCCCATTAAGGGGTCGGAAACCGGAAAAATCAGGCCTTGTATCATTGTGACCAATGAGGTGTATAATCAAAGAGTTCCGGTTATCCAGGTGGTGCCGGTAACGGAATGGAGTGCAAAAAAGGCCCGGATAAAAACCAATGTTGAACTCCTTCCCTCATCTGGCAACGGCCTGTCTAAAAAATCCATTGCAGACTGTTTGCAGACACGTCCCATAGACCACCGCCATAGATTGATAAAAATTCGGGGGCAATTGGCAGCGGAGCAAATTCCAAAAATCAATAAGGCTTTACAAATCGTTTTTGAATTAGATTCATAGCCCGGATATTTAGAATCCCCCGTTTTTACACGATTTTAACTTCCCGGCACAAAAAGGAAAGGTCTGATGAAAAAATTTCCGATTATATTTACCGGGGCAGGGCCGGGGGCTCCGGACCTGATTACGGTCAGGGGGATGAAAGCCCTGGAAAAGGCTGATTATATCCTTTACGCAGGGTCTCTGGTGCCAGAAGCTGTGCTGACCTGGGCCGGTGACCGGGCAAAAAAAGCGTCCAGCGCCGGCATGCACCTGGAGGAGATGGTGGGTGCCATGGCCGATGCCTGGGACAAGGGGCTTAAGGTTGTGCGGCTGCACACCGGCGACCCGTCCCTTTACGGGGCCATTGCCGAGCAGATGATGCTGCTGGACCAACGGGAGATCCCCTACGAGGTAATCCCGGGCGTTACTGCGGCGTTTGCCGCGGCTGCCGCGCTCAAGGTTGAATACACCGTACCGGAACAATCCCAGACCCTGATCTTCACCCGGATGTCTGGCCGGACCCCGGTGCCGGAAAAAGAATCCCTGGAAAGCCTTGCCGCTCATAAGGCCTCCATGGCCATCTACCTAAGTGCCGGTATGGCCGAACAGGTGCAGAAAATTCTGGCCGCAACTTATGGACCTGAAGCACCCGTGGCCATTGCCTATCGGGTAAGCCATCCTGAAGAGCGCATTATTGTCACTATCGTAGATCGGTTGGCCGAGACCATGGCGGACAACGGGATCAACCGACTGGCACTCATTATTGTTGGACCCTTTCTCGAGATGGGAAAAAATGCCAAATCACTGCTGTACGACCGGGCCTTTGCCCATGGATATCGGGACAGGGCGTGATCGACTGGGCTGACAAAAAGCTTGCGGTGTGGGTGCTGACACCCCATGGAATGGTCCTGGCAGGCCGGGTGAAACAGGCGTTGCCTCATACTGAGCTGTTTGCATCACAAAAACTTGCGCCGGGTGAGTCCTATACCGGGTTCTCGACTTTGGCCAAGGCTCTGGCAGCGCTCTGGGACCATTATGATGCGCATTACTTTATTATGGCAACCGGTATTGTGGTGCGGACCATTGCTCCCCTGCTCCAGGATAAAACAAAAGATCCTGCCGTGGTGTGCGGGGATGAGGCCGGTCATTTTGTGATCAGTCTGGTGTCAGGCCATATTGGCGGTGCCAATGACCTGGCCGTCAAGCTTTCGGCTATACTGGGGGCAACGCCTGTGATCACCACGGCAACGGATGTCAACCAGGTGCCGGCGATTGATGTGATTGCCCGGGATCTGGACATTTATATCGAAAATAAAGCGGCCATTAAACATGTGAGCATGGCCTTTATCAAGGGGGAACCCCTGCCGGTTCATGACCCGTTTCAGCTGGTGTCACCGCATCTGCCGTCCGAGCTCATGAAAGATCCCTCCTTATTTTCTTCTGAAAAATCCGGAATATGGGTGGATTACGCAGTCCGGGACCTTCCGGAAAAAGTTCTGGTGCTGCGCCCCAAAATGCTGGTGGCCGGTATGGGATGTCGAAAAGGCGTGACCCGGCGGGAACTTGAAGATCATTTGCAACAGGTCTTTCATGCCCAGGGGGTCAGCGTAAACAGTTTGTCCAAAATCGTCTCCGTGGATCTTAAAGCAGATGAACCCGGGCTTCTGGCGCTTGCCCGAACCTTAAACGTGCCCATTGAATTTTATACAAGAGACGAACTGGACCAGGTGAAGAGAGTGCCCAATCCCTCTTCCCTGGTGAATAAACATATCGGAGTCAAGAGCGTATGCGAAGCGGCAGCCATGCTGGCAACAGGCCGAACGAATCTGTTAATACCGAAAACGGCAAGCCGAAAAGTAACCCTTGCCCTGGCGGTAATATCCTTCAAACTTTGAATTCGACCAGTTCATAAACATCTGAAAGCTTTAATTCACAATCAATGGCCTCTATATTGATGGATTGCGCCATATGGGTGTATGGGGTCAATATTTGCCAAATGCCTTTGTCTCCACGAACAAAACGCTCCACAAGACAATTGTATTGAGAAACAAGGATATATTCCTGAAGCGAATCAATCTGCCGATAATGCCGGAACTTTTTTCCCCGATCATACAGCTCGGTGGCACTGGAAAGAATCTCGATAATGACAATGGGGTTCAGTAAGGTTTCAACGCCTTTAATTCTTTCCAGTTCAATTTCTCCACAGACAACGGCAATATCCGGATAGGTATATTTATCGATCTCTTTAATTTTGACCCGCATGTCGTTTGTGAAAGGCCTGCATGACGATCCCCGAAGCTTATTTTTGAGTTGATTGAAAATATTCCCGTTGATCTGATTATGGTCCAGGCTGCCGCCTGTCATCGCAAAAATTTCACCATTGAGGTACTCATGCTTGATTTGTGAAGTCTTCTCAAACGCCAGGTAAGCTTCCGGTGTTATCCGGATGTTTTCTTTTTGTCGGGTGTCCATGGTTGATCCTTTTTTTATACGAAAGTCTTCGTAAGCTACTCAGATCTTTCAAGATTTGTTGTTGGCTATGCCTGGCAATTGATATGTCAGGTCAGCCCATGGCTGTTATATGAAAGGTGTGTCCATCAGGACATGGCCATTCTATAATAAATTCTTTCTCCTCATTTCTTCATGATGTCAAGTTATAGTAGCTGATAGGCAGGGCAAATTGGTTCTGCGGTTTTTGTTTATTATTTAGTGGAGATGCTTTAGAATTTACTGAATTTTTGAACTGAACCCATAAAAAATGAGTGAGAATCAGTAAAAAGAAAGGAACAACAGTTGTCTGTTAATACCGAAAACGGCAGGCCGAACAGTAACCCTTGCCCTGGCGGCAATACCCTTTACATCATAGGTACAGGGCCTGGAAAGGCAGACCACATGTCCGGCCGGGCACGTCAGGTGCTGGAGGCCTGCGATATTGTGGTGGGGTACAAAACCTATCTTGAACTGATCGAAGATGTGATTAAAGACAAGCAGACCCTTGCCACGGGCATGACCAAGGAGGTGGACCGGGTTCAGGCGGCTATTGATGCCGCCCTTGGCGGCCACTGTTGCGCCCTGGTTTCCGGCGGTGATGCAGGTATCTACGCCATGGCAGGACTGGTTTTGGAGATGCTGGCATTAAAGAAGATTGCCTGCAATACCGGCGAACAAGGCGGCCTGTGGGTTGAGGTGGTGCCGGGCATCCCCGCACTTGCTGCCGGTGCTGCACTTTTGGGTGCGCCGTTGACCCATGATTTTGCAGCCGTCAGTCTAAGTGATCTGCTCACCCCCTGGGAGATCATTGAAAAACGCCTGGATGCAGCAGCCTTTGCCGATTTTGTTATTACTATTTACAACCCCAAAAGCAAAAAGCGCGACTGGCAGCTTAACCGGGCCATGGAGATCATTTTAAAACACCGGGCCGGCACCACCCCTGTGGGTATTGTCACAGGTGCCATGCGGGACAACCAGAAGGTGGTTTTGTGTTCCCTTAAGGATCTGGACAAGGCCGACGTGGGCATGCAGAGCATCGTGATTGTGGGAAACAGTTCTACATTTATCTATAATGAGTTAATGATCACCCCCAGGGGGTACAGCAAAAAGTACGAAATATGAGTATTGAGATAAAGCAGGCAAAATGTATCGCCGTTCTTGGTACAGGTTCTGATGTAGGCAAGAGCGTGGTTGCCACAGCCCTTTGCCGGATTTTTTCAGACCAAGGGCATAAGGTGGCCCCCTATAAGGCCCAGAATATGTCCAATAATTCCGGAGTGACCCCCGAAGGGCTTGAAATGGGCCGTGCCCAGATTGTCCAGGCCGAAGCCGCCCGCATTGCCCCCCATGTGGACATGAATCCGGTGCTGCTTAAGCCCGTGACCCAGATCGGCTCCCAGGTGGTGTTGCTGGGAAAGGTGCATAAAGATCTCTCCGCTGCCGAATATCACCGGGAAAAGGCAAAACTTTGGGATACGGCCTGCGGGGCCCTGGATCGGCTGCGTGCCGTCAATGATGTGGTGGTGATGGAAGGGGCCGGTTCCTGTGCTGAAGTCAATCTCATGGCACGGGATATCGTAAATCTGAAAATGGCGGCATATGCCAAGGCACCGGTAATCCTCACGGCAGACATTGACCGGGGCGGGGTGTTTGCCCAGATCGTGGGAACCCTGGCCTGTCTGAACAAGGCCGAACAGGATATGATCGCAGGCGTTATCATCAACCGGTTCCGGGGCGATATTGCGTTGTTCAAAGAGGGCGTGGCATGGATCGAAAAAAAGACCGGCAAGCCGGTTTTCGGCGTGCTGCCCTGGGTGAATCATCGTATTCCCAACGAAGACTCTGTGGTGATCGAGCAGGCTGTGGCCAAAATTGATCCTGCCAAAACCCCCACGGTGCTGGTGGTGCGTACCCCCCATATATCCAATTTCACCGATTTTGATGCCCTGTTTCAGGTGGATGGATTAGGCGTGGATTTTGTTGAGCAGCCAAGAGATCTGGCTGCCTACAAAGCCGTAATTCTGCCGGGTTCGAAGAGCACACGCAGCGACCTCAACTGGCTTGCCCGAACCGGTTGGGCCTCCAAAATTCAGACTTATGTAAAAAACGGCGGTCATGTTCTGGGCGTATGCGGCGGCTACCAGATGCTGGGCACCAAAGTCCATGACCCCCACGGTCTTGAAGGCACCCCGGGCGACACCGATGGATTGGGGCTTCTGTCCCTTGAAACGGTACTCAAAGCGCCCAAAACCACTACGATTTCCCGGTTTGAATGGGACGGCGTTCCGGGTCTTGGTTATGAGATCCACATGGGCCGGACAGTTTCCGCCGACCGGATTGCTTCGGGCAAACCCGAAGACAACGGCCTGTTAAGGGTAAAAGAGAGAAACAGGCAGGCCTGCACCGATTTTGACGGTGCAGCGACTGACTCGGGGCGGGTCATGGGCACTTACATGCACGGCTTTTTTGACTCCGCTCCCATCCTTAAAAAATGGCTTTCGCTTCTGGGCTTAGGCAAACTTGAGCCCCCCGAATCCTGGGGTCTTCAGGGGCGGGGCCGGCAGTACGACATGCTGGCCCGCCATTTTGAAACCCATGTGGATGTGGCAGCTATTGTAAGCGCCATGAATTAAAAAAAAGTAATGGGCGCATTCCCTTATCCATGTTGCTTGCCGGTAAACACATGAATCGACCGGTCCTTCTCTTTACCGATTGCCGGATCATTCGGCGCGTTTTCATCCCAGGAAACCAGGGCCTCCGGGTCCGTTATCACGATCACCGGACATCCGGCGCGGAAGGCGGTCCGCTCCACGGCACTGCCGGCATACCATTTTGTACCCTGTTTCTTTGTGTGGGATCCCAGAATGATTATGTCGGCATTGTTCTTTTCCGCACATTTAACAAGTTCCAGATGGGGCAATGCCCCTCCCCAGATTTGATAGGTGTAATCGGTCTCTTTGATCAGATCCCGGCAGAACGCTTCCAGGCGTTTTTCCGTATTTTTCCGGTCTGCTTCAGAATCTTCCTTGGTATACTTGGGATACGGCGGCACGGGGATCATGTGAAAGGGGAAAATTTTTGACCCGAATTTTTCCGCAGTTTTCCGGGCAAAAAACAAGGCGCATTCACAGGATACGGAAAAATCCACCCCCACCACAATTTTTTTGAATGCCGCCGAGGACAAGTGAACTGAGGGATTGATAATCATCACCGGACAATTTTCCCGCATGACCACCCCTTCCACGGTGCTGCCAATCTTTCCGGCCATCCGGACGGTACCCCTTTCAGCGGCACGTTCGGAATGGGGACCAAGAACGATCATGCCCGCGTTAAGGTGCCGGGATTGACGAACAATCTCTTCCCAGGGGAATCCGCAAACAACCTGAACATCAAAATCTATGCCCGCCGGCAATATGGGTTTATAAAAATCGAAAAGTTCTTTCTGGACAATTTCCTGATATGCCGAGGAAAAATTGATCTCCTCGCCGGTTTTAAAATCCTTAACCAGGTGTCGGTTGTTTTCATGGGAGGACTCCGCTACATGAAGAATGTTGAGCTTGGCTTGATGGGTTTCGGCGATGGCAGCAGCGCCTGTCACCACGGGGTCCTTAACTCCCACAAGGTCTGTCGCTGCTAAAATGTGCTTGAACATGGCTCCTCCTTTCTTTTTTTATGCATCAGGCCCTGTGCCTGTTGTTTGAGTACATTAATTTTTTAAATTATCCGGGGTAGAATTTTTGAAAGAGACGCATCCATGGATGCTTCGGTATTCACTTTTATATAGCGGTCCGTCTCTGTTTTTCGAATCGGTTCAAACCGGGTCTTAAATGATTGGAAATGCGAAATCCGCGCATCAGATATTGTATCCCGGCCCTTTCTCATGATCAACCTTTCTTGTAGAACAGGGTCCGGTACCGTGCATTCGGTAAACACGATGCCTGCACCTGATTGCTCAGCCAGGGAAACCACTTGTTTTCGATATGTTTCCCGGCTGAAGGTCGCATCTATTACCACGGAGTTGCCTTTTTTAATTTCTTTTTCTGCCAGAGATACAAGCGCGTCATAGGTCCGGCCGGTAGCGGTTTCCGAATACATTCCTTTTTCAAAGGGCATGTTCTCAGGATCCGTCGCCGGGGCTGAAAAAATTTTTTTTCGGACCACATCCGAATTGATGGACCGAATATTCAGTGCCAGGGAAAGGGCTTGTGCCAAAGTGCTCTTTCCGGATGCCGGCATACCGCAGATTACCCAGATCATGGGTCTGGAGAAGCGATCGGCATACCGGTCCGAAAGGGCAAGGTATTTTTTTGTCTTTTTTAAAAGTTTATTGCGTTCCTGTTCGGAAACATCATGCTCCTGCAGGCGGATGCAATTAACCTTAAAGCGTACCATGGCCCGGTAGCATTTATAAAAATTCATCAGTACATATACTTCGGGGTCATGACTATAGCCTGCATATGCTGAAAGAAACTTTTCAGCCAAAGCCGGAAATCCCAGAATTTCCATATCCATGACTAGAAAGGCCAGGTCCGCACCCACGTCCTGATACCGGAACCGGTCATTGAATTCAATACAGTCAATGATCTGAATCCCGGTGTCTGTGAAATAAATATGACCGGTTCTTAGGTCCCCATGGCAGTCCCGGAACCGTTTGTTTTCCATGCGGCGAAAAAACAGGGGCGGGTGCCTGTTTAAAAAGGCGTCTGTCCTGGACCATACCGACTGAAAACAATCGCCGTCAAACATTGACCCGAGCAGAGATTGGGCCTGTTTAAAGTTTTCATCGCAGTTCTGCCGGATTGTTTCAAAGGCCGCTTCCATATTGGGCGGCCTGTGGGATGTATCGGAACCGTAAAATTCGGACAGCTCCATTGCCAGCCGCTCAATCTCCTTATTCCCGATTTTTCCGGATCGCAGCAGCTGTTTCATGGAATGGGTCTCGGACAATTTCCGCATCCTTACGGCATATTCAACAACCGTTCCGTCGCCGCCTATATAAAAAAGGTCCCCTTTTTGGGTAATTTCCGTGACATCCAGGTATACGTTATTTGTCAGCCGGCGATTTAATGCGACCTCGCGGGTGCAAAAATGTCTGCGTTTTTCAAGGGTTGTGAAATCAAGGAACCCCATGCCCACGGATTTTTTAATTTTATAAACAACATCGCCTGCCAGGAACACCATCGAAATATGGGTTTCGCAGACCGTTACAGTGTGAGCAGGGTGGGGATAAAACTCCGGAGTCCGCATTTGTTTAAACAGGGCTTTTTGAAGGGCCGATTCTCTCATCTTCACTGGTGTGTTCCCCCGTTTGGAAGATTTTAGATAATATTAATTGTAGCACAAATATAGTCAAAAACAATGTTAGATTACCCTGAGCGATTGTTAATTTTGATTTTTGAATTCGAAATATTTTTTACCTAACAATTTTGTTCGCATATCTGCCGGCAATTTTTTTGGGATAACTGACTGGACAAATGTATGCGATATTGAGTATATCAACAAAATCGCCCCTGTCATGGGAGAATAGATTTTTAATATTTATGACTTCATTGTTTTTTAAGAAAGTGAAAATATGAAAAATCAGGATATCAAGAAATCCATCCACAAATTATTGAATTTTGCCGGCATCACCGTTAACGGAAGCAATCCCTACGATATTCAGGTGAAAAATGACCGGTTTTACCAACGGATAATCCATGAACCTGCTCTGGGGCTTGGTGAAGCATATATGGATAACTGGTGGGAGTGCCGTGCCCTGGATCAGTTCATCGCAAAAGTGTTGTGCGCAAACCTTGGGCAAGTATTAGAAAAGGAGTGGCGGATCACGTGGAATCTTTTAACGGCAAAGTTTTTTAATCAACAGTCTTCCAAGCGTGCCTTCATGGTGGGCCAACGCCACTATGACATCGGCAATGATCTTTATCAGGGCATGCTGGACAAGCAAATGCAGTATACCTGCGGATACTGGAAAGATGCCACCACCCTTGATCAGGCCCAGGAGGCGAAACTGGCACTGGTCTGCCGAAAATTAAAACTGGAACCCGGTATGAAAGTTCTTGAGCTGGGATGCGGGTTTGGCGGGTTTGCCCACTATGCGGCAACAAGGTACGGCGTTGAAGTGACTGGATACACCGTCTCCAAAGAGCAGGTCAAATTTGCAGAAAAACTATGCAAAGGGCTTCCTGTTGACATCCGGCTGGCAGATTACAGAACCGCCACCGGAGAATATGACCGGGTACTCTCCATTGGTTTAATGGAGCATGTGGGGTATAAAAATTATGGCACTTACATGAAACTGACCAATCGGTTGCTAAGGAATGACGGCATTGCTTTGGTTCATACCATCGGTCGTAATGATAGTTGTTGTGCCTGCAACTCATGGACTGCAAAATATATTTTCCCCAATGGCATGCTTCCCTCCATTGCCCAGTTGGGAAAAGCCATGGAAAACCAATTTGTCATGGAGGACTGGCATAACTTTGGAGAGGACTACGATAAAACATTAATGGCATGGTACGAAAATTTCAGACAGGTGTGGCCCAAACTTAAAGATAGATACAGCGATCGGTTTTATCGCATGTGGGAGTATTATCTGTTAAGCTGTGCCGGAGGATTTCGGTCTCGATCCATGCAGTTATGGCAAATTGTGATGACTAAACAGGGAACTTCAGCGCCCTGTTGTCGCCTTGTGTAAGAGACAAGAAACTAGAAACAAGAAAATAGATACAAGAGGGCGAAGCGCCTGTGGTACCCAATTTAAATAGTCTTCGACAATAGCTTAGGAGGGGTATGATTAACAAGGAGATCATTATCGTGGGAGGCGGCCCTGCCGGTGCCGCCTGTGCCTGGAAGCTCAAGCAAAAGGGGATCACGCCCCTGGTGCTGGATAAATATTCTTTTCCCCGGCCCAAGGTTTGTGCGGGATGGATTACCCCTGCCGTATTTAGGCTTCTTGAACTCCGAGGAGATGATTATCCTTACACCTTAAGTCAATTTGATAGAATTAATTTTCATCTGTTTGGTCTAAAAATTCCTGTACCCACTCGTCAATATGCTGTCAGACGATATGAATTTGATGCCTGGTTGATCTGCCGCGCCGGTGTCCCGGTTAACACCCATTGTGTAAGAAATATCACCCGGAAGAACGGTTTTTATATCATTGACGACCAGTATCAATGCAAGTACCTCATTGGTGCCGGCGGTACCCATTGCCCGGTTTACAAGACGTTTTTCACTCAAATGCGTCCCCGTCCTCCCAAATCCCTCATTGTTGCCGTTGAGAAGGAATACCCATATGATATTTCGCATCATCAATGCCATCTGTGGTTTTTTGACCATGGACTGCCTGGGTATGCCTGGTATCTTCCCAAGGGAAATAACTGGTTAAACATCGGCATTGGCGCAAAATTCCATACGTTGAAGCAGCGGGGACAGAACATTATGGATCAGTGGCGTCATTTTATAATGGATCTTCAAAAAAAGGGGTTTATCAGGGAAAATCCACCTAGTCCCAACGGTCACAATTACTATTTCCAGCATGGTCCGAAAAAATACCGACAGGACAATGCCTTCATCATCGGAGATGCGGCAGGGCTCTCTACTCTGGACATGGGAGAGGGTATCCATGGCGCTGTTTTAAGCGGTATCCGTGTGGCCGATGCCATCGTAGACAACAAACCGTTTGTTTTGCCTCACCCGCCAAGGTTCAGCCTGCCGAAAATACTGCTGCCTAAATGATCTTTGTGTAAATTCCGGTCAAGGTCAGGAGCTTTTCCCAAAAGCGCAGTCGGGAAACCGGCAGATCGGGCAGTTCCGGCACAGTCCCCCGTGACAAAGGCTTGCCAGCTCGCGTTTTCCAGGGCGCTCTCCGGCCATGATCCGGGGCAGCATCAGGTCAAATATGGTGGTGCGGTGATACAGCCCGCAGGCCGGCACTCCCATGATAGTGATCTTAGGGGTATAGCCTAAAAGAAACATGGCCCCGGGCAGCACAGCGGCTGAGTAGTGGACTTCATCAAAGCCAACTGCCTCAATAGATTCCCGGGTGACATCATCGGGGTCCACGGACATGCCGCCGGTGGTGATGATCAGGTCGGTCTCCTTGTCCATGTAATTCCGGATTTGGGCGGTGATGCGCTTCCGGTCATCGGGCAGGATATTCACCTCAAGTACCTGTGCCCCAAGCCGGGCTGTTTTTTCCTCCACAATGGCCTGGAACCGGTCCTGGATCAGGCCGTCATACACCTCGTTGCCGATGATGGCCAGGCGGATTTTCAAGGGATTGAACATTGAAACTGAAAAGATGGGATAGGCGGATTTCGCCAAGGCGGTGGCCTGGTCGAGTTTTGCCCGGTCAATGACCAGGGGAATGGCCCGGGTGGCTGCCAGGCTGTCGCCTTTGTCCACGGCGATATTGGTATGGATACTGGCGCACATGACATCGTCCAGCATGTTGAATTCCGTCAATGCCGCCACATTTACCCTGAACAGCCCGGGATATGCCGCATATAGCTGCAGCTTGCCTTCGCTGGGTGTGCCGGAAAACTCAACCCCCGGTCCGGCCAGGGCCGATGCAAGTTCAAACACTGCCTCATCCTCATGCACCTGGGTCTCATCAAGATCCAGCACATAGAGGTTATTTTTTCCCATGCGCATGAGCCGACAGATATCTCCGGCCTGGACCCGGTGTCCGCGTTTGAAGGCCGGTCCCTTGGACTTGTCGGGAATGATTTCGGTCATATCATGGGCAAGGGTCATGCCGCAGGCGTCCTGAACATGGACGGTTTTAAAGGGTGATGGTTGTGGGTTAGACTGTTTTTTCATGGTTAAATCTCTGCTCAAAATAAGATCCAAATGCACAATTGGGGCATAGATTCATGTTATTTTTTAACGCTTCCTTATTTATTTCTACGCGGCGCATAGGTTACACTTTTTGGGTAATCCATATTAGTCCCAATTTGTTTTATTGCACCAATCGGGTGGGATATTTTACAAATATATCAATTTTAACCATAAATTCAATTTATAACTCAACTTGCGTTGGCTTCTTTAATCAGCAAAAGTTGAGTTATAAATTTGAATCCTGTATGCTATAAGGGCCTGTGGGAACTTGGCCGTGCCTTCCGGGGCATTTTCACAACAAAGTTTGAAAGCAACATCCGGGTTTAACGAACCTGTGCTTTCTTAAGCAAAGCATGACTTTTAGACAGTGTCATAAACGTATTTCAAAGATAATGAGCCGATTTAAACAGTGGCGGATTTTAAAACACATCTTACCGTGGCAAGCATCGCAAGCAGCATTGCGGCAACAATGCTGTTTGCAGCGACAGTTGCAACTCCCCAGGAAGTGCTGCTTTACTTTGTTCTCGGGGTGGTGGGCGGCCTGTTGCCGGACATTGATTCAGACGCTTCTTTAACGGTCCGGTTGCTGTTTACATTTATTGCAACAGTGATATCCTTTTTAGTCATGTTCAAGCAGTGGGCCGATAACACAGTGATGGAGTTGTTCATCATCTGGGCGGTAAGTTTTGTTTTTATAAAAATTTTTATTTTTTCTTTATTTACGAAGCTGACGGTCCACCGGGGCATTATTCATTCCATACCGGCGGCAGTGGCCTTTGGATGCATGGCTGCAATCGGTCTAAACCGCGTGTTTCATTTCAATGATTTTGTATCCTGGATGGCCGGGGGATTTGTTTTTGGCGGTTCGATCCTGCACCTTATACTTGATGAACTGTTCAGTTTCAATTTTTTAAGCTTGAAAATGAAGAAATCTTCAGGCACGGCATTTAAATTTGGAAGCATTGGCAATATTAAGGCAACCATCGCCATGTATATGCTCATTGCCGTCTTGTTTGTGGCCATGCCCAGTCACACCCGTTTTGTTTCCGTGATTTTTGCCCCTCAAACCTATGAGCATCTCGCGTTTTTTCCCAGTGGAAAATGGTTTAGCCGGCTGTGTGCCGAGCTTGAAAAAACAGATATTATAAAATAGAAAAGATTTTGAGATTCAAACCGCATGCATAAGAGAGGAAACATGATTGTAGGAATACCCAAGGAGATCAAGTCGGCGGAGAATCGGGTGTGCATGACTCCGGCGGGAGTGGAGGTGATGATTAAGAGCGGGCACGAGGTGCTGGTGGAGAAAAGTGCCGGTGCGGGAAGCGGCTTTGCCGATGACGCCTACATCCGGGCCGGGGCCAACATCGTCGATACCCCCAAACAGATCTACGCTGGGGCTGACATGATCATGCACGTTAAAGAACCCTTGCCGCCGGAGTACGACCTGATCCGGGAAGGGCAGATCATTTTCACCTATCTCCACCTGGCCGCTGATGAGCCCCAGACCCGGGCATTGATCAAGAGTAAGTCCGTATGCATCGCTTATGAAACCATCCAGAAGGCCGACGGTACTCTGCCGCTGTTGACCCCCATGAGTGAGGTGGCCGGACGCATGGCCATCCAGGAAAGCGCCAGGTTTTTGGAGATGACCCATGGCGGCCATGGCATTCTTCTGGGCGGGGTCCCCGGGGTGGAGCCGGCCACGGTGGTGGTGATTGGTGGCGGCGTGGTCGGGGTCAATGCGGCCAAGATGGCCTGCGGTCTGGGGGCCAAGGTCTACCTGTTGGATCTGAACCTGGACCGGTTGCGTTACTTGAGCGATGTGATGCCGGCCAACTGCTTCACCCTGATGTCCACTCCGGCAACGATTCGCAAACTGGTAAAAAAGGCCGATGTCGTGATCGGGGCTGTGCTGATTCCCGGAGCCAAAGCGCCCAAGCTGGTGACCCGCGATATGCTCAAAACCATGAAGACCGGTTCGGTGCTGGTGGACGTGGCCATCGACCAGGGGGGGTGCTTTGAAACCTCCAAGGCCACCACCCATGGCGATCCCACCTTTGTGGTGGACGGCGTGGTGCACTACTGCGTTGCCAACATGCCTGGAGCAGTTGCCAAGACCTCGACGCTGGCGCTGACCAACGCCACACTGCCGTATGCGCTGCAGATCGCCAACCAGGGTTGGAAAGGGGCGATGCAGGCCAACGAGGAGATCAAACGTGGCGCCAACGTCATCAACGGCAAGGTGACTTACAAGGCTGTGGCCGAGGCTTTCGGTCTGGGTTATACATCCGTGGACGAATTGCTGAATTGAAAACGCTGATCAAGTCTGAAATATGCTCTTTTTCGGATGCCAGCAAGGAGAGAAGCGTCTGGGCGTGTTCTAGATAACACCTTTGCTCTGCTTGCCTTTCACACTTAAATGGTGTATGACCTTTTGCCATGGAGACCAGTGAAAAATATCAGGCCGAGGCCCAGATGCTGGCCAACCGGGTAAAAAAAAGATTCAAGCATCTGCATAAGCGGTTCGCAAAACAAAACCTGGAAGTTTTCCGGCTTTATGACTGGGATATCCCGGAAATCAGGGCTGTGGTGGACTGGTATGCAGGGCACCTTGTGGTGGGAGAATATGCCAGAGAACAGTCCACGCCTTACTGGCTGCCTCTGATGGGTCAAGCTGTGGCCCAGGCCCTTGATGTTCCGCAGGCAAACCTGCATCTTAAAATCCGTAAAGCAGGCATCAAGGACGGGGCTCGATACCAAAGGATTAATACCAAGAATAAGAAAATCCCCGTGTGGGAACGCGATCTTCAATTCCTGATCAACCCCAGCGACTATGTGGACACGGGGCTATTTTCCGACCACAGGGAGACCCGGATGATGGTCAGGCAAATGGCCCGGGGTAAGGATTTTTTAAATCTGTACTGTTACACCGGGGCTTTCACCTGTTATGCGGCAAAGGGAGGGGCTGCCTCCACCCTGTCCGTGGACCGGGCCGAAACCGCCATTACCTGGGTCAAGGAAAATCTGGCCTTAAATCAGTTATCGGCATCATGCCACACCCAGGTCCAGATGGATACTTTTGATTTCCTGAAAAAAGCCCTTCGACTTGAACACAGATACGATCTGGCTGTGGTGGACCCACCCTCCTATTCCACAACGCGCCTGGACAACATGCACTTTGATATTGCCAAAGACTATCCGTTTTTGCTTAACCAGGTGTTCAAGCTCATGCGCTTGGGGAGTACGGTCTTTTTTTCCACCAACCACCAAAATTTTTTGTTGGATGAAAACAAGCTTGATGCCGCTGATATTAAAGAGATCACCCAGGAAACAATCCCTGAGGATTATGTTTCCAAGAAAAAACAGATCCACCGGTGCTGGCGTATCACTTGTTAGGGATATTCAGGATGCAGGCATTGAAACAGGTTCCGGCTTCCAGAAAATATTTTCGGGTCTACATATTGTGTGACCCCATTTCTTCAGATTTTTCAAACTTTGTTGTGGGCTATGCCCGGCAGTTGATGTGTCAGGTCAGCCCACGGCTGCTATAAGAAAGGAGTGCCCATGGATAACTTGCTTGATCATCCGTTAATTGAGCAGCGTTATTTTTTTCCCCGCAAGGGTTTTTTTGCTGATCCTTTTTGGGTTGATGTTGATGGCGCAAGATTAGCCTGCAGCTATCATGAAATTAATCCCGAGGCGAAAACGCTAGTACATTTTCACGGCAATGGTGAGATTGTTGATGACTGGCAAGGTGATTTTGTCTCCTTGATTCATCAGATGGGCTGTAATTGTTTGTTGGCGGAATTGCGCGGTTATGGACAATCAAGCGGTCGGGCGCAATTGGGTAAAATGATCTGCGATGTAGCGCCAACCATCGAAGCCTTAAAACGTAATCAGAAGGATTTGATTTTTTTCGGCCGTAGTGTTGGTTCTATTTTTGCTCTTGAAGCCGCAGCCCGTTTTCCTGATGCCGCCGGGCTGGTTCTTGAAAGTGCTGTTGCCGATGTGCTTGAGCGTTTGCTGTTGCGTGTTCACCCTGATGAACTCAATGTTGATTTCTCTGCTTTACGCAACGCAGTGGACCAGCAGCTTAATCATCAGCAGAAAATAGCCTCATTTAAAGGCGATGTATTGGTGCTGCACACCGTTAATGATGGCTTGATTGATGTGAGCCACGGTAAGCGGCTTTATGATTGGGCGCCAGGGCGTAAAACGATTAAATTGTTTGATCGGGGCGATCACAACAGCATTATGATGTTTAATGCCGATGAGTATTTTTCTTGTTTGGAAAGTTTTATTCGTGGTTTGAGCTGATGTACCGGCTTACCTGCCGATCACGCCGATGGCGGTGCAAAGATCAAGTCCGCCATGGAAAAGGGGCATGGTTGACAGGCTTAAGTTCAGTGCCTGGAACTCTTTTCTGCCCGGACAGACAACGCCTGCCCGCCATCCTTTGAAATCCGCAGCCAGCTTGTTCCCGATCTCTTTATAAAGGGCTGTGATATCGTCATTTTTATCCAGGCGGATGCCATAGGGTGGATTCAGGAGCACTACCCCCTGGTTGTCTGTAATGGGTGGGGGCTTCATGGTGAAGAAATCATCGCAGACTGGGCAGATGCGTTGAAACAGCCTGTGTCGGGTGCAGGTCTGTTTCAGCCGGTCAATGGCTGCCTGGTCTATATCACGGGCCAGGATGGGGGGCAACGGCCCGGCGTCCATGCATGCCCCGGCTGCTGCCAGAAGCGTGTTGCGGGCATGGGTGATACTTTTTTCCTCAAATCCCGGCCACGCTTCAAAGGCAAATGATCTGAATGCCCCTGGGGGCAGTGCGCACTGCATCATGGCGCCCTCTAAGCTGAATGTGCCGGAGCCGCACATGGGGTCGGCGATCATGTCCTTTTCTGACAGATCCAGCCGGGTCAGAATGGCAAAGGCCAGGGTTTCACGCAAAGGTGCTTTAACAATTTTTTCTTTAATTCCCCGTTTGTACAAAGAGGTTCCGGACATATCGAGGGAGAGTTCAAATCTGTCATTTTCCCCGCGGACCATCAGGGTCTGGGAAATGATTTCGGCTGGTTTGATGATGTCGTGCTGCCTGGATGTATCCTTTAAAAACAGCCGGTCATGAATGATGGGTCTGATCCGGTCCGCAATGGCTGTGGAGTGATACAGGCGCGATTTGTGGGTGGATACCCTGATATCGGGCTGGCTTTGGGGCGGCAGGTACAATTCCCAGTCAATGGATTTAATCTGTTCTTCAAGCCGCCTGAAACCATCTGCCTTGAATGATGCGACACGCATGAGTATCCGGGTGGTTGATCCCATCAGAATATTGGCCAGGCAGGCGGTTTTCAATTTGGTTGTGAATTCAATCCCCCCGGGAATGGCCTTAATATCAGTGATTCTGTGGTTATCTGAGAATATTTCCCCCGCCTTTTGGGAGACCCGGTTCACCTCTGTTTCACAAACACCGCCAAGGCCCGGTGGGCATACGGCAAAAAAAACATGGGGTCTTCCGGAAATACGGCGTTTTATACGTTTTTCAAAGGCTGAAGGGATGTTGTACAATTTTTTTAAAAAGTCCTGCCGCAGCAGGAACCGGGACCGGCACATCCACTTTTTTCACCAGGTCTGGAACCGCAGCAGGCTGTGTCGTTGGGGCCGGGCAGGGAGCTGCCGGATTTGCCTGAAAAGCTTGAGTGGGCTACCATGAGCTTTTCAAGTTGGGTACTGCCGCACTCAGGGCAGACAGTCTGGTCATCCCGACCGGTCACGAGCAGTTCAAGGATCCGGTTGCATTGCGGACAATGGAAGTCATATAAAGGCATATTTTCTCCTTTTTTACAGAAGCACACCCTGTGCTGGCGACACCTTTTTAAATGAGACGGGGGTAAGATAGGGGTAAAAGATGCCACCAGGACAGGGCGCGCTTCGGATTAATTTTTACCAGTGACCTTCGGCGTTGGCCCCGTCGGCAAATGTGAATTTACCTGCTTTAAAGTCCTCAATCGTACTTTTGATGGTACCGGAGGCCTCATTGGCTACTTTTACGCCGGCACTGTCAAGGGTTTTGAATGCATTGGGGCCGCAGAACCCTGTGATCAGCACCTGGGCACCCTTGTCACAGATTGCCGAAGCTGCTGTAATGCCGGCGCCTTTAAAGGCATTTTTATTTTCAGAGTTATCAATGACCTCAAAATCCAGGGTGTCTGTGTCCACCACTATGATGTAGGCAGCTCTGCCGAATCTGGGGTCCACTTGGGCATCAAGGTCTTTACCCGCTGATGTAATAGCTATTTTCATTGGTTTTTCCTAAAAATTACTAATCTGTGTCCGTCCTGAAATGAATTTGTGGATGGGCACTAGTGTGCGCCGCCGCCACCACCGCCGCAGACCTGATCGTTCCGAATCTGTGTAAGTTTGCCGGCAATAAGGTCCATGACCACAGGTTCAATATCCGGACGCTGGTCATCGTGATAGACATCAATGCCCACCTGGCGGAAGCCCATGAGCGGCCGCATGCCGATGCCGCCTACGATCAGGGCGTTCACCCGATGTTCGGACAGAAGGTTTACAGGCACCATGCAGCCGCCCTGGGCATGCTCCTGGTTGGCAACGGTGGATACCGTTTCAATTTTTCCATCCTTGACATCCACAAAGGTGAATACGTCACAATGTCCGAAATGACCTGCACGGGTACCGGAAAGTCCTCCTTCTCCGTTGGAGGGGATTGCAATTCTACCGTTTTCCATAATTTTTACTTAACTCCTTTACTTGTGTATATTGAATCTAAAAAATATTATTTAGTTAGCACAGCCTGTCGATCTTCATGGCCGGGTGAGCCATAATTCGATTCCAGATCTCTTTGATTTGTGTTGCAGCAGGGCTGTCTCCATGGGTTTCCATGATGGATTTACCTTGGACCATGGCTGTTGTGAATGCCGGGTCAAAGGGGAGTTTTCCCACAAATTCCATATTTCTTTTTTCGGCAATGACCTCAATGGCCCGGGCCTGATCCGGGTTTAAATCGTATTTGTTGATGCAGACCATGGCCGGCATTTTAAAATGGGCTGCCAACTGGGCCACACGTTCCATGTCATGGATGCCTGAAACCGTGGGCTCCGTCACGATGAGAACTGCGTTGGCATGCCCGATGGAGGCAATAACCGGACATCCGATACCCGGAGGGCCGTCCGTGAGCAGGATGTCAATGTGGTTCGCAAGTACGCGTTTTCTGGCCTCGTCTCTGACCAGGGCCACCAACCGGCCTGAGTTGTCTTCTGCAATGCCTAAGCGGGCATGGATCATCTCCCCGAACCGGGTAGAGGAAGCAAACCATTGTCCGCAGACTTTTTTCTCAAATTTAATGGCAGATTCAGGACACAGGTCTGCGCAGACCCCGCAGCCTTCACAGGCAAGGCCGTCAATATAAAATATCCCTGCGCCTTCCACCGGTTTAACTGCGTCAAACCTGCAAAGTTCCATACACTGACCGCAGCCGGTGCAGGCGTCAGGGATGATTTCTGCCTCATAGCCGCCTGCAAAATCATGGGTTTCTTGAATGTCCGGGTCCATAATCAGGTGCAGGTCTGCTGCATCCACGTCCGCATCACAAAGCATCATATTTCCGGCAAGGCTTGCAAATGCTGCTGTTAAACTGGTTTTTCCGGTTCCGCCTTTGCCGCTTAAAATAACAAGTTCTTTCATCAGGCATCCCCTTTCCGGTTCACGATTGCTTCAATGGATGTGTACAGACCTTTAAATATCTCTTTGTATTCAGGCAAAGCCTGGACAAGCAGTTCGCCCTTTGAGTAGGCCGAAGCAATGTCCTTGTCAAAGGGAATTTCCAGTAAAATTGGAATATTTTCATTTCGGGCATAAATTTTAACCCCATCATTGCCAATACCCGCCCGGTTGATCACAATACCGCAGGGAATGCCTAACAGCTTCACCGCTTCCACGGCCAGGGTCAGATCATGCAGGCCAAAGGGCGTGGGCTCGGTGACCAGAAGCACAAAATCCGTTCCTTTCATGGAGGCAATCACGGGACAGGAGGTGCCCGGCGGGGCATCTATAATGGTGAGTTCTTTTTCTTTCTCAAGTTTCCGAACCTGCCTGATGACCGGTGGTGCCATAACCTGGCCGATATCCATAAGCCCCCGGCCGAATGACGGGGAACCGGGCAGATTCAGGCTGCCTGTTTCCACCGTACCGATGAACCGGTCGATTTCAGTGATGGCTTTTTCCGGACAAACAACCGTGCAGCCGCCACAAGAGTGGCAGAGTTCCGGAAAGGTAACCACCGTTTTTCCGGCCACGGCAATGGCGCCGAACCGGCAGATATTCATGCATTTTTTGCAATAGGTGCAAAGGCTTAAGTCCACTTTAGGCACAGGGGCATTGACCTTTTCTTTTCCAGTGAAGTTTGGGTTCAGGAAAAGGTGGGCATTGGGTTCTTCCACGTCGCAGTCTAAAAGCATAAGGTCTGTATCAAGACTTGCGCAAAGATTGGTGGCCACAGTGGTCTTGCCTGTGCCGCCTTTTCCGCTTGCTATGCTGATAATCATATAATTTTATCTCCTTGCGGTCAGGGTTTCCCCTTACCCCAGCAACCTGATTTTTTTCAATTGGTTTTCCAGGTTTCGGGCATCATCCTGGCCCGGTTGAACAGGCAGCTGCATCAGCACACCGTATCCTTCATAAACATCATGGAACTGTTTTTTATCCATGGTGCCGCTAATTGCACAATTGGTCATGGGGCTTTGGGTGGTGACGGCCTCCACCAAGACTTTGGCATTCATGTCCGACAGAGCTTCTTCCATGATTACCAGGTCAATCCATTGACCTTTTGGCGTATTGGCAATCAGGGATAAAAGTTCTTTGCCGGTTGCGCACCATTTTATTTCAATGCTGTGTTGGCCCAACATCTGTTCAAGCCCCTTAAACTGAGCTTTGTCCCTGCTTACAAATACCGCCTGTTTCATTTTGTATATCTCCAGTCTCTTTTAATTCAATTGCCAAGATCCCTGGTTTTGGAATCTTCGATAAAGGAAAGCAAAGCATGTGCCATTGCTTGATTAATATTGAACTTATGTGCAATGGACTGAAAAATAAGGCCTATTATCTCTTTGACAAGGGGGGGATAAAAAAGACGGCTATGTGATGGGTGCAAAAATGCGACCATGTATTGCATATGCAACAACGTGGGGCAAAAACGAAACCTCCGGGGTTGTTGCAATTGATTTATCGTCACGGAAAGCACTCAAAGTTAAGGAACGGATCTTAAATACCTTGTCCATTTTGCCATATCCGGGAGCGCGGACGGCACCGCCCGCGCTCTCAGGTTAAACTGTTTCGGACTCAGTGTTGTGTTAAAATTCAGGGCAGCTTATCAAATGCGCAATGGAGAAGTTTTTCCGTGGTTTCCCATGAGATGCATTCATCTGTGATGGAGACCCCGTACTGAAGGTTATCCGCATCCCCGTTGCATTTGCACTTCTGATTGCCTTCAAACAGGTTGCTTTCCAGCATCAGGCCCACAATCCTGTCATTGCCCCCAAGCCTTTGATCCACGGCGCTCTTGAATACAAATGCCTGCCCCGTGTATTTTTGGCCGGAGTTGTCATGGGAACAGTCAATGATCACCGCATCCAAAAGGCCTCTTTCCCTGAGTCGGGCCTGGGCTTTTCCCACGGAGACGGGATCGTAGTTGGGTGTGGCCCCGCCGCGCAGGACAATGTGGCAGAAGCGATTGCCCCGGGTGGAGACAACGGCTGTTTT
>AMWB02130610.1_pt1 | contig 25066 bp, 13 predicted proteins | sample 200311 | NCBI WGS metagenome assembly AMWB02 (sample SAMN02737377, study PRJNA173069) | bioreactor metagenome | biome: anode biofilm in microbial fuel cells | place: USA: California | collected 2010-12-16 | reverse complement strand
AAGTTTATGAGTTTGCCTAAATCAAGATTTAATTTTTCCGCTAACTGAAAATCTGTCGCGTAAGCTAATCCTCCCGTAACGCTGAAATCGGTTTTTTTCTCATAAGTTATGTCGCGCTGTGAGCCGAATGAACCGTTGAAATTCATAGAGAATGCGTTGAGTATCGTCCTCACAAAATAATTATTGCCGGGAAACTTGAACCTCATTCCTGTAACGGAAATATCGTTCCTTATCGCGAGCGACTGGGCTGACTTTATGAAATTGTCCCTTTCGCGAGCCGCTAACGTTTCGTCGTTTGTTCTTAATAATGTCTGCCTGTATTTTTCATCCGCCGCTTTTTCAAGTTCTATGTCGGTCCCCGGATAGTATTTCGGATTTATTATGCTCTCGCTGTGACGAATCGATAATGGAAAACTAAGGAAATCCTTCCACTCTGGTGAAAAGAATGATGCAAGCGCGTTGTTTATAAGCCTGTGCGCTTCAACGGTTATCCCTACGTCCCAGTTCGTACCCGTGTTCCTCGAACCCGCACGCGTGTCCAGCGCGTGAAAGTTCGGGTCAACTTTTGAATAGTTGAATCCTACTGTCGCGAAGTCCGCTACCTTTAGGCTCGTGTTTACGTTGTACGCGTATCCGTTATCGTCGTTAACCTTCAATACGCGTATCTCGTTGAACCATACGCTTCCCGATACGGTCGCGTTCATCCCCGTTCGGTTTTTCTCTACTCCGACGACAAATTCCTTTATCGATGTTAATGCGGGTGAACCCCTTACCCTGTAATAAGAACCCGGCGGTCCGTTCGGCACCGGCATGTCGATTATCTGATTGGTCGAATCCCTCGAAATTTTAAGTGACGTTAAATCGGCGAATACTATGCTTACTTCGTTAAGACTGTTCCACGGCTGTCCCGGACGTATGTCGGGATGTATAGGCGCCCTGTATTCATAATAATTTGTCGAATCCGAACCGAACCTTACAATCATAGTCGCGTCGTAAATATACTCGTTCGTGTAGTTTAATGTCGGGTCGCCGTTTACGAATAACTTTATCACCTTGTAATTGAACAGGTCGAGTGTCTGGCTGCGGTAATCCTTTATCGCAAGCCTTTGCTGCCCTACGGTTAAATTATTAACCGTCATCGATAATGACTGCTCGTTGGATTTTGTGTTTACTCCGCTCGTGTTTCTTATCGTCTGCCTCAGAACGTCTCCCGCTACGGGACTCATGTAAATCTGCGAGTTTTCCTCGATGCTTACAACCGAAATGTTATACGATGAATCCTGCTTGTTCGGCTTGAACCACTGGTTGCCAACGAGATTAAAATCAACCAATGATAATTTCACCTTATCGTTCACGCCTCTTACCCATACCCTTATGTACTTGACGTTCGAGAATGTAGCGTCGTGGAAATTCTTCTCGTAAACCGATAACGGCACCCTGTACTGGAACCATCCGCTCCCGGGAGCCCCGTTTCCCGTTATGTACCTGTTGTTTGTAGTGTCGAGACTCACTTCATATTCGAAGTACTTGTTTACAGGACTCATCTGACCGCCTCGGTGAAGGTCCTCCGAATCAGGCCGCTTGCCGGCGTCTAACTGACGGTTGTTCTCAGTGCCGTTAATGGATAGAAAATCTATATTCGAGCCTGACGAATTTTTGTTGGAATCAAGTCCGGGGTCTGTATCACCGTATATAGCAAAATATTCCGCCATCGAATAAGTCGTCCCGTTTTCCGCGTTGAACCTGTCCAGTTCCGCGCCATTTCTCTCAAAATCAAGACCGATATCCTCGACGTCCTGTAGTATTCCGTTGCCCAGTGAGTCCTCCGTATCCGTTTTTCCGTTCGGTATGGCGTCTTCGGAAATAATTCCAAGGTCGATATAAAACTTCGCGCCGTTAAGAGGCTTATTGCCTATATTCTCAACACGCATGTTGAACTCAATGTAATTTATGTTCTCGCTTATAAGGTCGTTCGACGTCGTGTTCAGATACTTCATTATCCCGTTCCATTTATCGCTTACAATATTGGTGTCGTAGTTAACCTCATTATAATTGTACGTGCCTCTGTGCTTCGGGTCAAAAAAGATATCGAAAGGAGTCATCAGATCCTGACCCGCCTGAACGTCCCTTAACGGATATACATCCTTTACCCTTACAGTATTAGGATTGTTGTACCACGCCATCCTGCCGCGCTTATTTTGTTTTAAAGTCGAATCCACCCCCGAATAAATGCTGTCTATAGGCAGTGACGACATCGACCACGTCGCGTAACTCGTTCCGAGTGAAACTATTTTCTTCGCGCCTTCCATATCGTCTATATACGCTATCGCTTCCCCGTTGTCCTGCGGTATCATGCTTTTCTTCGTATTCGGGTCAGGCGTCAGGTAAGCAAACTCGCCCTTGAGTGAGAGTATCGATTCCTCCTTCGAATTGAACCCGGGAAGCATGTTCAATACCTTCGTGAGAAAATTCGGTTTCACCTCTGTAGTGAAATCAACGCCGAACATTGAATTGTTTGTCGGCTCCTCGCCTATCCTTACCTTGTCGTTAAGAGTTTCCTGCCTTAAGTTCACGAATGTAAATCCGAAGTTGGTTTTCTCTGACATTTTGTAGTCGCCCCTCAATCCCAGAAATGTCTTCGATGCCAGCGAGAATAAATCATTCGACTCGTATGTTATTCGCAAGTCCTTCGCGGTGAGCGCGCTTGCGTTTCTGATTACGACAACACCGGTAATATAATCCACCGAATAATCAATGTTCTCCTGCAGCGGCGTCTGACCGATGAAAACCTTAACGCTTCCTGCGACAACGTTCAAACCGATATTAAAAGAATTCGTCAAGCCTGACTCACCCTTTGCAGTGCCCTTCAAATAAAAGTAACTGGCTTTCGGCGACTGCTGAGCGTTAACTTTCGTCTGCAGATAAATTTCCGAATACTGATACGTCGTGTCCGCGCCTGCGTTTCTGATTTCATCAAGGAACGGCTCGAGCGTCGGGAATATTATGTCTCCCGTCTCCTTGTTTATGGTTCTTCCCGGTCGAAAGTCGAATATACCATCTGGCGGAGGACTGATTGTCCCCGATTTAAACCTGTCAAGTTTCAATATCTGCATCAGCGGTTTCGTTGATATATTGTTCGGCAAATATGACGATGGCGTATTTGTGCTTCCGATATAAACAACGTCTATGCTGAATCCGTCTTCAAGAACATTTGAAACAGGAAGCCTGTAAATGTTCTTCATCTTGAGTTTCCACGCTCTCGGCGATACTTCCTGACTTTCAACATCCGCCTTTATTAATTTCAAAACCAGAATGTCGTTTGGAAGCGAACTGCTCGATGTGGTTCCATAAACAGAAGACGTATCGTTGAATAACCTGTATGCGACCGCGACGTGAAGATTCTGCGCGCTGACTTTAAGACTCACGAATCCCGCGTACTGGTCAACAAAATATTCGTCCTGCTCGAGTTTCCTGTAATATCCGTAATACCTTTCCCCGGTTATTGTCGTTGGCAACCTGTGTAACGAATCGTATCCGCCCGCGGGCCTCTTGTCAAGATATAACTGCCCGACGCATAATCTTTTGCTTGCGACCGTATTGTCGCACTGTATCCATACTTCGAAATTTCCGTTCGTGACGTTAATCCTGTTCTGTGTTACGTACGGAGTTTCGATGAATCCACCGCTAAGCGAGTCATTATATATATCTAAGAATGACCTTTTATAAAGCGAATCAATGAAATAATGACTGTCCGAGTAGTCCCATACCCCTATCTGAAAATTCTGGTCCTGTGTTCCGCCGGAATATGTCTTTTCTTCCTGCTTGCTCTTTTTCTGCGAAACTACTGTTGATAGAGTGAGCGGTCCGAGTTTAAAATCTCCCTTTATCCCGAACAATGCCTGTGTCGATTGTATCAGCGATGACTTCGTATCAAGCGATACGTTTCCCGCCTCGATTTTCTGTATGACCTCGTCAGCATATCCCGTGTACCGTATCTTCAACTGGTTCTCAAAATCAAAAACACGCTGCGTGTTCCAGTCCGCGTCAATGGTTAGCTTATCACCTATCGAACCTTTTGCGGTAACCTGCACTTCCTGCTTGAAGTTTATATTGTTCTGATTGTTGGTAAGAAAATTTACCGTCGATTCGTCGCTCTTCACGTTCTGAAAAGATGCCGTGATGTCAACAGTTCCGTTTATCCTTAGATTGAATGTCGGCGGTCCGAAAATTGTCTCGGTTTTAAATGGCAATGGTATGGTTATATCCGTGAATTTCTCGAACAACTTCGTAAGGTCGTCCGTCGTGCTTCCCTTGAATGTTTCCGAAAAAATGTCATAGAACACCTTATCGTTATTGTTTTTTTCCAGAGTCTTGATATAATCCTTGAATTCCATAACGAGAGGCGCCTTGATGTCCTCGCCGTCTATCTTTTCCCTGATTATAACCCTGTTGCTGTCCGTGAATGTAACCTCGCGCTGTATCTTCGATGAGTTCTCCAGCAAAAGCGGATGCGTCTTTTCTTTGATTTTTACGCCGTATGAATATGTCGGCTTGTATTGGAAGTATTTTACTCTCGATAATGAATCGACAGGCAAATAAAGACTCGAATCATAAGACAAACCGAGCGAATCGGCTAACTTCTTGCGAATCGAATCGTTCATTTCATATCGATAATTCGAATAAGGCCCTAAATCTCTCCTGCCTTGAGAAAAACTAACATTGCATATCGTCAATAGAATTACTATTATTGTCGATAAGAAAGTTAGTTTTTTCCTTATCGGGAACTTGTTCTGAATATTATTTGTATTTACTAAATTGAAAATCAATAAATTTTTGTGATAAACGGAAAAATAATACTCAATAAATACCCTTTTTTAGTTTATAAGAAATTTTATTTAAATTTAAACTGACCATTTAGCCTATTCGAATTTCTACTGAAATTTTCATTATTCAATAATAATTAGTAAAATAAACATATTCAATGATTAATAGACGGGAAAATTTTTCTTTTTTCGGGGTGTCTTTTTGGATTCTTTTTTTCATTTATTCCGTTACATTCGCCCAATTTGAGTCGCATCCGTCCGAAGAATGGTTCACGATTGAATCCGAACACTTCACGGTTACTTATCATCCGGGCGCTGAAAGAACTGCTCAGACAATCTCAAAAATAGCTGAAGATGTCTACGGACCTATTACAGGACTCTATGACTACAAACCGAAAGATAAAGTGAATTTCGTTGTGAACGACCTTTCGGATATCGCGAACGGCGCGACAGACTATTTCGGGAACAGAATTGAAATTTTCGCCTCGGCGCTCGATTTTGAACTCCGCGGCACGCATAACTGGCTGAGAAACGTTATCACGCACGAATTTACACATATGATTCAGATTCAGGCTTCTCTGAAAATTACCAAAAATATTCCCGCGATTTATCTTCAGTGGATTAATTACGAAAAGGAAAGAAGACCCGACGTGCTGTACGGATATCCCAACCTCATCGTTTCCTATCCCGTTTCCGGTATCGGCGTTCCCGCTTGGTTCGCCGAAGGCACCGCGCAGTACCAGAGACAACAGATGGGCTACGACTACTGGGATGCTAATCGGGATATGATTCTTAGAAGTTACGTCCTCGATGATAATATGCTTACCTGGAACGAAATGGGACAGTTCTCCTCGATTACAAGCCTTAAAGCCGAATCAATATATAATTCGGGCTTCGCCCTTACGAGATATATCGCCTTGAAATACGGCGAGGATAAACTTAAACTTCTTTCGCAGGGTCTCGGTAAACTAACGAACTTCAGCATGGACAAAGCCGTCAGGGATGTTCTCGGAATCGACGGGAAAGAACTTTATGATGAATGGAAATCATACCTGCAAAAAGACTATGCCGCGAGAATTTCAGACGTTAAAAAGGATTTAATCGACGGTGAAATAATTACGAAGGAAGGCTTTGCCAACTATTATCCGAAGATTTCGCCCGACGGCAAAAAGATTGCTTTTCTTTCAAACGGCGATTATGATTACGCGATGACGAGTCTCGTTGTCTATGACATCGCTTCAAAAACACAGGAAATGATTGACGCCCCTGTTTCATATAATTTCTCCTGGGCGCCCGGCGGGAAAAAACTTATTTATTCGAAAAGAAACTCCCCTCCTACTATTGACGAAAACGTAATTTATGATTTGTATGAATATGATGTTGCCTCAAAAGAGGAAAGGAAACTTACTGAAAATCTGAGAGCGTTCTCTCCCGTTTATTCGCCTGACGGCGCAAAAGTGGCATTCCTCTCAGGCAGCGACGGCACGCTCAACCTTTTTGTCGCGGATAAAAACATTTCCGGCAAAACTAAAATAACCGATTTTAAAAACGGCGAACAGGTTTATAATCCCGTGTTCACACCGGACGGGAAAAACATTATTCTCGATTTTTCTTTTCTTGAGGCGAGAAAGATTGCGAAAATTAATCTCGAAACGGGTAGCATGGAATTTCTAATTAATAAGGATGGATTCGACGCAAGAAATCCCGTTCTCTCTAAAGACGGTCAAAAAATGTACTACTCGTCGAATGAAACGGGTATATTTAATATTTATTCTCTCGATTTCGTTACAGGCAAAACGCTTCAGTTGACAAACGTACTCGGCGGAGCGTTCATGCCCGACGTTGACAGCGAAAACAATCTTGTCTATGCCTCCTATAAATCAACAGGTTTTAAAATTTGCAGGCTCAAAGGATTTTCCGAAAGAATTCCTTCTGAACTCGGCGCGTATAAACCGCCTGACAGGCTTATTGCAAAATATACCGTCCCTGATTCCCTGAATACATCAAACGAAAAATATGACTGGAATAGTCTCAAGAAGTTTAACGACGTCAATATTGACAGTAAACCTTCGAAACCTTATCAAAGTATTTTTAATCAACTTTCAATTTTTCCGGTCCTGCGTTTCGATAACTATTCGAAGACAAATAATTTCCTCGACGGAATAAAGCCTGGCATCTACGTTTTCTCGGATGAACTGATGACCCGTTTCTCGATTTTCGGAGGTTTCGCTATGAACAGAAACGCCGAACGCGACGTGTTCATTGAATTCTCCTACGATTACGGCATGCCCGTTGGTAGAGAGTTCTTCGCTAAGAAACTTCACTTCGAACCAAAATTCACTTTAAGCGGTTATAATGTCACCAGAAAAACCGTTGCCGACCTCTACGCCGGCATCGATACACTTCCTGTTGACGTGAAATACAATCTTCTCGAGTTTGAACTCGCAATGGATTTTAAACTTATTAATTACAACCATAATTTCAGGGCGGGTCTCGGAATCTCTAAATATGAATCCAGCCTGTCGGATTTTTATATTCCGTCAAGCAGGCTCGCGGTTTCGGGCTCCACGCAGGATTATTTCCGTGCAACACGATTCACGTTCGAATATAAATACGACAGGTCTTTCCCGTCGAAAAACTCTGACATAAACAAGATCGGCAGAAAAGTTGATATTCGCTATGAATTCGAGGCTAGCAAGATTAATCCCGAATACACGGTTGACGATAACGGAAACCTTCATACTGAATTTACGCAGAATAATCTTCATAAAATCGAGGGCACCTGGATAGAAGGTTTTCCCCTCTTTAAAACTCATTCGCTTACTCTGAAACTTAAAGCCGCCGCGGTACTCGGAAAATCAGTTGATAGTTTTTATGATTTCTACGCGGGCGGACTCGTGGGAATGCGCGGTTATCCGTTCTTCTCGCTCGGCGGAGGCAGACTTGCTACTGCCAAACTCGAATACAGATTCCCGCTTGTTCAGAAAATCGATACACGGATTTCTCCGCTCTATCTTGATAAATTGTATCTCTCTTTCTTCGGAGACTTCGGTAACGCCTGGTACGGTGATGAAACTAAACTTAAAGATTTCAAGAAAGATATCGGCGCGGAACTCAGGCTGCAGGCGTTTTCATCGTATGTCTTTCCGACGAGCATCTTCGCGAGCGTCGCTTACGGTTTGGATAGTTTTACAAAAAGATTTATCGGCAAGAATGTTACTTACGGTAAAGAATGGATCTTCTACGCGGGCGTGCTGTTCGGTTTCGATATTTAAAATATCTGCTTTTGAAATGAAAAAGGCTGATTTTTAATCAGCCTTTTTTATTAAAATTCCGCGTTTATCCCCGCCGTGTAATTCCTGTTCGGCGCCGGTATTCGCTCGAGTTCCTGATAAAACTTGTTCGTTATGTTGTTCGCAGCAACGTAAAAAGTAATTCCGTCTGTTATGGACTTGCTGAGTTTCATGTTCAGAAGAAAATATGACTTCGGCTCCTCGTACTTGTAAAAAATCACCTCTTCGACTTCACTTACATACCTTCCGTTGATGTTGTAGTTGAATCCGAGATAACTGAGATTTACGCCTGTATTGAAAATGTGCTTCGGCTTGTACGGAAGAAAATCGTCCTTTCGGTTCGATGATAAATCCCTCGCGTCTATGTAAGTGTAATCCGCGCTTACCGTGTACTTGAACTGATTGTCAAACAATCTGAATGATGATGTGTAGTCTGTCATGAGTTCTATTCCGCTTATCTGCGCTTTTGTCACGTTCTGCACCTGAAAAGGTCCGTTGACCGCTCCGCCTATGTTTACATACTGAATCAGATTGTCGTAAAGATTAATGTATGCCGCCGCGTCGAACGTGAATCTCGATTTGTACTGCTTACGGAATCCTATCTCGAATGACAACATGCTCTCAGGCTTCAGATTCGGATTGTATATGAAATCGAATCCCCCGAACAATTCTTTCTTGAAGTATAACTCTGCGATTGACGGCGAACGGAACGCCTTGCCGACAAGAACCCTGTATGATGTGTTTTCGAATACCCCTGATTTTATGTCAGGTGTGAATAATAACGATATCTTCGGGCTTACCTGCTTTTCCTCAAAACTTCCGATGAACTTGTTGTAATCGAACCTCGCTCCTAATGTTGCCGATACTATCGGCATTCTGTCCTTGTTTAAAATTATGTTCCACTGGTCCTGTAAATATATTCCCGTGTTGTACTGCTGCTGGTCGCCGTACAGAATCGATGCTGGCGATGAACGCACTACATTCCATTGAAGGTCAAGTCCCGCGATGAAATAATGCCTGTCGCTTGCGGCGTAATCCATTTGAGAAATGTTTCCGAAATTGTAAGACGTTATAGTGTTCTCGAAAGACAGGCCTGGCGTGCCGTATGCAAGCGCTACGGGATTTTTTGGATTGTACTCCGAACGGCTGTACAGTTTGTAGTAGTAAAATCTCGAACTGTACTTTGTCGATGAATTAGGAACTGCCTTGTAAAAAACATCGATGCTCTCTGTCTCCTTGTATATCTTGTCGCCGATATAAAACGGACTGACCTTGTACGGATCCGCGGTCCGCCCCGCGTCCTGCCTCCAGTAATGTGGATATCCGCTTTCCGAATTCGTGTACTGGAGTGTCATTTCGAGGTCCCTGTTTCCGAAAAGGTCGTATGTGAACTTTCCAAGCCCGCTGTAAAATTTGTAGTCGTTCTGCTCCGCGTATCCGTCGTTTTGCTTGTAATCAAGATTCACTAAATACGAGAATTTCGATATCGTGTTGCTGTTCATAAGATTAACGCTCCTGAATGTCTGCAGTTTGTCCGAAAATTTCAGGCTGTCCGGCAGTTTTTCGTAAAATCCGCCGCTCATACTTATTGAAGTGTAAGGCTTGTATGTGGGTTTCTTCGTGATTACGTTCACTACCCCGCCTATCGCGCTCGACCCGTAAAGCGATGAGAACGCTCCCTTCACTACCTCTGTTCTTTCGATTATCGATACCGGTATCAATGACCATAACGCCCCCTTTGAGTCTCCCGTCAGCGATGGTCTGCCGTCAAGCAGAAGCAAAACTCTGTTGCCGATTCCCCCTCCCGCAACGTCCGAACTACCTCTTATGGATAAAGCGCTGACGTTTATTCCGCTAGTCCTGTTTATCGTAACACCCTGAACGTCTTCAAGCACCTGGTCAAATGTGAACTTGTTCCTGTTCTTTATGTCATCCGATAATATCAGCGATATAGACGAAGGCGTTTTCTGTAATGTCTGCTCGGTCTTTGTCGCCGTAACATTAATTTTTTCGGTTTCGATTTCCGACGGATTTAAGTAAATGTCGAGAACCTTTTCCTCTGACGGCTCGACAAGCAAATCTATCGAGAATTTCTCGTACCCTAACCTGCTTACCTGAAATTTATATTCACCGGGCGGTACGAGTTCGTACACGTATCCTCCCGATAAATTCGATTCGGATTTCAACTTGTCGCCTGTTTTCTTGTTCTCCAGAAGAATGCTGGCGCCCGAAATGATACCCTTTGTATCGTTATCAATTATAAGCCCGGAAATTCTTCCGGGCTTGTTTTCCGTTAAAGCGTTTGCACTTGAAATCCCGAATACGACAAAAATTATTACTGAAATGTACCTGACCAAAATTCCTTAGAATTTATAAATTTTATTCGTCGTGTCAAGCCACGATATGAAATTGATATCGCCTACACCCGCGTTGTTCTGAATCTGTACTCTCGCGTTTGTAGTGTCGAATATTCTTGCGGGCGAATGACTCGTGTCGCTGCCGTACTTTCCAAGTCCGTACACTGAACCGGGCATGTAAGGTAGCCTTATGTACGATGTCGTTATCGTGTAGAAACCGCTCGCTGGTACCGTTAACTTGTAATCCGCTACCATCTTCCCGTTCTCCATCTTCAGAGTCATCTTGCTGTTTGCCGAAGCGTTGCCCGTTGGAGGCCACGTCGCGAACGCCGATATGTCGTAGTATCCAGCCGTAGTGTCCCTGAATTTGTAATATCCCGCTGAATCGGTGAATGTGATTCTTCCGTTGATTGAGTTGTTATCCCATGTAGTCGTGTTGTTCACGGGATTATCATTATTGCTGCAACTGTATGCCGCTGTTAACATGGCAATAACGAACATGAATAGAACTATGTTCATTAAATTTCTTTTCAAAACTTACTCCTTCTTTTTATAAAAGTTTTTCGAATATAATCACTATAATACTCGGATAGGCTAATTAGTTCCTGAAAAAATCGAGGCGTAAGATGTTGTTTTTCTATATAAGAAGTTGGTCTAACAGGATAATTTTGTCCTTTTAAAGAAAATTCATCGCGTCGATGTCATATGTAATCCTGACGCCGCTCCCTGAATCCGTATTCTGCCTCAGATGCCTGAATGATTCGATGAGTATTTTTCCGGACGGGTCCGTTTTTCTTGATGATTTCACGACTACGTGATACCGGTAAAAATCCTTTGCCTTTGAAATTAAAGGCTGCGAAGGTGTGAATATTTGTAAGTATGAACCGTACTTGAAATTCTTTAATGTGTCGAAAGCGTTTCGTGATATTCTTTCCGCTTCCTTCTGATTCTTCGATTTTATCTCGACAAGTCCTATTCTGCCGAACGGCGGATACATCCCCGCCTCCCTTGACCTCAATTCAGTATTGTAAAAACCCTCATAATCATGCTCCGCTACTTTCTCAAAAAGTTTGTACTCGGGATGGTTAGTCTGAATTAATACTTCTCCCGGTTTCTCGCTTCTGCCGCTCCTGCCTGACACCTGCGTGAGAAGTTGAAACGTCCGCTCTGTTGCCCTGAAATCGGGAAACAGCATCCCGATGTCCGCGTTAATTACTCCCACGAGTGTTACGTTCGGAAAGTCAAGCCCCTTCGATATTATCTGCGTACCGACAAGTATGTCCGTGTTCCCCTTGTGAAAATCGGAAAGCACTTTCATGTACTTGTACTTCGATACCATCGTGTCCGAATCCATCCTCTCAATTTTCGCCTCGGGAAATAAGTTCGCGAGAAATTCTTCGACCTTCTCTGTCCCCGCTCCGCTTTCTATGAGTTTCTCCGACCCGCATCCTGAACATTTCGCCGCGGCCCGCTTAGTGTATCCGCACAAATGGCACTTTAAAAGATTTATTTTCTTGTGATACGTCAGCGAAATACTGCACCTTTCACACATTTCAACGCGTCCGCAGTTAATGCATTCAATGTATGAATGATATCCGCGCCTGTTCTGCAGAAGTATCACCCCCTCTTTCCTCTCAAGCCTCTTCTTCACCGCGTAAGCGAGTTCCTTAGAGAAAAACCTGTTTCGCAGTTTTTCAATCTCTTCCGAATACTCGAATCCGTCAGTTTCGCTCTTCCTTCGTAAATCAACTATCTTGACTTCGGGCATGCTTGATTCGGTAGCCCGCCTGCTTAACCTGATTAATTCGTACTTCCCTTTTTGAGCGTTGTAGTAACTCTCTACGGACGGTGTTGCTGAACCAAGGACAACCGTCGCGCTGTTGAACCGTGCCCGTATTACCGCCATGTCCCTCGCGTTGTATCGGGGTGACGTCTCCTGCTTGTACGAACTGTCATGCTCTTCATCGACTATTATAATTCCTATGTTTTTCAGCGGCGCGAATAACGCGGAACGCGGACCTATCACGATACCGTACTTACCGTCCTGAATTCCTCTGTAAGTGTCAAACCTTTCTCCCTCCGATAACTTGCTGTGTATAACCCCTACCTTCTCACCGAACCTGTTCTTGAAACGCTTTATGAGTTGTGGCGTCAGTGATATCTCGGGCACTAGCACGATTCCTGTCTTTCCTTCCGCTATAACTGTTTCAAGCGAACGTATGTAAACCTCCGTCTTTCCGCTTCCCGTAACTCCGTGCAGAAGGAACGCTTTGAATTTACCCGAAATTACCGCGTCGTTTATGCTGTTGAGACATATTTCCTGCTCATCGTTCAGTACTAATTGTTTCTCCTCTTCCTCGAATAACTCCGTATGACTTCTTTCTTTCTTGATTTCCTCAATCTTCAGCAGCCCTTTCTTGTAAAGCGAGTTTATAGTTGATGACGATATGCCGTGGCTCTTCGAAAGCGCTGCTGTCTCAACTTTAGCGTTCTCCGAAAGTATTTTTATTAGTTCAATCTGTCTGGGCGTCTTTATTCCGTGTTCTGCGATTACTTCTTCCGCGCTGCTTCCCTTGAAATTTCTCACAGCGCATTTTACCGTTAATTCCCTCGTTGCCCTGCTGTATTGTTTTTCCTTAACGAGAATTCCTTTCCTCACAAGATATTCGGTGTAATATGATGTGTTGAGTCCGAGTTTTTTGTCAATCTGCTTTTTAGTCAGTTTAGCGCCGGCCGGTCCCGTAAAAAGACTTATTATATCGTAAAGCACTTCCTTCGCGCCGCGAAGTTCGTTAACTCTTGCCGCATAATCCTCTGCCGACGCGTAAACTACTTCGCTTTGTATGGATAACTTCTTGGGTATGAACTGCGCGAGAATTTCCCCCGGAAGTGAAAGATAATATTCGGAAATCCACATACCGAAGTTTAACATTTCATCGTTAAGTGCAGGCTCGGTATCCAGCGCTGATTTGATGTCTTTGACTTTGTCAATATCGCTTTTATCGGTTGTTGAGACTACAAATCCCGTCAGTATTCTTCTGCCGAACGGTACTAAAATCCTTGAGCCCCTTTGTACGCTTTCCTGAAGATAGTCGGGTATGCTGTATGTGAATAATGAATCTACCGGTATATCAAGCGCTATGTTTGCAAACTTATCCATCTGCCTCCGTATGTTCTTCAATTATTTTGTTTCTGCGCGCTCACTTAAACCAGTTTACACGCCTGACGTCATTCGGATATTCTACCGTGAAGTCAAGCGCGGGATTGTTCATCGTGTACGTCTCGTTGAATATCCTGAGGAATTCTCTCGAAAGCGGTTTGTTTATTTCTACCTTTCTCGAATAATTTCCCTTGCCTGCTTTTACAAAGTTTGAATATGTTATCGAAAGATATTCCCTGAGTTTCTTGTTGAAATACGCGTATTTCACGACGTATTGGTTAGCGTCGTCTACCCAGTATTTCACGAATTTTTTCCCGTTCTTCACCGTTATCACGGAGTTGTTCTTTTCCTTGTCCATTATCAGGGTGTCGTTGTCCGTGTAAACAATGATGCAGGTGCCCGACATCACGTTCATTAAATCGTCGAAAGAGCACTTTATCTTTACTATGTAACCGATGTTCGCGTCCGTCGTCGGCCCCTCTATCACTTTATCGTTTAGATTATCGAAATAAATAAAATTCTTTCTGTTGAAATGCGCTATGAACGCATCCTTCGAAATTATTCCGAAACTTCCCGATATCCTGAACCATACATCGTCCCTGCGCTTCATTTTTACCTCTATGTTTCCTGTCTCGTCGAACGATGCCGCTTTCATCTTTAGTACATTCTCGCAGTGAAGCATGTCAACGTCTGATGCCTTCTCGTTTACGGACTTTATAAGTTCAACAATTTTCAGGCGCGTCGGGTCATTCAAAAATGCCTTTTTTAAAGAATCCCTTATCGATAAAGTGTCAACTGCCGGCTGCTCGACGAATAAACTGTCGTCTTCAACCGCATCCGTGCTGTCTTCGGTCTGAGCTTTAAGAAAAAACACCGGGAAAAATATAAAAAGTATTGTTATAAAGCAGATGTTTTTTTTCATAAAATTGTTTTGTTCATTGTTCCTCGTGATGTTTAATTTATCCATTTTTTCGAAAAAAGTAAACGTATAAGATTTTGAGTTTTGGAATATATATCCATGTCCCGTTCTGCAGAAGACGCTGCACATATTGCGACTTCTACCTCACTACCAACACTCGGTTGATTGATGATTTCATTAACGCCCTTAAGAATGAAATTAGAATTTTCTCAGAACTGTCCTCCGAACGCAATATCGATACTGTGTACTTCGGAGGCGGTACGCCGAGCATGCTCCTCCCGAAACATATAAATGAAATTCTCGATACTCTCTGCAGGCATTATGCTCTTTCAGCCAATCCCGAAATTTCAATCGAATGCAATCCCGAAGATATATTGCCTGGAAATAATATTCTCGAAGATTATGCGAAATGCGGAATCAACCGCCTCAGCATCGGAGTCCAGTCTTTCCTTGACGACGAACTTAGATTTCTTACACGCTGCCATGATGCCTCCGGTTCTTACAAATCCGTTCAGACAGCGAAAGATTTCTTTGAGAATGTCAGCGTCGATATTATTTATTCAATACCGGATAAATCAAAAGCATCCGCTTTGATAAATATCGACGCCGTCCTTAACCTCGGCGTTCCCCACGTCTCGGCTTACACACTCATTTTTGAAAAAGGGACTCTCCTTCACAAGACATTTAAAAGTGGAAAGATTAATCCGAACACGGACGCCGAAGAAGCGGAATTGTACTTTACTATCGGCGAAACGCTTGTTAGAAACGGTTACAATCATTATGAGGTTTCTAACTTCGCTAAACCGGGATTCGAATCCCGCCATAATCTCAAGTACTGGAATTTCAGCGAATACGCGGGTTTCGGTCCATCAGCCCATTCTTTCTTCGGAAATAAAAGATGGAATAATGTACGCTCGGTCTCGAAATACATCGAGATCCTCGGCAGAGGCGAACTACCCCGCGAAAACATCGAGGTTCAGACTCCCGATAAACTCGAAAAAGATTATTTCATCTGCGTCCTCAGAAGCAGAGGCGTTGATATCGGTGTGTATAATAAATTGTTCGGTAAAGATTTCCTGAATTGCTATGATTCCGTCATTCGAAAACACCTTGAATCCGGAAACGCCGCCCTCGCTGACGGCTTCTTCCGGCTCACTCGAAAAGGCTTCGCGCTCGCCGACAGCATTACACTCGATTTCCTTATGTGAAATCAGAATGCGTATTCGATGTGGTTGGTCCTGAATTCGTTATCGTTTCTTATTACAGTGAAACTGTCGAAACGTACGGCGTGCCTGTTGTATTCCGGATTAAGTTTGATATATAAAACCGCGCATTTTCTTATTTTCTCCTGCTTCGTATGCGTAATCGATTCCTCGGGAAGACCTATGCTGTCTGACTTTCGTGTCTTTACTTCAATGAATATTATCGTCTTCTTCTTTTCATCCTCGAATATCAGGTCTATCTCGTACTTCTTGTATGAAAAGTTTCCCGCAAGGAACCTGTATCCCTTCTTCAGAAAGTATTCCTTCGCAATGCCCTCGCCCCAGTCTCCGAATTCCCTCTTCAACGTCGTCATTTCAGAATAAGGGTATTTTTATCAAAATATTTTTTAGAAATGATTTTCTGTGAATTTCGCAAGGACCGTACCTTAGTATCGCCTTTATGTGCCCGGCCGTTCCGTATCCCTTGTTTGTCCTGAAACCGTAAACCGGATATATCTTGTCGTACTCTTCCATAATTCTGTCCCTCGTTACTTTCGCGATTATCGAAGCGCAGGATATTTCATAAACCTTATCGTCACCCTTCACGATTGTTTCATAAGAAAATTTATTTTCCTTCCCGTTCTCTAGCCTGAAATAATTTCCGTCAATCATGAATTTCATGCCGTCCGCTTTTACCGCTTCAATGCACTCTTCCATCCCTTTCATTACTGACTTTAGAATATTGTGCTCGTCAATGTAATCGTTGCCCAATACTGCGGTGTGGCATTTGATAACTTCCCTGCTTATAATTTCGTAAAGAGCCCCGCGCTTCTTCGAACTCAGTTTTTTTGAGTCCCTCACACCATCTATCTTCGCGCCTTGCCCCATTACAGCCGCCGCGATTACCACGGGTCCCGCCAATGGTCCCCGCCCTGCTTCGTCAATTCCGCAAATTATCATTTCAGAATTTATAAAATGGAGGCGTTTATTTTAAGTGAATTTTTGATTCCGGTCTCAATCGGCTTTTACAAGCCGCCTGCCGCATACCGGACAATATTTTGATATAGGATATATGATTGGCTCACAGCAACCGGGACACTCTGAAATCATTCTTGTCCCGCAAATATTGCAGAATTTTTCTTTCGCAGAATAGATGTTGAAATTTCCGCACTGAGGACATAACTTGTAAGTGTCTTTGGTAACCTGATGCCTTTCTTTAATATTGCTTCGGGATAAAACCATTATTCATAAGAATATAGTTTATTAAAGAAATGCCAAATACCCCGGTTTTACCTCCCTTATTTCCCCCCTGTGCTGATTGGGTAGAACAAGGGGGCAATTAGGGAGGGTTAACAAAACCGTACTTATATTGATTCAATTTATATGCCATATGAATATGCCATTTCCTGACCGTTATTGCGGTATTTTATCAAAAAACATTAAAAAAGAAACGTATGTTTCTTTCTAAAAGGAAACATTTGTTTCTTTGCTTTAATACGTTTTTTCGTCGTTTTCGGCTTCCTATATTCCAATTGGTTCTATTAATAGTCTGAATTCTTTCTGGATGAATTTTAAATTCGGTAAACTCTGATAATTAGAAACGTTGTCATTTGTTTTCATATTTTTGTTTTTCTTGTAAACCGTTTTTCCATCCAAAGTATTATTCATTAATCTTCACTCGATTTTTATCATTTTCAATTATGCATATATTAATTAAATTGCATTTTTTAATTAAAACTGGCGATTGTCACGAATTCTCAATATCAGGTTCTGTGTTTTTGTTTTTATTTTTATCGCTTGGTGCGGTTCTTTGCTTCCGCAGATAAATATATTTGAAAGAAAACCTGCCTACGATTTAAGAAATAACGAGACTGCTTTCGAATCTCCGACACGCTATAAAATCGACCTGAACGGACTATGGCAGGCGTCCTTCGGCAATTCGGATTTCATAAACTTAACCGTGCCTTTCTCTTCTGATTTTAGCGGCACGCTCCGCCTGCGCAAAAATTTTGACATCCCCGATTCTCTTTTCAGAAATCATACTTTTATTTTCGTCGCCGAAGGCATTAACTATTATTCCGAAGTTCGGATAAACAATGTAATCGTCTCGAGAAATTCCGGAGGTCTTAAGTTAGTCTCTACAGAAATACAGGAAAACGTGCTCGCAAGGAATAATGAAATTTCCGTGCAGGTGGTGAATAATCCGGATAATGAAATTACGCTTCCTCTCGCATACCAGAATAATTATTCCAGAAACTATACAGGCGTCTCTGCAAACGTTTACATTCTCGCGGTTCCGAAAATTTATATAAACGATTTTATGCCCGACTGTGTTTTTGAAGGCGGCTCCCTCGTCAGGTTTACCTCGACTGCTCACGTTAACACGAACCTGATTGATTCAACTTCGGGCTCTCAAAAGACGTTTTATGTTAAAACCGAATTAATTCGTAAAAGTACGCTTGAAAAAATTGCCGAAAGCGCTCCCGTAAAATTCGAAGCCGGCAATTACCAAACTTATACCCTGGTCAATGAATTCATCGTTAAGAATTTTGAGAACTGGTCGCCCGAAAAACCTGAACTGTACCTCGTTCGTACTTTCGTGTACGAGCAGGAAGCCGTTATCGACGAACTTTCATCCGAAACTGGATTCGTTAATGCAGTTGCATCAGGACCCGACCTGCTCGTTAACGGTAAGAAATATAAACTGAACGGCATAAATTATTTTCAGGATCTGCCCAGGTACGCGGACGCACTCGAATATTCCGCCGTCGAAAGAGACCTGCAGAAAATTAAAGAGTATGGATTTAACTGCATAAGGATCCCGGGGAAACCCGCGCATCCTTTCGTTGTTTCAGTATGCCAGAGAATCGGCTTGTTCCTTCTTGAGGAGATTCCGTTCAACGAAGTTCCTGCGCGCCTTCTGAAATCCGAAAGGTACCTGAAGGACGCGGCCGATTACGCGGATAATTTGGTTAAACGCGACAAGCATTCGCCTGCCGTGCTGTTCTGGGGCATTGGCAACGATTTCGACCTCTCTGTGCCGGAATCGGAAAAATACGCGACGCGCGTCAAGGAAACAATTTCGTCTCTCGATAAACGCGGAATTTATTACACGACTCGCAATTTCAAAAATGACAGGCTCGATAAGATTATCGGCTTGAAAGGATTGAACCTGGTTCAGGATGACCTCGAATCTATTAAAGAAACCGTCTCTGCTCTCGAAAGAAATAAATTCGTCTTCATATCGGGTTACGGCGTTTCAATCAACAATAAAAACAGAAACGGCTCCGGAGACAGGCAAAGCGTGGAGTTTCAGGCGAAACTGCTTACGGAATCATACAAACTTTTCTCGGGGCTTCCCGCCTCTTTCGTGAACTCTTTCGCTGATTATAATTCCGAATGTCCGATCATCGCTCATTATGACGAAAGCAATTACTACCTTATTACAAACGGTCTCTTCGACTACGCGCGCGAACCGAAATATACCGCGGGCATATTCAAGAAACTGCTTTATAATCAGGGATATCAGAAAATTCCGGAAGGCACGGATATTTCCGAAAAACGCGAATCGTTCCTCTTCCTTATTTCCGCCATCGCCGTGCTTTTTCTCTTCATAGCCGCTATCGGACGGGTCTCGTATTTGAAAGAGAATATGCTTAAGAGCATTATGACACCGAAAAATTTTATGCACCTCGTTAAGGAACTTTCCCCTATTTCAGGTTTTCAGAATACAATCGTCCTTTTGTTCGTGTCGTTCTCTGTAAGCCTCTATGCCGGTGTGGTTGCGTATTACCTTCGCCTGAATGCTGACTTCGATTTGCTTCTGTCGAAATTCGCGGGTAACGGGAATATCAAGATTTTGCTCATTAACATTTTAAACAATCCCCTTTATCTCCTTATCTTCTTCACAACGGCTTTCATATTGTTCGTTCTTTTAATATACTGCGCATCATCGTTTTTCTCCGCTTTTAGCAGACGCAAGGTCAAATCAAGAACGGTTTTTACCGCCATCGTTTGGTCTTTTATCCCTCTGATTATTTTCTTCGTGTTCGGGGTTTTATTCAGCAAGGCGCTTGAATTCGGAATGCTATTAAATTTATCATTTTATTTATTCGTATTATTGCTAATTTATTGTTTGTATAAAATTATTAACCGTATTCGGTACATCTACGAATACTCGTTCTTTAAGTCATATGTTTACGGCACGTTCTTAATCGCTGCCGGCGGTGGTTTGTTGTATTTTTATTTTATCGTTTATAAATCGATGCTTGATTTCTGGTATCTGATTAAAACTTTTAATTGATTCTTATTGTATCTATCGAAACTGGAAATATTTGGTTTTAAGTCATTCCCGGAAAAAACTACTATACTTTTCAGCGGGGGTGTTTCCGCTATCGTCGGTCCTAACGGATCCGGCAAATCCAATATTGTGGACGCGCTCCGCTGGGTCCTCGGCGAACAGGGCGATAAAGCCCTTCGTAGCGAAAAACGCGAGGACGTAGTCTTCAGCGGAACCAATAAACGCAAACCCCTTAGCGTTGCTGAAGTCGCGCTTACTATTCAAAACAACAGGAACATACTCCCGACCGAATATTCCGAGGTCCAGATTGCACGAAGATTCTTCAGGAGCGGCGAAACGGAATACTACCTCAACGGTACAAAAGTCAGGCTTAAAGACATCAAGAACCTCTTCGTCGATACGGGAATCGGTCCCGACGCTTATTCCGTTATCGAATTGAAAATGATAGAAACAATCCTCTCCCACGTCAAGAACGAAAGAAGAAAAATGTTCGAAGAGGCCTCAGGTATTGTATCGTACAAGCAGAACCGCGAACTGACCTTCAAAAAACTCGAAAGCGTGAAGGAAACTCTAACGAGAGTTAACGATATAATTCGCGAAAAGCAAAGAAACGTCAACGCTCTTGAAAGACAGGCTAAGAAGAACGAAGAGGCGAAAATTGTATTCAACGACCTTAGACTTCTCGAAATCGTTTTTTATTCGTACGAATACGAAAAACTTGTCGGTGAAATTAAAAATATTCGCGACCACGAATATGAAAACATTTCCCTGAAAGAAAAACTCGAACGCGAACTCACTTCCGATAACGCGAAATATGATGTTCTGCAGGAGGAAATTAAAGTCCTTGAAGATATATCGCAAAGTATCAGCGACGAGTTCGAAGATGTCAGGGAAACCATCAACAGCCTTGAGCGGGACAACCTTGTTAAAGTTGAAAAATCCAAAAACTTCGGAAGGAATATTCAAAGACTCGAAGAAGAAAACGATAATCTCGCTGAATCTATCGCGAAGAATACGCTCAAACTGGAGGAACTTGCTTCCAAAATTTCCGTGCTCAACCGCACAATCGAAATTACCGAAGTCTCGCTGTCGGAAAAGAAAAATAACGTCGACAAGACTATCAATCTTATTAACGAAAAAAAGACCGAGATTTCAGACCTCGGCGTCCGCCTTAAAGCGTGCTCCAGACAATTGGCCGAAAAACGGAGCGAATACGACATAAGCAAGATTTCTCTCGAGAAGAACATCGAAAGAATGAAGAAAATTTCCGAATCGAGCGAAGAAGCGCTTACGGAAATATCTAAACTCGAAAATGAAAAATACGAAGACGAAAAAGTCTCGGAAGAACTCGCCGCCGCGCTTAAAAAAACAGAAGGCGAACTGAAACTCCTTTCCGACAGGGAGACCGCGCTTCAGAATGAATCCGCGGAACTTAATAAGAGCATTACCGAAAACACCATTCTTCACCAGAATAAGAAAAGCAAGGTCTCGTACCTTAGAAACCTGATTGAATCCTTCGAAGACTATGCCGAAGGAATTAAATACCTTAAGAAAGACAGGAAATATGAATATGTTAACAGCGTTATTGAATCACTTGACGTTGAAGATAAATTCAAGATTGCCGTTGAAACCGCGCTCGGCGAAGTTTCAAACTACCTTATTCTTGATGACGCGCGATATCTCGACAAACTTATTTCTGAACTTAACGAAAGCGGTAAAGGCAAGGTTACTTTTATTCTAAACGATAAGTTGTATTCTGACACCGCGCTTCCTGTCTATTTCGATTACGATTTTTTTAATCCCGATTTTCTCGGTACACAGGACGTTTACGGATTTGCCGATACCGTAATAAAATGTAAGAATGATAATTACAGGCTGCTTATGCGCTACCTCCTCGACGAATATGTAATCGTCGAAGACCTCGATACGGCGTTCAAACTTTCAGGCGATAACTATTATAAGTTCATTACTCTCGACGGCGATATAGTTACTCAAAGCGTCGTCCGCGCGGGCGGAAAGACCAAAGAGGAAAATCTCAAAATCGGCAGGGAGAATCAGATTGTTAAACTCGAATCCGAAATCGAATCGCTCGGCTTAACCCTGCACGAACAGAATAGCATGCTGCTTGAACTTCAGGATGAACTTAAGAGCCTTGATATCGATAACGTCAGGACTGAACTTGAAAAGATTACCAGGGAGTCGGGAGAAAACAGCAACCGCATAGCCCTCATAAACTTCAAACTCAAAGAACTTAACAATAAGGTTTCGGGAAATGACGAAACGTACGGGCAGATAAAGAATGACAACCTGAAACTCAACGGAAGAATAAACGAACTCATAAGCGAACTTAGCAGTCTCGAAAACGAACAATCAAACTACGAGAAGGAACTCGCCTTCCTGTCCGATGAATTCACTGAAATCGACATAAAGCATACCGAGAATCAGGCTGATTACAACACCTTCCTTATTGAATTCAACAGGCTGAAAAATGAGCTCAGAAACGAAGAAGGTAATAACACGCGGACCATCAGTAGCAAAGAATATCAGGAAAACCAACTTACACGGAATAGAAGAACCATCGAAGACGATGCTATGAAAATGAAGGAGTTCGATGAAGTGGTTTCAGATAACAACAGGCGTATTGAAGAATTGAAAATCAAGCGTGACCTTGTCAAGAAGCGCCTCGATGAAAATGACCTCAAACTCGGTGAAAAGAAAAACGCCAAGGAAGAAATAGAAATCGAGCAAAGGAACAAGCGCCGGGAATTCGACAGGGTCTCGAAACTCCTCATTGACTCTCAGATAAAAATCAAGGAATACGAAATTAAATCCGACCAGCATCACGAATTGATACTGAAGAAATACGAGATTGACGTTCTAAGCGTTCCTCCCGAACTTAAAGACGAACTCAATAGCGTTAAGATTAAGTACTCTGACGCCGACGGAAACTTCGATGAATACGCAGCGGGTAAAGACGTGGACGAACTTTCGGAACGATTGAAAAAACTCGGCGGCGGCTACCAGCAGATTATCTGGGACGATTACCAGACCGAAAAAGACGAACTCGAGAAAATGATAGTCCAGAGAGATGACCTCCTTGAATCCGAACGCGATATTAAGAAAACAATAGAACGGATTAACAACGAGGCTAAAGAAAGATTCCTTAAGACTTTTGAAGAGATAAGACAGAACTTCATTCGCATCTTCAAGGAACTCTTTCAGGAAGGCGACGAATGCAACCTCAAACTCGTTTACGAAGAGGACGAAGACGGAAAACTCGAAGAGGACCCGCTTGAAGCTAAGATTGAAATCACCGCGAAGCCCAGAGGTAAACGCCCAACTTCTATCGAACTTCTTTCAGGCGGTGAAAAAACTCTCACTGCTATCGCGCTTCTCTTCGCGATTTATCTCGTTAAGCCGTCTCCGTTCTGCGTTCTTGACGAGGTCGACGCCCCTCTCGACGTCGCAAACCTTGCGAGATTTAATCGGATGATTCGCAAGTTTTCCGAAAAGACTCAGTTCATACTCATAACTCACAACGAAAGAACAATGGAAACCGTCGATACGCTTTACGGCGTTACTATGCAGGAACCCGGCGTTACCACGATTGTCGAAACCAGATTTAAAAATCAGCAGAATTGAAGAAGAAATATACTTTGAAAATTTTTTGCGATTTCGACGGCACCGTTACCAAAAAAGATGTCTGGGTCGACGCTCTCGGTAGATTCATAAATGACAGCGATAAGTTCGCTCTCGTATGCAGGGACTTCGCCGAAGGCAGAATAACTTCGCGCGAATGCATCCGCCGCGAACTTGACCTCGTTGAGGATTTTGATTTCAGTGTATTCAATGATTATATAGACGCTCAGGAACTCGACGATTATTTCCTCGAGTTCATCGGCTTCTGCAGGGAAAATAATTTCGGGCTTGTTCTTGTAAGCGAAGGGCTCGACTATTACATAAAATATGTTCTCGGGAAATTTAATATAGACCTTCCGTTTTACGCGAATGAACTCGTGGTGACAGAAGATGAATCTGGCAGGAAAAAACTTTCCTCCAAATTTCCGCATTCAGACGAAAACTGTACCGCTTGCGGTATGAGCAAGAGAAACGTTCTGATTTCAATGACTAACGAACTCGAGAAAGAAGTATCGGTTTTCATCGGGGACGGCGTGTCGGATTTCTGCGTCAGCAACTATGCCGATATCGTCTTTGCAAAGAAAGGACTCGCTTCGTACTGCTGGAAAAATAACGTGACTTATTACGATTTTTCGGATTTCTCCGACGTGAAAAAGAAACTCTTGAAACTGATCGAAAAAAATCAGATTAAACAAAGGCAATACGCCAGAAACTTAAGAAGGGACGTGCTCCTTGGAGGTTAAACTATGAAAAGTTTAGGAAATTTTTTATTCAAGTACAGGAGTTATACCCCGCTGCCGTTCGTTTTTCTTATGATTCTGTTCATGCGGCCTGATGTGATCTCAATCCTTGCGGGACTCGTTCTCGTGCTCTTCGGGGAATTCATCCGCGTGTGGTCGGTGAGTTATGCGGGAAGTGAAACCCGCACCACGTCGGGCGTCGGCGGCTTGAATCTCGTAACGCAGGGACCCTATGCAATCATTCGCAATCCGCTCTACTTCGGAAATATTTCGATTTATGTCGGCATCGGAATAATGAGCAACGCGATGTTTCCATTCCTGACGATTCTCGCTTTCCTTTTCTTTACATTTCAGTACTACCTGATTGTTTTCAACGAAGAGGATTATTTGCGCGTGACCTATAAGGAGTCTTTTGACATCTATTGCAAAACAGTGAAAAGATTCCTGCCGCTGCCTAAAAAAATGCCTGATGAAATTTCATCGCATCTCCCGCTCGACGTAAAGGAAGGTTTCAAATCGGAAAAACGTTCGTTACAGGCAGTATCCATAATCACAATAATAATTTTAATAAAATTTTTCTTCCTGTAATAAATCTATATCTTCATTTTTTCTATTATGAACTTGATTCTTGAT
>AMWB02019771.1_pt2 | contig 25094 bp, 20 predicted proteins | sample 200311 | NCBI WGS metagenome assembly AMWB02 (sample SAMN02737377, study PRJNA173069) | bioreactor metagenome | biome: anode biofilm in microbial fuel cells | place: USA: California | collected 2010-12-16 | reverse complement strand
GCGGGCCGGCGAAAATCCGTGCTGTAACCCACCCGCCGAGGGTGGGTTTTCTCGTTCCGTCAGGTCGCACGCCCGGCCACCGTTTCCCGTTCCATTAATTCTGCCACAGGCCGGACGGGGAAACGGCACAATCTCCGAACCCAGCCTTCGGCTGGGCTACACCAAAGAAGTGGACTTTGCAGCTTGGCATGATGACACCAGAGTCCGGTGTAGCCCACCCGCCGAGGGTGGGTTTAAGAATAGCGCGCACCCGATCCATTATGGCCTTGCTGAGTGCTCTGTTCGTGCGCATATTACAGCAAGGAGAGATGGCGGGTGGACGAGAATCGCTTGGGATCACAATGTACTTGAACCAGAACCCCGAATCTAATCCCACCGCAAGCGTTGGGGCACCGGCTGCAAACACCATGCCTCGGTCCGCTTGGTACCATACGACCTTGCTGGTCGGGGCGCTCCTTATTGGCTGCCTTGGTTGCGGGACATTCTATTACAAGCAGTTCGTATTTGGTGGCTCTCCCCGCCATCCAAATTATGAGCTTGAGATATCTGGTGTGTTTTGTTACTTACAAGTGAACGCTAACCCAGTGGACAAGCGGTCCTATGAGGACAGCACCTATCAGGTGCGTCTATCACTGATGCGGGCGCCGTCAGACGTGTGCTCGGATGAGTGGCAGCAGTTCTTTGAAACCGTTGCACTTGAGCAACTGGCGCTGCAAATCGGTGATAGCGTCGTGTTTAGCACTGCTCCAAAGCGGCCAGATAGCAGTTGGCGACCTTGTAGCGTAAACTGGTATTTCCCTTCGGTCATGATCCCCGAGTCCGTAGACTCCCTACGCGCGCTCTTGGCCCTTAGTTATGACATGGACGGGACACTGCAGAGATTCGACACGGCACTAGTCTTGACACGCATTGCTGGCAAAGAGAAAGAGATGATCAGTTTCTAACGCCCCCGTCTCCCGACATATCTATTGACATTCGCCGTCCCAAGATTTTATTAGCACCTACACCTTAAGGTATTTGGCGAGAAAGAATTATGACTAATTCCTCATCCGATCCGATTCGCACGCCGTTTTGCGACTTTCATATAGCCGCCGGGGCAAAAATGGTCGACTTCGCCGGTTTCTACATGCCGGTGCAGTACAAAGGGATAACCCAGGAACACCTGGCTGTCCGCCAGAATGTCGGTCTCTTCGACCTCTCCCACATGGGGGAATTCGAGGTCTCCGGCAACGATGCCCTGGCCTTCCTGCAGAAGACCACCACCAACAACGTGGCCTCCCTCACCCCCGGCAAGATTCAGTACAACTGCATGCCGTACCCCGATGGCGGCATTGTCGATGACCTGTTGGTCTATCGCCTCGAGGACCGTTTCTTCCTGGTGGTCAACGCCTCCAACATGCAGAAAGACTTCGACTGGCTTAAGGCCCACCTGTTCGGCGATGCTAAACTGGTCAACCGGTCCGCCGAACTTGGCTTGTTGGCCATACAGGGCCCCAACGCGCAGAAAGTCATGGCCCAGATCACCGGCCACAACCTCGATGACATGGGCTACTATACCTGTGCCTTCGCCAAGGTCGCCGGTGTCGATCTGCTCTTCTCGCGCACCGGCTACACCGGCGAGGATGGCTTCGAGATGTATATCCCCAACGCCGACTGCGCCAAGCTCTGGCACGCCGTCATGGCGGCCGGCGCCAAGTTCGGCATGGAGCTGATCGGCCTCGGCGCGCGCGATTCGCTCCGCCTCGAAATGAAGATGGCCCTCTATGGCAACGACATCGACCAAACCACCACTCCGGTCGAAGCCGGCCTGAGCTGGATCGTCGATTTCGAAAAGGAGTTCATCGGCAAGTCCATCATGGTCAAGCAGCGCGATGAGAAACCGAAACGCCGCCTCGTGTGTCTCGAACTGGATGGCAAGGCGTTCCCGCGCCACGGCTACGATATTCTCGATGCGGGCAAGGTGATCGGTCAGGTGACGTCGGGCACCTTCTCTCCGACCCTGCAGCGCCCGATCGCGCTCGGCTACGTGCCGCTGGACAAATCGAAAATCGGAGCCACCGTCGAAATCGCCATCCGCGATAAGACGTATCCCGCCGTTGTCGTGAAACCACCCTTTTACAAACAGGCGACCCACAGGTAACCCATGCACGTTGAGCTGTTCCTCACTCCGGTCCCGCTGGTAAGGGCGAATCTCGAACACAAGACGGTGGTCGTGATCGATGTCCTCCGTTCCTCCACCTCCATCTGTGCCGCCCTGCTGGCCGGCGCCCGGGGGGTGATCCCGACCGATGGTCCCGGCGAGGCCGGCGAAATGCGCATGAAGATCGGGCCCGAAATGGCTGTCATGGCCGGCGAACGGGATGGCGTCAAGATCGACAGCTTCACGTTCGGCAACTCCCCCGCCGAATTCACCCGCGAGGGGGTCGAGGGGAAGTTCGTCATCATGACCACCACCAACGGCACCGCCATCTTCGAGAAGGTCAACAAGGCCGGACGGGTCTTCTCGTGCGGCCTCGTGAATGTCGGCCGCGTCGCCGAGAAGGTCGCTGCCGCCAAATTGGACCTGATCATCGTCTGCTCCGGTCAGGAGGGAGGCTTTTCCATCGAGGACACCCTCTGCGGCGGCATGCTCGTCCACCTGCTGGACACCGCCCATCGCATGAAAGTCACGGTGAACGACGCGGCGTCATTGGCGCTGCTGCTCTACCGCACCAATACAACGGCCCTCCGCCCCACTATCCAGCAGGGAGAACATGGGAGGTTCCTGACCTCCATCGGCTTTGGCGGCGATGTCGAACTGGCCTCGGCCGTCGATTCCATGCCGATTGTCCCGGCGCTCAAAGAGGGACGCCTGGTCGCGGACGAAAACTGAGCGCCGCCGCCCCATTTTCGCATCCAGGCCGCCCGGAACAGGTATAAGCTTACAATGAAACTACTCACTCCCTTTATCCTCCTGCTGGCCTTGATGGCCGCCGGCGCGGCTTCCGCCGCCACCGACGCCGAGGGGGTCGAAACCGCCCTCTCCATCTATCAGTACGACCAAACCCGCAACGCCAACACCCTCCTCTTCTGCGATACGATGCCGTTCGTTCAGGGGATCCGGGCCACCGGGTTCTTCCTGGGCTTCTCGACCGAACTGGAGTATCTAAAGGTGGATTCCGCGGGGGCGACTTTCAATGTCCAGATCGTCACGCTCGGGCCGACCCCGCAGTCGTATGCGCGACGGTTCACCGGCGAATACGGCCTCCCGGCTCGTATCGACTCCATCGCCGGCAAGAACGGCAGCCGCTACGCCCTGAGCATCCTTCCGGTCAAGCGCACCAAAGTCGACACCTCCGCCTGCAACTTCATCCACTACCGTCCCGGCGATTTCGCCTTCGACCCCACCGCCAACACCGATCTCTTCTTCGTGAAGAACAGCTATGGCGACTTCTACTGGAATCAGGTGAAGGGGATGGTCGAGGAACGGTATGGTCTCTTCAACGACCTGCTCAAGTTCTCGCTGCCCGGGAAATACAGCATCTATCTCTGCCCCTGCCGACTCCCGTCCGTCATTTGGGATCTCCGTTTCGGCACGATGGCCGACCCGACCCGAAGTTCCGTCTTCGCCATCTATAACAAGTCGTTCAATTCGGCCGATCCGTTCCTGGTCAACCAGACCGCCCTCCTGCGCAATCTGGGCTATGCTCCCCCGTTTCTGACCGAGGGACTCGCCAATTATCTGTCCATCGCCAATTTCGAGATGATCGAGCTGGTCAAGAAGCACAAGCAGATGCCGCTCGACTCGCTACTTTCCACCCGCACCTATCTCATGGCCGATCCGCTCGTGGCCGACTACACGTCCGGTTCGTTCGTGCGCTACCTGGTCGATCAGTACAAGATCGATCGCTTTCTCACGGTTTACCGGAAAGCCGATGATCTCAATCTCAAACAGACGATTGAGACCGTCTACCAGCAGAGTATCGCGTCCCTGGAACAAGACTGGCTCCATTACCTCGACACGCTGACCTTCCGCAGCAAGCAGTTTCTGTACTACTCCGACTTTGCCGAGGCGATGTTCGACTACCCGTCCTCCGTGCGCTATGCGAAAAACGCGCTCGCCCGCGCCGAAAGCCGCCAGGATTCCGCCAACGCCCTCGCCCAGCTCGTGCGCAGCCAGTTCTTCTCCGGCAACTACTATCTGGCCGCCCAGTATCAGGAGCAGTTGAATCATCTCGACACCGCCACTGCGGCCGGCCTCATGAGTCTGGCCGCCTACCAAATGATGAATGGCTCGTATGACTCGGCCCTTGTCAACCTGCAGGATGCCCGCCGCCGCGACTCCACCAATCAACTGACCAAGTTCAATCTGGGAGTGAACGCCCTCGCCCGCGATGACACTGCTACCGCGAAAACCTGTTTTGATGCACTCATCAACAACAACCGCGACCAGACCGCCGGCGCGCAGGCCCGCGTTCTGCTGGCCGAGATCCTGATGAAATCCACGGACCCGGCCGATCGCAAGCTGGCCGAACGGTACTGCCGCGAATCCGCCGACATGTGGGCACAGATCGTCGGCGGCCACGCCAGTTCCTCTATGACGCTTCTCTGGACCGGCGCCGCCTTCCTGGGCCAGGGGGATACCGGCAACGCCGATGATTACCTGACCTCGGCCCTCTATGTCGAGAATCGCCCCTTCTACCTCGGCCTGATCAATCTGCTGTTGGGGAAAACCGCCGATCTGCGCGGCGAACGAAGCGTCGCCCGCGACTTCTACGGTCGCGTCATCGCCCTGCCGTCCGCCGACTACCATGTCCGCGAGGCGAGACGCCTGCTCGAACACCCGTATACGCGGTAACCGATGTTCAGCTTTCTCAATGGCTCGGTCCTGTTCGCTGCCGCGGCGGCCCTGATCCCGCTCATCATTCACCTCTTTTCGCGGCGCCGCGTCAAAGTCGTAGAGTTCTCCTCCGTCCGTCACCTCAAAGCCATGCAGAAGCGGCAGGTCCGGCGGCTCAAGATCCGCCAGCTTCTGTTGCTGCTTCTGCGGATGCTCATCATCTTGTGCATCGTGCTGGCCTTCGCCCGCCCCACCATGCGAAGCGGTTCCGTCGGCACCCATGCCGCCGTCTCGGCCGTCGTCCTCTTCGACAACTCCGCATCGATGAACCGCTATGTCGCCGATGGCAACCTCGTCGATATCGCCCGCAAACGGACGGCCGAGCTTCTCGCTTCCTTCAGCCAGGCCGACCAGGTGGCGCTCCTGCCGCTCGATCCCTCGACCGATCCGGCACCCGCCACTCTTGCCTCCGCCGCCGTGGCGCAGGGACAACTCGACCAGATCACCGTCGGCGCCGGTGAGGCCGACTTCCAGACCGCCCTGCAGGTCGCCCACGACCTGCTCGCCAGCGCCCCGAGTCTCAACCGCGAGTTGTATATTGTCTCCGACCGCCAGCGTCACGCCCTGCCGGAGAAACTGCTCCCCCTTGATTCCGTCGCGCGCGTCTATCTTGTGGAACTTCCGCTGCAGGACAACGATGATATTGGGATCACAGCCCTCGATTTTGGCGGTCAACTGATCCAGCCCGGCCTCGACTTCGACATCACCGCCACCGTGCAGAACTACGGCGCCGAACCGGCCAGTGATCTGCTCGCCTCTCTTTTTATCGATGACAAACGAGTCGCGCAAACCGGGTTCAGCGTCGGTGCCGGCGCCGAAACCTCCGTGCGCTTCACCCAATCGGTCAGCCGGACCGGTTATCACTCGGGTTACGTGGAGATTTCCGATGACAAATTTCTCGGCGACAACCGCTATTACTTCAGCTTCCGCATCGCCGACCGTTTCAACGTCCTGATCGTCGACAACGACCAGTCCGCCCGCTTCATGGCTCTTGCTCTTGCTCCCAGCCCGGCCCTTAGCCAGGCCTGGTCCATCAAGCAGGCAAAACCGGAGGACCTCCCCGGAATTAATCTCGGCGATTACGATGTCATCGTTCTGGCCGGCGCCCCCAACCTCGGCGACCTGTTCGAGGACCGCATCAAGAACTTCGTCCGCGGCGGCAAGTCGCTGTTCGTCGTGTACGGCCCCGCCACCGATCTCACCGCCTTCAACCGCGCCTGGAGCGAAATCACCGGCGTCACCATTGACCAGCCGGTCCCCACCACCTTTACCCGTGCCGGGTATTACACGCTGCAGTCGTTGGCGATGGAACACCCCATCTTCTCGGTGTTTGGCTTCGAAAAGAGCAAACCGCCGGAGATCAAGTTCTATACGCTCCCCAGGATTCGCGTCGCATCATCCGCCCGCCAGCTCATGACCTTCACCGGGGATCATCCGGCCCTCGTCGAGAACCGCTTTGCCGGCGGCAAAGTGCTCACCTTCGCCGCGCCCATGTCCCCCGAATACACCGATCTCCCCGGCCAGGCGTTCTTCGTGCCGTTCGTCTCCCGGGCCGCCGAGTATCTCGCGTCCGACCTGTCATCGCTGGATACCCGCCTCTTCGTCGGCGACAACATCGTGCGCTCGCCCGTGCTGCGCGGTGCGCCCGCCTACGCCATACAGATGACCACCCCGGATCAGCGCGAATACGGCCTCTCGCCGGAGGATGCCCACGGCGCTCTTACCGTCGTGCCGAAACCGACCAACCAGCCCGGCATCTACGCGCTGCGCTATGTCGGTGAGGAGGTCGACCGCTTTGCCGTCAACCTGCGCCCGGACGAATGCGACCTCACTGCCGTCGACCCGGATCAGTTCGCCGCCGGCCTCGGTGCTTCCGAATTCCACGCGCTCCCGGCCGCACAGCCCCTGGCCGCCGCCATTGCCTCACTCCGTTTCGGGCGCGAACTCTGGCAACTCTTCGTCTGGGCCGCCCTCATCTTCCTCGCCCTTGAAATGCTGCTGGCGCGCGGCGCCCCGCCCGAGGAGTAAGCCGTGACCCTTCTCGCCGCCGAACACCTCGCGAAGAAATTCAAAGACCAGGTCCTCATGAACCGGGTCTCCTTCACTATTCAGGACACCGATCGCATCGGCCTGGTCGGGCGAAACGGCGCCGGCAAGACGACGCTCCTCGAACTCCTCGCCGGCAAACAGGAACCGGACTCCGGTATCATCACCCGCTCGCGCGCCTGTCTCATCGATTACGTCGAACAGGAAAAAACCGAATATCTCGACCAGACCCTGCACCAGTTCGTCGCCGGCGCGCGCCAGGACCTCCTCGACCTGCAGACCGAAATCCGCCGCCTCGAACTGCATCTGGCCGATCACCCCCACGATCGGGAATCACTCGACAACCTCGGCACCCTCCAGCACAATTTCGAAATCGCCCACGGCCTCCTTTTCGAAAATGAGGTTGTCACCATCCTCGAGGGACTCGGCTTTTCCTCCGACCGCCACCACGACTTGTTGCGTCACCTTTCCGGCGGCGAGAAGAATCGCGCCGGCCTCGCCCGCCTCCTGGCCGGCAAGGGGAACCTGCTTCTGCTCGATGAGCCCACCAACCACCTCGACATCGAATCCACGACCTGGCTGGAAAGCTATCTCAAGCAGCTCAACAAGGCGTACATCATCGTGTCGCACGACCGCACCTTCCTCACCACCACCGTCGACAAAGTCTGGGAAGTCGGCTACGGCACGCTGGAATTCTACTACAACGGCTTCGAGAAGTATCTCTCCGAGCGGCACGACCGCCGCACCCAGCTTGCCCACAAGTTCGCCCACCAGCAGGAGGAGATCAAACGGCTCGAGGAGTTCGTGCGCCGCAACATGGCCGGCCAGAAAACCAAACAGGCCCAGTCAAAACTGAAATACCTGGCCCGCATCAAACGGATTGAGTTGCCTCGCGGCGATACGCGCGGCCCCCAGATCAAGGTCTCATCGTCGGGCCGTTCTTTCAACCATGTCCTCGCCGTCGAGCATCTCGCCCTCGGCTACGATCGGGAACCGGTGGTCGAAAACGTCACCTTCGATCTCTATCGCGGCGACAAGGTCGGCTTGATCGGCCGCAACGGCTCCGGCAAATCCACGATCCTCAAGGCCCTGCTCGGCGAACTGGACCCGCTCGAGGGTTCCCTCCGTCTCGGCGCCAATGTCGATGTCGCCTACTTCGATCAGGAGCTCTCGGACCTCAACTACGAGTCGACCGTCCTCGACAACCTCTGGGAGCTCGACCCGGTTGCGGATGTCGGCAAGATTCGCTCCGCTCTCGCCCGCTTCGGTTTCACCGGCGAGGATGTTCTCAAGGCGGTCCCGGCGCTCTCCGGCGGCGAGAAAACCAAACTCTGTCTGGCTCGTTTGCTGTACCGACCCGCCAACTTCGTCATCCTCGATGAGCCCACCAACCACCTCGATATCGATGCCCGCGAAGCGCTCGAAAATGCGCTGGGTGACTACGATGGCACCTGCCTCATCGTCAGCCACGACCGCTTCTTCCTCGACCGCGTCGCCACCCGCATCCTCCATATCCGCGAGGGGTTCGTCACGCCGTACAACGGCAACTACAGCTACTTCGTCGAGAAGATCCGCCCGCCCGAGACGGCTGCACCGACCAGGACCAAAGACGACAACCGCCAACGCGCCTACGACGACTTCCGGGAGCAATCCAAACGGAAAGCGCGCCACAAGAAGCAGCTTCAGTCCACCCGCTCCAGACTGGCCGATCTGGAGAAGGAACTCGACCAGCTCGAACGCGGCATCGCTTCGGACATCCCCCGCCACGATTGGGAGGCACTTCAGAACGCCTCGGAACGCAAGAAAGTCGTCGAGCATGAGCTGCTCGAACTGTATGCTCTCCTGGAGGAACTGGAGGGAACCACCTTTGACTAAGGTCCTCATCATCTCCGGTTCTCCGGTCGTCGGGAGTTCCACCGACCTGCTCCTCTATGAACTTGCGTCGGCCATTCAGGTCGCATTGCCGGAGGGCACCTGCGAGCTGACTTTCCTCAAGCTCAATGACCTCCACTTCATCCCCTGTCAGGCCTGCGGCAAAGATCCGACGCCCGAGTGGTGTCTGTTCCACGATGATCTCGATCCGGTCTACGCGCAACTCGCCGCCTGCGACTGCCTCCTGTTCGGCTCCCCCGTTTACTTCGATTCTGTCTCCGCGCAGGCCAAGGCCTTCATGGATCGCTGCAACTGCTTCCGTCCCCCCGACTTCTCAGGCACCCAGTCCGATCACCGCTTCATCAAACGCCTCGCGCGCAAGCGCCCCGGCGCCATGGTCCTTGTCGGCGGACCGAACCAGTGGATCGAGGGAGCCCGCCGCTCTATCGCCGGCTTCTTCAAGTGGATCGAAGTAACAAATGAAGGTCTGGTCGCGTACACTTCTACCGATGACCACCGTATCGGTACCGTCAAAGAGGATGCTGCAACCCTGATGCGCGCTCGGGAACTCGGAAAACTGATGGCCGTTCGATTGGCGGACTCCCATGAAACATGACACCGTCAACTACTACCGTGCCCGCGCCGCGGAGTACGAACAGATCTACTACCGCGAGGTCCCGGCCCGCCGTCAGGAGCTGGCCGATGAGGTCACCCGCCTGGGCCCCCTGGCCACCGGCAAAAATGTCCTCGAATTCGCCTGCGGCACCGGCTACTGGACCAACGTCATGTCCCGGACCGCCCGCCATATCACGGCCAGCGATATCTCCGGCGAAATGCTCGCCGAGGCAAGAAAGAAGCCGCTTGCCTGCCCCGTGGACTTCATCGAGACGGACATGTTCGCCCACCCCTGGCCTCCGCACGGCTTTGACCTTATCGCTCTCGGCTTCTGGTTTTCGCACCAGCCGCGACAGGAATACGACAAGTTGTTCGACCTGCTCGATCACTGCCGCACGCCCGACGGCCGCATCTGGCTTGTCGACAACAACCCGCCCGCCGAAGGCCCCGATACCGACTCGGCCGGCGCCGACTCTTTCGGCAACAACTACAAGCAGCGCTTTCTCAACGACGGCACCCCGTACGTCATTCTCAAGAACTACTTCGCGCGCGATGAACTCACGGCCGTCTTCTCCCCTCGCTTCCGCATCGAACAGCTCATCTACGGCACCTACTATTGGTCTGTCGTGCTGAAAGGGGAAAATGCCTGATCAATCCGGTTTCATCCCAGTCGGCCAGACCCGGCTGTTCTATTCCGTCGCCGGCTCCGGGCCCGCCCTCCTTTTCATCCACGCCGGGGTCGCCGACAGCCGTATGTGGCAAGCCCAAGTCGCACAACTGGCTGACCAATTCACGGTCGTTACCTGCGACCTGCGCGGCTTCGGCAAGACCGAACTCGTGCCCGAACCGTTTTCACACCATGGCGACATCCACACTCTCCTGACCACCCTCGGCATCGCCTCAGCCGCCATTGCCGGTTGTTCCATGGGAGGGGCGATCGCCATTAACGTCGCCCTCACCTGGCCATCGCTGGTCAACGCCCTCGTCCTGGTCGATGCCGCCATTGAGGGGTATCCGTTCGCCGATCCCGACACCCTCCGTCTCTGGCAGGAAGCCGAACATGAGTTTCTTGCCGGTCGTCTCGACTTGGCCGCCGAAATCGAGGTCGCCATGTGGGTCGATGGCCCGCAGCGCACACCCGATCAGGTCGATCCCGCCATTCGCGAGCTGATCCGCGAAATGGTACTCCGCACCTATCGCAATGACGGCATCGCCGCCTCTGAGCGGAAACTCGATCCTCCTCCCATGACTCGGCTCGGCTCGATCGCGGCCCCGACCCTCGTCATCACCGGCGAACTCGACCGCCCCGACTTCCACGCCATCGCCGCCCTGCTGTCTGAACAGATTCCGCAGGTCCGGCCGCTCACCATGCCGGGCTGCGCCCACCTGCCATCCCTCGAACAACCAACATCGTTTAACAACCTGCTGCGCGAGTTTCTCCGGGCCTCCCGGACCTGATCATCTCCCGTCCGCCGCGTCCCGCTCTATAAAAGTCATTGACACGCAAGACCACGTTTGCGTATATTACGGGTGGCTAGCATCAACCCATGGTATCCAAGCGAGGGAATATGAGAAATCTGTCACTCCTCTGTTTGGTCCTGCTCTGTTTCATCGGAGCACCTGAGGCCGCCTCCGCGCAAAGCATCTCCGTCGAACACGGCCGCGGTTTCATTTATTGGAACCTGGATTGGTCCATCATGGCCCAGAAGCAGGTCTCTTTCAACCTGCGCTACCAGAACCCATCCGCCACCAACTGGAGCATCTCGAACGGCTTTGTCATCTACTCCCCCGATGGCGCGGTCTGGCGGCAGCCGGTCGCAGTCGACACCCTCACCGGCGTCATTCCCCGCAGCAACTGGGATCTCGGGTGGGCCGGCAATGTCTTCCCTGGAATCGACCGCGACACAGTCGGAATCATGGGCCTGAAGCTTGCCGCACCCGGCCTCCCCGCCGGCTTCAACGGCGTTCCGTATGCCATCACCATCGGCGGCGTCGAGAACGCGAACTATGGGAAACACATCTGTGTCGATACCGCCTGGTTCCGACCGGCCGGCTCCTGGAAATGGAGCGCCTCAAGCCAGACCATTTACCCCGCCTGGGGCGGCCCGTACTGCTGGGATATCCAGCTCTATCATTGCGGTGAAGAGATGGCCTGCCTTTGCTGTAAGTGGCGTACCGGCAATGTCAACGGCGACCCCGAGGACCTGGCCGATATTTCCGATCTCACAACCCTGGTCGAGTTCCTGTTCTCCGGCGGAAGTATCTCCGACTGCCGGTACGAGGCGAATGTCGATGCCAGTGCTCAGAACGTCATCGATCTCTCCGACCTGGGCCGCCTGATCGACTTTCTCTTTGGCGGGGTCGAGCTGCCGGAATGCCCCTATTCCGTCAACTGACCGCAAAACGAAGAGCAAGACTATGCGTACCAATAGGTTAGCCGACCCTCGCGGGTCGGCTTTTGTATGCCCAACTCTCCCCTTGCGCAATCTGCGCCTGCCCATATATTTAGGGTTCGCTCGGCCCCGTCTCAGGGCGGAACCGTCCGATGTTTACACTGTTGGATATGATTGACACGAACATATAAGGTGACCGCATGAAACAAGGCATCCATCCGGACTACAAGGAACTCACGATCACGTGCGCCTGCGGAGCCACGTATCCCACTCGCTCCACCCGCAAGGCGATCTCCGTCGAAATCTGCTCGAATTGCCACCCCTATTTCACCGGCAAGCAGAAACTGATGGACACCGCCGGTCGCGTCGAGCGGTTCCGCCGCAAATACGGCCAGACGCAGGCCCCCAAGAAATAACCGTTCGGGGCATTCCGCCTTGCTGTTTGGGGGAGCACCGTTCGTATTGTCTCTAATGGCCGCTCCGATCGGCTGCCCGCTGATTGGAACGGCCTGTTGATAAAGTCCGGGAACATCCGCACCGCCACACCGGTTGCGGAGGCAACATAGGCCACGCACGAGAGAGATAGCATGCCCGATCTGAACGTCGGCGGACAAGCAGTAATCGAAGGTGTCATGATGCGATCGAAAGACCGCGTCGCCACCGCCGTCCGTATTCCCAGCGGCGAAATCCTCGTCAAGACCGAGTCCTTTGTCTCTCTCACCACGCGCGTCAAACCGCTCGGCTATCCTATCATCCGCGGCGCCGTCGCGTTCTTCGAGATGCTGATCCTCGGCATCAAGACCCTGAACTTCTCGGCGGATATCGCCGTCAAGGAGATCGAGAAGGAAGAAGCCCGCAAGAAGGGCGAGGCCTATGCGGAGAAGGAAAGCAAATCCTCATCCCTGTACCTCACCCTCACCGCTATCGGCGCCATGGCCATCGGCATCCTCTTCTTCTTCTTCCTGCCGCTTGCCATCGTCAACCTGATCGGCATCAGCAAGGACGCGCTCGGTTTCAACCTCATGGCCGGCCTCATCCGCGTCTCCATGTTTGTCATCTACGTCTGGCTCATCTCCTTCTTCAAGGAGTTCCGCCGGATCTTCGAATACCACGGCGCCGAGCACAAATCGATCTACGCCTACGAGATGGGGGATGAGCTCACCCCCGAGCGCGCCGCCTGCCATACCCGCTTCCACCCCCGCTGCGGCACCTCCTTCATCCTCATCGTCGCCCTCGCCGCGATCGCGATCTACGCCGTTTCCGATACGCTCTACGCGGTCATCACCGGCCATCCGCCGGAACTGCTGGTCCGCTTTGCGATCCATTTCTCCCTTTTGCCGCTGGTCTCCGGTGGCTCGTACGAACTGCTCAAGCTTTCCGGCCGCACCCGCGACAACGCCATCACCCGCGTGCTGATCAAGCCGGGCCTCTGGCTCCAGAAGATCACCACGAAAGAGCCGTCTCCCGATCAGCTCGAGGTCGCCATCGCCGCCATGGAAGCCGCCCTCGGCGTCAACCAGTCCCGCGTCACCTCCAAGGTGACCGCCCTCTCGTAGCGACCCCGCTCGCTTCTCCTTGCGCCCGCGCGCCTCGAAACATAAGTTTCCGTTCAACCCTGATGACTTGGTAGTAGTACGATGCTCGATATACTCGACAAACTGGAACAACGCCTGCTCGCTCTCGATGAGTCCATGGCCGATCCTGCCACCATGGCCGATCGCCGCAGACTGATCGAGCTCAACCGCGAACGGCGGCATTTGACCGGTATCCTCGAAGTCGGACGGCGCTATCGCAAGCTCCGTATCGCCCTCGATGAAGCCCGCGAGATCATCCGCACCAGCACCGATGACGAGCTGCTGGCCATGGCCCGTGAGGAACTCGTCCAGTTCGAAACCGAACTCGACCCCCTGGAAAACGAATTCAAGCTCAAGCTCCTCCCGCGTGACCCCGAGGATGCCAAACCGGCCATGGTCGAAATCCGCGCCGGCACTGGCGGCGATGAGGCCGGCCTGTTCGCCGCCGACATCTACCGCATGTACCAGCGCTATGCCGACACCAAAGGATGGAAGCTCGAAATCCTCTCCTCTTCGGAATCCGGGCTCGGCGGCTTCAAGGAGATCATCTTCTCATTCGATGGCGAGAATGCCTATGGCACCATGAAATACGAATCCGGCGTCCACCGCGTCCAGCGCGTTCCGGCCACCGAGACACAGGGGCGAATCCACACCTCGGCCATCACCGTCGCCGTCTTCCCTGAAGCCGAGGAAGTTGACATCGAAATCAAGGAGAACGAAATCAAGGTCGATGTCTACCGCTCGTCCGGCCCCGGCGGCCAGTCGGTCAATACCACCGACTCGGCCGTCCGCATTACCCATTTCCCGACCGGGCTGGTGGTCACCTGTCAGGACGAAAAGTCCCAGCTCAAGAACAAAGTCAAAGCGCTCAAGGTGCTGCGTGCCCGCCTTTATGACCGCATGATCGCCGAGCGCGACGCCAAAATCGCCGCCGAACGACGGAGCATGGTTTCCACCGGTGACCGCTCCGCCAAGATCCGCACCTACAACTACCCCCAGAGCCGCGTCACCGACCACCGCATCAACCTGACCATCTATCAACTGCCCGATATTCTCAACGGCAGCCTCGATCAACTGATCGAGCCGCTGCAACGCCACGATCAGGAAGAACGACTCAAAATCCAGGCTCACGCATAAAGGGATCCGGCCATGACCTACCTCCGCATTCTCGGCGCCGTCATTCTGACTGTCCTTCTGCTGCGCATCGCGCGCGATGCCGCCCGCGGTCGCTCGGAACTGATGTCGCACGCCGAAAACGGCGTCACCCTGCAGATGAACAGTGTCACCAAGGCCCCCGAGAACGGCACCGCCCGCGTCGCCGTCACCATGACCGGCCACACCGCCGACCTCACCCCCGTCCTTCGCTATACCGATGCCGCTCAGCCGGAAGCCGCTTCCATCGACCGCTTCCGCGCTCTCCCCATGACCCCGTTCGACTCGGCCCAGAACACCTACTCCGCCCAGGTCTCCGCGGGAGCCCGGGGCGGCAGAATCCTCTACTACGTCGAAGTCACCGACAACACCGATAACGTTAAGGCCAGAATGCTGCACGCCGATGGTACCCCGTATGTCATGAAATACTTCGGGAATGTCCCCGCCGTCGTGCTGGTCACCCACATCGCCCTCATGTTCATCACGGTGTTCTGCGTGGCGCTCGCCTTCATGCATACCTGGCGGCTCGTCACCGGTGCTTCCGATCCGCGTCCGACCGCCTTCTGGTACGCTGCCGGCTTCCTGTTCGCCTTTCTTGGCGGTCTTCCCCTCGGTATCGCCGTCAATCACTACGCCTTCGGCACCACTTGGGAAGCCGTCCCGTTCGGCACCGATGCCACCGACAACAAAACGCAGCTCCTGCTCTTCTATCTCCTGTTCACCACGCTCGCGATGATCGGCTCCCTCAGCCGAGGCAAATGCGGGCGCGACCTGTTCGCTCCCAGAACCCTCGGCTGGCTCGGCGTCTCCGCCTTCTTGGTGATGCTCGGCATCTACCTCGTTCCGCACTCCATCCAGTTCTCGAAGGCCTTCACCTACTCCGTCTGCTATTCCTTCATCGGGGTTGTCGTGCTGGCGTATCTGGTGTTCCTGCGGCGAGCCGCCCGGAGTCGCACGTGACCGTCCCGCTCCCCCGCTTCATTACCGAGAAAGCCCGCATCCTCGAGGCGGTCGGTATCAAGGCCGGCAAAGCCGAGGTCGAACTGATCCTTTGCTACCTGCTCAACTGCGACCGACTGGAGCTATTCCTGCGCGGTAGCGCTGTTCTCACCGATGATTTGCTCGCCCGCTTCGACGAAATCCTCGCCCGCCGCGCCACCCGCTATCCGCTGCAGTACATCCTCGGTGAATCCTGGTTCTACGGCCGACGCTTCACTGTCAATCCCGCCGTCATGGTCCCGACCCCCGAAACCGAGCTGTTGTGCGAGGCCGCCACGGGCTACGCCCGACGGCAGAAATACGAGTCGCCTCGCGTCCTCGATCTCGGCGTCGGCTCGGGTGTCGTCTCCGTCACCATGGCCAACGAGCTGCCGACCGCCCGGATCGTGGCGCTCGACATTTCCCCAGAGGCTATCGCCGTCGCCCGCCAGAACGCGTCGAATCTCGGCGGCCTCGACCGCATCGAATTCCGTCAGTCCGACTATTTCTCCGCGCTTCGAGATGGCGAGCAATTCGACCTCATCCTTTCCAACCCGCCCTATATCTCCGATGAAGAATACAAGCATCTCCCGCCCGAGGTGCTGGCCGATCCCAAAATCTCCCTTACCTCGGGCGAGGAAGGGCTCGATGCCGTCAAAGTGATTTTGCGCGAGGCCCCCAAGTACCTCGCTCCCGCCGGACGGATCATGTTCGAGATCGGCTACAATCAGGCCGATCGTGTTTCACAACTTACCGAGCACGACAGCCGCTTCGGCTCGATCGTGATTCTCAAAGACCTCAACGACATCGACCGTGTCGTCATCCTCTCATGCAACGAGTGACCCATGCCTGTTGAATCTCTTGCCGATCAGAAGCAGCGCGCCGTCAGGATTCTGGCGCTCCTGAAGAAGACCTATCCCGATGCCAAATGCTCGCTGGATTTCAGCACCCCGCACCAGTTGATGGTCGCCACCATCCTCTCCGCCCAGTGCACCGATGAGCGTGTCAATCAGGTCACCCCGGTCCTGTTCGAGAAGTACCCGACGGTCGAATCGTTCGCCGATTCCGATCTCGCCGAACTCGAGCAGATCGTCTACCCCACCGGCTTCTTCAAGAACAAAGCGCTCGCGATCAAGGAGTCCGCCCGTCAACTCATCGACCTCTATGAAGGCGTCATGCCGAGGACTATCGAGGAACTCACCAGGCTCAAGGGGGTCGGAAGAAAGACCGCGTCTGTCATTCTGGGGGCCGGCTTTGGCCTCGCCGAGGGGATTGTCGTCGACACCCATGTCGGCCGCATCAGCCGTCTCTTGGGCTTCACCCGTAAGAACGACCCGGCCAAGGTGGAACGCGAACTGATGAAGATCATCCCTACCGAAGATTGGATCGCGTACTCGCATTTGTTGATCTACCATGGCCGGGCGATCTGCAAAGCCCGCACTCCCGACTGCCCCCATTGCCCCCTGAAAACACTCTGCCCGTCGGCGCAGGTGTAGCTCCAGACCCCGCTTTGGGGTCTTGACGGGTCGCTTGGTCCCCGCCGCTTGCGGTGGGTCTGTCTGAAATGTATACTCCTCGATGTATGACTATGGCCAATCAGCTTGCCAACATGTTTCGCATTGTCGTCTTAGCACTGTTCGCAGTCGGTCCGTCGTTCGAGTTAGCGCTTTGTTCCGACGGTCTCCAAAGAGAGCAGGTGTTGGAACGGTCCTCACATGAAACCGAATTGGTCTGTCCCGGTCTGGCTGCAGTCGCTGTGGTGAACGACAAAGTCATCTTCTTGGCCCGTCCTCCTGGGGCCGCAACAACCACATTGTCAATTGTGGACCTTGATAGTCCTGATACGATTCTGTATCGGACAGACTCGGTTCAGGGAGTGTTCTTCAGTTCCGGCGGGCAACCGTGCTTGTTCGCCAACACCTACGACCCCAATGGGTACTGGTCGGCGAGAGCCATCGACTTGACCGGCAAGCTGCTCTTTCGAGCAGATGAACTGAAATCGGCGCTGCTGCCATCACCCACCGGACTGCTCTTCTGCTCGCAATGTGAAGACGATGAGTGCGGTGGCTCTTTGCTGGTCCTCGATCGCCGCGGCTCGGAGATATACCAGATAACCGAAAGGATGGTCGAATGGTCGGTTATGTGGCTGACAGATTCGCTGCTTATATGGGCAGATCGTGACTCGGTAAACCTCGTGTATCCCTTTCGGCACCTTTGTAAGAAGATCGCCGCCATAACGGATGGTGTTTCAATCAATCGCCCTAATCTGCTATCGCTTGGCGTAACGGACCAGGTCTTGGTGGTGTCGGACCATTTGCACGAAGGGTACCGAAACGACCATCTGCACGTGATTGATACCAAGGACGGTGAAGTCTGGCGCACCAGCGTTGACGGGGTTCTGGAAAGCGTCGCAGGGTCCCCAGGCGACGGCAGTGTTGCCGTCATAGTCAAACGCGCGGCCGCGCATTCTCTGGAAATGAGAGACAGTCGGACGGGTGAGATTCGTTGGAACGTGCCGCTGGATACGCTCGAGTCAAGCCTTGTCGGAATGCCATTCCGTCTGGAAACGGACTCCGGGTCGGTCAGCATCATGTCCCCGTGCGACAAGGATCAGGGTCTAATACCGCTGACGGCGAACCTCACGACTCGAGTATACACATTCGAGTCGAAAACCGGTAATTTTGTTACTAGTACGACTCTGCCGGGTCTTACACTGAAATGGCACTCCTCAGTAACAGGGATGACTCGAATGCTAAGGTGGTCTGTAACCAAACCCGACGTGTTGACGATATCGGATTTGTGAAATGACCAAATTCTCTTCGCAGGCAGTGAGACCGTACATTGTTACGAGACACACACCATGACTGACAAATTTCATTTCAAATCCCGCGCTGCCTGGCGCGCCTGGCTCAAGAAGAACCACGCCAGTTCCACCGGCCTCTGGCTCATCTTCCACAAGAAGCACACCAGTACGCCGTGCGTCTCCTACGCCGAGGCGGTCGAGGAAGCGCTCTGCTTCGGCTGGATCGACTCCACGATCAAACGCCTCGATGAGGACCGCTATCAACAGCGCTTCTGCCCCCGCCGCCCCGACAGCAAATGGTCGCTTTTGAACCAGAGCCGCGCCCGCAAAATGATCTCCGAAAAGAAAATGACCCGCGCCGGTCTCGATGCCCTGGGCAATGCCCTCGAATCCGATACTCGCACCGCTCGTCCCCTCTACAAGACCGCCCCCACCACACCCCCGCCGGACTTCGCCCAAGCTCTCCGCACCAACCGCACCGCCTGGAGCAACTGGCAAGCGTTCGCCCCCAGCTACAAACGGCGCTACATTGCCTGGATCACGAGCGCCAAACGCTCCGAAACCCGCGCCGCCCGCATCACCGAAGCCATCTCGCTCATCGCTCAGAACGTCAAGTCACTGATGAAGTGACGGGGAGGCGGTTCTCCTCACAGCCGTTTCACTTCCGGCATGAACAGGTAATGATCGTACCTGTCCTCGTCGTAATCCGGATGGTGGTCCTTCTCCGTGCACAGATATACCATTCTCGAATCGAGTGCCTTCACCGCCGTCTCCCTCATTTTGGCAGGCTCGTAGTACGCTGCGTACTTTGCCACCGTCTCATTATTCAGATTACAGTATTCGCATCGAATTCGTGGATCGACTTTTCCTCCGTTTTCGAGCCTAATGTGCAATCCAATGTCACCGGTGAATGCAATGGCACCGGGCTTTCCTTTGCTGTTCCTGGTCGCGGAAGACTGCTTAAGAACGCGGGCCCTCACCCTTGTGTTGAGCCATCTCGCAATCCGATGCCGATACGACGACAACTCCTCGGGCAATTCTCCCACCACAAAGATCCTCGTCATGTCTCGTTGCCCGCCTCTCCAATTTCTTGGTAACCGGCACAGTGCCTCAAATAGCGCCTCAACCCCTCGGATTCCGAGATGGTACTGATAGTCCCACGTGAGTCGATTTGAAGCGCATAGGGTTCCGAGAAGCAGATATACTCCCTCGGCCAATTCGTACTGGTCAACGTCCTTTGTCTCTGTGTCCCAGCTTCTCTCGATATCTTCGACAACAGTACTGACAGCGGCAGAGCACTTTGCACCCTCGGTCGCGGGAATATCCGTCCGCTGCGTAAACAGCTCCAAGATCCCAGTGTCGAGGCGCTTTCGAACAATGCTCTTAGGCTTCGCCTTCTGGCCTGTCAGCAGTGCGCACCAATTCACGATTAGTTCGGGCACTGTGGCTCTCTCAGAGGTGCCATCACTATAGTGAACAGTGAGCTTCTGCTGAGAAATGCGCGAATCGACGACTTGAAGGGCGGTGAGGAGGCGTATGAAGTCACGTGCCTTTGGTGGTTTCAATTTGTTGCTATCGAATATATAGGCATCCGGTCTATGCTCGCAAAACAAGTCGCGCAGTACTTGCTGTAACGGCAGCGGCACAGTGTCCGAATCCGCCATACCCGTAATGATTGAACTGATTTCCCTCAGGCGAGCGTCACCCAAATGTGCCACGAGGACATGGCAATCGCGGTACATCTCCGTAATTCGGCCTGGTATAGACCGCCGCGCTCGTTCACCGTATGCGCCGGTATCACCCGTGTATCCGAGGATACAGACGGGCCGTTTTGCCGCGCTCACCTTTCCGTTTCGTGGTCGCGCATGCCGCCAATTTTTGTATAACCGAAATTTCAGGCCTACCGCACTCGTCCGGTTTAGCACGTCATCGTGCCAAGCCGGGACAATTTCCAGCTCCATATCGTATGACCTGCGAAGATCCAGCACAAGATTACTGCCTCTCCTTGGGCCTATCTCCGCCGCTCTGCCCCGCCCGACTATTGCTGACTCACTCCCCCTGTCCCAGGTGAGCTGCGCCAACGGTACGATCCTGCCAATGGTCTCCTTCTCCGCATGCAGCCATGTGGAGAACTTGCGATAACTACTCTCGTTAAGCAGCAGGTCAATCTTGCGCTGGTCTTTGGCAGGCACTCCGTTTGCTACCTGGAATTCTCTCCATTCATGGAACATGGTCAAAAGCGTAGGTAGATCATCGTCATGATCAGGATGCGAATGACTGACCACAATGGCATGAATATCCTCCAGCGAGAACCCTTCATCATAGAGATTCTGAATGAAATCATAACCCGGGTCGATGGCAATGCCCTTACCATTCCACATTAGAAGATAACCACCTCCCCGCAAACGGCGACCTCCCTGCCTTGGCAGCTTCGGATTGTACGATTGCCATCGTCGTAAGACGACGAGTTTGTTTTCGGGTCCCTTCTTGTAAGGCCCAACCGTATAAAGGGTGCCCAAGTCACCATGGGTACGTCTATGCACGTATCCATGACGCATGAGAACACGCTGATTCCTTCGCGGAATAGTGACGAGATTCCCGATATTCTGCGTGGTCGCGTCCAGCAGGTCTACGTACGCAATGTACGGCGGCTCTGGTAACTTGCGCTTGTCAGCGATGAATTCCCTCAAGCGAAGTGCCAATTGCCTGGCCTGATCTTCCTCGAAACTTCTGCGACCGTTGTCAGTCCCGGCACCGACGGAATCCTCAAAGTTCGGGTCAATGGCAGTCTTCGTATACCACGCCATAGGCGAGTGGTTCCGCTCCTCGATCGTTTTCGGAAAGAAGAAGATGCTTAGCCACTTGAGGAGGTACCCCGAGCGATACAGGAAACGCTCACGATTATCAACGTGAAGTATGAGTAGCGTGAAGCCGATTCTGGCAAATATGTCCGCGAGAAGGCGTTGTTCCTGGTCTCGAGCAGCGAGGTCCATATGGCTCAGTATTGCAGCCGGAGTCAGAACGACAGCACGTCTCTTCTTTCTGGCGTTCAACAAGCCACTCAGATTCTCCGGAATCTCGAGTATCGTGTCGCTGCCAAAGTACTCACGACTCCCATAATTGAAGACCGAGCAAATAAACCGCTTGTCCCATACTGGTGCGTCCTTTTCGAGCCCGATCAGCCGTATTGCCTCATCGATCTTGCGTATGACCCTTTGACTCCTGCCCACGGAACTTGGACTCTGACGCCTGAGAAGTACAATGAGTCCACGAAGACACTTCAGTTGTTCAACCAGCGAGTTCAACAGCAGACCATTGTCGAAGAATATCTTCGATCGCTCGAATATCGCACGGACGACATTCTTCGTGAGTATCTTGTCGCAGAGATTCGACGCTCCGGACCCGTCACGAAGATCCTTTCGTACCAAGTCGAACCTCTTCAGCGCGTGACCGTAAAATAGGGTCGCGCTCTCGAAGTGCTCGGTTTGGTAGTACACGTTGCCACGCATTATTTCAATCATGACAAATAGTGCCCATACGAAAAATGCTGAGTCGGATGGCGGCTTGTCATTTGTTCTGGGAAGCCCACCAGCGTGGCGCACTTCGCGGGCAACCAGAACGGTGAGAGAGCTGACCACATCACCCTGGTGGTGTGACAGCACTCCGCTCGAATGATAAACTCGCCAAGTAAATTGAAACGCCTGGAAACAGTCGTTAAGCGCACGCTTCGCGTCATCATAATCGCGGTTGCGTTTGTCGCGCCCAAATATGGTCGCATATCCCCTCAGGAGATACAACATGGCGCCAAGACAGAGGAGCGTCTTACGGTCCTCGCTCCGTGCTTCTATGAACGGGTCACGGCTAAACCCTTTTCCCTGGTCCTCTTGTCCACGCTTGCACTCCTTCGCCAGAGCGCCGAGTCTGTACACGTCACGATTCAGAAGCGATTTCGTAATCAGATCCGCCATCTCACCCAGCACAACTTGGCGCCCCTTCTCCTGAACCGGCGGCTTGTCGGGGAGTTTGTCTAGCCAGAACGCGAGGTACCGGAGCACGTCCACCGGTTTCAGCACGTCTGGCTGGTCAGCTATCGGCTTAATTGTCTTCCAGTACTTGCGCGCCAGATCATCATCGCCCAGAAAGTGATACAGACAGCCCCAGCAGAAGGCGTGAATCGCCTCGCGATCCTTTTGAATACTCATGGTGGTCCCTTTCCCTAGCCAATCTAATATACGATCACGAGGTCTATTATGTCAAGGGGACTCTGAGTGGCAGGCAACAAAAAGACCCGCCCTCACGGGCGGGTCATCTTACGCAAACCCGATGAAAGGGAGCTTACCCCTTAAACAGCGTCTTCCCCTCGGACTTCAGGTCCTTGCATCCCTGCGTCACCCGCCTGGCCATGTTCTCTTCGCACTTCTTCAAATACGACCGTGGGTCGAACTTCTTCTTGTCCGCCACCTCGCCACCGGCGTGCAACAGCACCTTCCGGTTTTCGTCCACGTGATGCACGATCGGCTCGGTGAAGGCATACTGCGTGTCGGTGTCGATATTCATCTTCACCACGCCGTATTCCAGCGTCTCGTGAATGTCCTTCAACTCCGAGCCCGACCCGCCATGGAACACCAGGTCGAAATACGCCTGCGGCCCGAACTTCTTCACCACCGCATCCTGTCCCTCTTTGAGGATCTTCGGCTTCAGCACCACGTTCCCCGGCTTGTAGATGCCGTGGACGTTTCCGAACGTCGCCGCCAGCATGAACCGCTGCCCGATCGGGCTCAGCGCCTCATGCACGCCCACCATATCCTCCGGCGTCGTGTACAGCTTCGCCTTCGGCGCGCCGGAGTGATCCACCCCGTCCTCTTCCCCGCCGACCACGCCGGTCTCCACCTCCAGGATGATCTCGCACTCCTTGCACAGCTTCAGCAGGTCCACCGCGATTTTCATATTCTCCGCCAGCGGCAGCTCCGACCCATCGTACATGTGCGACTGAAACAGATTCCCCAGCCCCGCCTTGCGGTGTTTCGCCGTCTCCGCGATCAGCGGCTTCAGGAACTTCTCCACCTTCCCCGGCGCGCAGTGATCGGTGTGCAGCGCCACATAGATGGGGTACTTGGCCGCCACCCGATGCACATGCTCGGCCAGCGTCACCGCCCCCAGCACCAGATCCTTCAGCGCCAGTCCCGAGGCGAACTCCGCGCCGCCCGTCGACACCTGAATGATCCCGTCCGACTTGGCATCCAGAAACCCCTTCAGCGCCGCATTGGCGGTCTCTGTCGAGGTCACGTTAATCGCCGGATAGGCGTAATTCCCGCGCTGCGCGGCATCGAGCATATCGGCATACTGTTTCGGCGTTACTACTGGCATCGATTCATCTCCTCATGCGCTTTCGGCGGCTCACGCGCCGCCATTTTCTCCTAAGTCAGTGCCGAAAACATCACGCCGCCAGCCCACATTGTCAAGCATTGTAACGGCCCGCGCTTCGCCCCTCAACACTTGACTTGCGCCCCGGCTCCGGTAATTTCCCTGAAGTCCTACGAACGCTGCCAAGAGGAGTTACCGATGCGCCGATATTCGCTTTCCCTGCTCGCGTTGCTGGGCGCCACCGCCCTTGCCGCCCTCTCCCTCGCCACGCCGGGGGACACCCTCAAATCGATCGCCGCACCGTCCGGCTACACCCAGGGACTCGCCTTCGATGGCGCCTCCCTCTGGACCTGCGACCGCCGCTCCGACCAGCTCTACCGGATCGACCCCGCCTCCGGCAAGCTGCTCGATTCCCTCCCCGCCCCCGGTTACCAGATCACCTCGCTCACCTGGGATGGCAACCGCCTCTGGTGTGCCGATGCCGAGGCCGCCCTACTCTACGCCCTTAATCCCAAGACCGGCCTCACCGAATGGACCATCCCCTCCCCGGTGCCGCAAACCGCCGGCCTCGCCTGGGATGGCACCTATCTCTGGTTAGCCGATGAGGGGGGGCGTAAGCTGCATAAGATCGATCCCTCCGATGGCACCACCATCATCTCCCTCTCTTCGCCCACCGGCTCGCCGGGCTGCATGGCCTTCGATGGCCGCTACCTCTGGTCGATGGATCACTTCAAGAATGAAATCTATATGCTGACCCTCGATAAGGGGGACGTCATCGTCACGCTGCCGTCCCCCGGTGAGTACACCAGCGGCCTCGCTTTCGACGGCAAACATCTCTGGGTCGCCGACTATCAGACCGACCGCCTCTACCAGCTCGTCGTCGATGACGGCGTTCCGTTCCGTACCAGCGACCCCCGCACCAGGACCATCGAGCACGTCCATCAGGTCCGCAATTTCGGCCCGGATTCGATCACGACCCTGCATGTCTACCTCGCCGTCCCGCACGACCTGAACAACCAGAAACTGCTCGCCCCGATTCAGTACTCGCCGCAGCCGACCCGCATCACCAAAGACAAGTGGGGACAAGAGGTCGCCCAGTTCGATTTCACCAACCTTGGCCCCAACTCGAGTACCAATGTCACCACGCGCGTCCCGGCCGAGATGTCCCGCATCCGCTATTTCATCTTCCCCGACCGAGTCGGCAAACTGACCGATATCCCGGCCGACATCAGGACAGCGTACCTCGTCGATGACGTCAAGTTCTCGCTTAAAGGCGATGTCATCCAGAACGCCGTCAAAGAGGCCGTCGGCACCGAAACCAATCCCTACTGGATCGGTCGCAAGATCTTTAATTACGTGATCGACAAGCTGTTTTACGAGCGTGTCGGCGGCTGGAACACCGCCCCCGCCGTTCTCGA
>AMWB02005763.1_pt4 | contig 25117 bp, 48 predicted proteins | sample 200311 | NCBI WGS metagenome assembly AMWB02 (sample SAMN02737377, study PRJNA173069) | bioreactor metagenome | biome: anode biofilm in microbial fuel cells | place: USA: California | collected 2010-12-16 | reverse complement strand
CTTATTAGCTTAACAGCTTCATCCGGTGACTTTTCGAATAATTCCATATTCAAATGTTCACCCGCAAAAACTATAGGCAGACCGTCCCAATCAGATAAGTTTTTTTCGAATGCTTCTTTAGAAAAAAACTTACCATTTATATTGGCGTCCAACGTTTGTAATATTGCGTCGTGAACAGATACAAATTGACCTTTGTTTTCAAATTTTTCTGTCTGTTCCTCTGGCATAATTATCACTGTAATATTATTATATCCATTAACTATAAAAATATTTTGTGTCATTGCACAATTAGTTTAATGATTTTTATAATGCAATGCGTGATAACGATTTAAAAAAACGCTATGCGTGGGTGCATCGATTTAAAGCCACTTTTTAAGCCCGTGGTGAGGTCAGTATATAAAGGGGTATACTTTCCTATTAACAAAAAAAGTTATGCGTTTTCAGCCATCCGATAGCGAAAAGGGTCTTATATAATTTGAAAAGTCGGCGGTGAAACCCAATCCTATAAAAGTTAGTGTCGGAAATACTGTTTAGTAAAAATAAAAGAAGTCGTTTTTAAAGTTTATCAATCATTCAAAGTTCTTGATAAAGTTTCTTCGTCGTGTTCTTCGGCTTGTATAGCAAGCTTTGCGGCCCGCTTATCAGCCATAATAAACTTTTCAAGTAATATTTCATCTGTCATACTTGACACCCCATATATTCAATTTTAAATATCGTGGTTATTTAGTAACTATTAGTTTATAAGGCTTTCCGTATTCCACATCTGTATCGTATACCGCGCCAACATCACACATTTTTAAAACTTCGAATTGATTAATATTAGCTTGTTCGGCGGTATCTATAACCATTTCAAGCGGCACATATCTATGTTCCGCGCCTTCGCCCACCAACCGGCTAACATTTCGCTGCATGACTTTTTCTAATGGTAGATTGGTAGCCCTCAATTCAACTTCATAACCTAATGACCTATATTTATTTATGATTTTTTCGGCTTTGTCCTGCCGCTTCAATGTCCCGTCTATTATTACGTTGCTACGTTCTTTTTGTATCCGGGCCTCTATTTGGTCTAATACGTCGCTGGCCTCATCGTGGAATAATGCGGCATTCGGGCCAGTATATCCCGGCAACATGTGTTTTATATCATCGTTGTTTATATAGTTAAAACTATCAAAATCATTTACATATTTCTTAAGCCCGCCTTTACCTGACCCGGACGGACCCCCGAACAATATAACCCGGGGTTTATTTCCCGTGGCGGGCTTCCCGGCAAATGTTTCTATTATTTCATTATGAACCATTTGCCGCTCTTCCGTGTATACCCCGTTAACTTGATTCAAAAATTTAGATGTTCGGCCTAATCTAACCTGTTCATCTGTTAAAATTATTTCGTTCATAATAGCCGGATGCTTGCTTATTTCAAGTTGCGTTTTTATAAGTAGTTGCCGCTTTTCGGCATCCGGGGTTATCTTGGTATATTTCGCGGGTATGCTCTCCGGCAAGTTGACCGGTGGAATATCTGCCGGTTCGGTGGGTATATTAACCGGCGGCATGTCTCCCGGCTTTGGAATTACCGGTATATAAGTACATCTGCAATTAGGTTCACCCAATGGTGGGGCGTTGTCTATACTATACGTTTTGCCGTTTCGGTCGCGGTGTAGCTGCCTAGTTTTTGCATCTCCTACCGCTAACCATTTTAACTCTTTTACCCCATGCTTTTTAAAACGTGTTTCGGCTCCTTCCCACTGAATGCGTTTTACTTCCGTGCGGGCAACCATTGAAGCATGAGAGCGGCGAGCATTAAAATAATCGTGAAGTTCCGACGCAATGGAATCTTTCGGATATCCCCCCCGTTTATATTCCTTAACTCCCGTCGGCTTTCCCTCTTTTACCCCCCGGGCTATTATGTCGGCTACGGTCTTCCGCTGTTCTTCGGACGATTCTTTAAACCACGGCTTAAATATTTTTTTGTCCATGTTTGGGCCGCCGACTACCCACGTACCCCCCTTTGTAATCAAATCTTTTTTATATTGTTTAGAATATGCTAATGCTTCTTTCTGTACCTGCCTAACATTGATAGATGCTTTTAATAGATTGCTCGCGTCCATGTCACCGGATGCGTGAGATTTTGCCGCGCCTCTGGCTAATATCTGCGAAAATGCAATGTCAAAAATATTAAAAGCACCATCGAACGGCATAATAACACCGATTACTTACCCAACGATTTTATAATGGTTTTTTCCAACTTATCAAATTCTTTGTTTATCTGTGTTGTCATCTCTGCCGTTATCTTGTCCTCAACTTTTTTACTCTGTCCCATAAAGTCGCCGTTCTCATCTATTCCCGGGGCTCCGGTTTCTCCGGCTGATTTGAACTCTATTAGTTCCTGTATTTCCTCATCTGTCAGCGGGTCCATATCGAGCAATTCAAGCACCCGGGACGGTGGCAAAATTTTATATGTTAAGCATAATTCAGCCTTTTTTAAGTTGGCGTCGGTTTGGTCAATGCGCGGCGATGGAATAGAAATTTCGATATGCCAACCGGGCGGGAAACTATTATATGTGAAATACCTATTTAAAAGTATTTCAAACTGTTCTTCAATCCAACCGTGTATAGCGCTTATAACTTGCGAAAGTAATTTCTCGCGTTCCTTTTCTCCGCCAGCTAAACCGTTTTCTCCCTGCCTTGCTATAAATCCGGCGGGGCTTATATAATCAATGACCATGTTATAAAGGGCCCCGATAACTTCTAAGTTATTGCTGTCGTCCTTTATGTTAAGGTCTACTAGTTCCATATTCTGCCTTAATTGAAACGCGGTGTCTTTACCCCAATTTTGCAATAGTATGTTTGCATATTCGATATCCCCAACGTTTCCGTTTTTGGTGCTGGCTGGCTGTGGTTCTGTAACCTTTATAAATAGAACCTTTGCACCTACCCGGTTAACCTGTTGCATCTGGCTATTCCATGTGTATTTTAACATGTCTATAATGGGTATAAGTGGCAATAGTTCCGGGTCGCCGTCAATATATCGGCTGGTTGGATTCATTATAATAGCGGCATTTTCGATTAATACGGTTTTGCCTTCGCTGTTTGTCTGCCAGCATTCAACCTCTCCCTCTTTGTTTAATGCTATTCCCTGCAACCTGCGGGCGTATATTGTAGTAACTCCCGGCGGGGCAATTGTGAAACTGTCGGCCGGTAAGTGGCGCAACTTCTTAAGAATAACCGCGTTGCTGTCTTCTGCTTTTCCCCACACGTCGTTAAAAATGCTTACGCCATGCCATAGGGTATCGTCATACGCTTTTTGCATCTGCGCCCACATACGCACGTCGTCACACATTTTTGACACTATAGTACTTTGCTCTTCGTCTATATTTCCGTCCGGGTCAATTACTGTAAGGGTGTACTCGTCGGGAAATATCAACGACTGCAACCGGCGGCTTATTCCTTTACCATAAATATTTTGCCGTGTGTTCTCTACCGTTTCCGGGGTTATTTCATCACTCGAGTAAATTGTCCCGGTCGATGCTATGTATACGTCGCCTACTTCGCCTTTTTCTTTTACCATAATCCCGGCCTCCGGGTTTGTTTAAATATCTCTTTTGCTCTGTACTTGTTCCCTATTGCATCTTCTTTGCCCGGCGGTTTATCGGTGGTTTCGTCGATGTTGAACGCCTGACAAACATAACGTAATGCATCCAGCCTATGAAATTTTTCTTTATCTTTTATTTTAAGGGTTGGCTGCGCGTTAGCATCCAGCACTCGCGCATAAGTTCCTATTTCATCGAACAGCCCTCTATTATCTTGGTTATCAAAAATGTATAAACGTTTTTCTTTAAATAATCTTATAATTCTGCCAATGCCCACTTCGACGTCACTATACACCGGTTCCTCTACTTTTATACCCGCGTCGGTCCAATCCATACGAAATTGTTTTTCAGACTTCGCGCCACCCATCCACTTAATAACGTGATTAAAATCTTCATATTGTTTAACATCGGCCACATGCTGCCCGGTTGTTTTGTTCCCGTCTAAACTGCTACGGTAAGCATAGAACCTGCCCCGGGCTTCGTCGGCAGCTACATACACCAATGCAGTGTTAACCGCTCCCGGGTCAATCCCCACATAACGCGGCCACGCTGCCGGAATCGTAAAGGGTTTTATTCTGTGTATTTCCTCGTCGTAATCCTCGTATATCATACCGGCGGGCCTTGCATACTCTCCCATGTAGAACATTTTGAATTTCCACAGAGGCATAGTAAGTTTTCTTTTCTCGTATTCCTTTTTTGGAAAGGTTGGATTCATTATACTAGTAAATTGTATTACATCTATGTCCGGGTCGCCCGCTTTCCATTTATCATATATTTCTGTCTTCATCCATCCGAGATTATATATTGTTGTGGTGGCTAATACGCGGCCTTCGTATATCGATAACCTTCTTAATATAGCATCCCACGCCTCTATTCTGAAACTGTCCTGTCCCACTTCGTCAAGATGCGCAGCTTTAATTGTTGCTGATTCGAGCGAGTCCGGGTTATCTGCACTTGCAAAGAAAATATTATATTCTGTACCGTCCGGCTCGGTAACTTTCATAACTCTTTCGGATTTAACATATTTGCCAATGTGCATGTGATAGTCAAAATAATTATTATATTCAGGTAATAATTTGCGCTGTTGAAGCGGATAGGAGGGCGATATTGCCATATAGTCGCCCGGGCCGCATTTCTTCATTTCGTTCCATAACCACACCGGCCCTATTGCCGTCTTGCCGCTCTGCGTTCCAGCGAGAGCAAAAATAAAACGTTTTTCAGACATTAAAGCGGCTGCCTGTCCGTCGTGTGGGTATACTCGAAAAACTCCATCGGCATCAACTTGATATAATTTAGGTAGTTGTTGTTTTTTATTTAGGCTCGGGTGCTCAAGTTTTGTTCTTTGTTTCATGGTCACCCGCCTTCTTTTTGGTGTCCGGCATGATAATTTCAATGTGTGTAACTGGCACCTTTCCGGTGGTGTTTTCCCCGTCGCCTAATCCTGCGCTTAGTTGTTCCAATTTAACAGCGCTTTCAATCATTTTATATAATGTGTTGATATCAATGTCGGGAGTTTGCCCGTTCTCGATTTGGTCTAACAAATCCTTAAGTTTTGCTTCACCAACTTTTTGAACTTTTTGAGCTAGAGCAATATGTCTTTTTCTCATAGCTATTTTTTCTCTCATTTCCTCGGTCTTAAGTATTTTTAATTCCCATTCATCAATAGCATTTATGCGCTCTCTCCATCTGTAAGTATGACTGTATTGGTATAAAGCATGTGGGTTCTTATATTTTAGTATTCTGGCTACGTTTATTATACTCCTATATTCCGGGGTTTTGGGGTTAACGTCTGGCCTTAATTCCATATAAATTTTAAAAGCCGCAAATGCTTTGTCGGTTTCCTCCGGTAATTGGTCCCACGGATAAACCTCATCGGGTATTAAAAATATATCGTTCTTGCGGCTTGTCATTTATTTGGCTCCTTATGTTGTCCTTGATTTGGTAACGGCTGACCCGCTATCCTGTAAGGTATGTGTTGAAATTATTGTCGCGTCGTCGTCCTCATAGGTTGTTATAGCGGTTTCGGATACGGTTTGTTTGTTTAATAGTATTGCGTGAATCTCCCGTATTTTCTGGCCGACGGTTGCGTCGGTGTTATGTACGGCGCTGCTTAGTACTTCATCTAATAAAACATCTTCGGCTGGCGTCACTATATCGACCGTCCGGGTTTCGGGGTCTATACCGGTACCCGTTACAGTTATACACAGTTCCCCGGCAGATGCAACCATAGCCGCGATACTTACTAACATTTTATAGACGCCGGGCATGTGGGACGAACTAACCTCTACAAGTGATACCGCGGCCTCTGTTGCGCTGCCGCCGTTGATACTATACCAGACGCTTAAACCTGATATTGTCCCGGTCATTCTGCTAATGTGGTCTACACTTTGGGTAATAACCCAATATATATATTTTCCTGTGTCGCCTACGTCTATCCTCATAGTTTGTTCATTCCCCCGCCTAAATTCCTGTTAGTAGTCATGCGTTTATTATATCCGAATTTGCGCGACCTCAACCGGGCGTAAGCGTGGGTAGTGGGCGGCTCTTCGGTGGTGGTTCCCGGGTAATCTGTACCCGGGTAAGTTGTAGAAGATGGGTATAATGTAGCCGTTTAAAATTCCCCCATTACCCACGTTGGAGCGCTGCTGTAAGTAATGTTTATGACACTTCCCGGGGCAAGGGTAAACCGGCCAGATGTTAGCCCGGTTGTTAACAGCGTGCCGCCAGACTTCGAAACTTTTATAGCGGAAACCGTGCCGCCGTATATGAACACATCTAAATTTACATGGAAAGTGTTTGTCCAACTTGTGCCGCTGCTTGGCACGGCTGGCGCTGTCACGTTTCCAACCGGGTTATATCCATAACAATTAGATATTTCGCTATTGGTTCCCACCAACAAAGCCGCGGCGGTCACATATGATTTTATAAGGCACCCATCAAATTTATTATAATCCGACGTACCACTTTCTAAAATACCGTAACTGTGCCCCGTTATCATTCTAACCGCGCTTGCTGTGTTCTCGTTTGCATTAACGCAATCAATCCCCGCGCCGGTGTTGTTATAACATTCCCCATCTACAAACCCGTTTCGATTTGCGGAAGTTAAAACTATTGCATCCCCGGCAATATCTCTTATCATAAAGGTGCTGAAACTATTTCCATGACACCCGCTATCTATCTTTATGCCCTGTGGGGTTGTTGTTATCGGTCCACCGTATATAAACAAATTGTTAAAGTTGTTTCGGCTGCTGGTTGTCTGCATTAATATTGCTGGTCCTTTCGTATAACGTAAATCAAGATTTGAAAATACATTTTCTGCACATGTTGTTAAGCTTATTCCCGGGCTGGTTGCTGTTCCGTTGCTCGGGTCCTGCGTGGTTATTATATTGCATCCAACATTAAACCGGCTGTTGTATCCTAAAATGCATTCATTCCATACGTTCGAACCCATTATATTACTTATCCGATTTCCGCCTATGTAATAAAGATTTAAAACCGGCCCGTGAATATCAACGGCTGTGATGTTACTTATTATATTATTTGAGGTAGTAACCGAGGACCCGGCCCGGACCCGGACACCTGCCGTATTAAAGCCATAACTTGCGCTAAACTGGCTGTACAAATATACCTTATTAATATGTAAATTTGTTAATGATGTTGAGCTTATAGTATCTATACCGGTGTCGATTCCGTAACGACATACTATATTATTCATATATAAGTCTGCGCCGTTAATTTGAATACCGGTATATAGCCATTCAGTAGTAACATTTTCCACTACACCCCCCGCACCCGTTTTAATACCTATTATTGTATTGGTTGCGGCATGTGATGCAAGGGTTAATGTTACATTGCGCACCGTAAAATATGACGCGGCCGATGCATCTATGCCTATTGTACATGCGTCTATAGTCATCACGGCCCCGTGAAAATCTATATCCCCATAACTAACGGCCGTTAAATTTGAACCTAATGCAGCATTGCCGCCTATGTAATGTATGGTTGTATATGGGTGTGCGGCTAATGCCGTTTCTAATGCGGTTGCTACATCTGCATAGTCATCCACATCATACGTACATAAATTATCGTCGCCCACCGTAATTATTCCATATGTAGCAAAAAGCTGTTCGGGCGTTTTGCTCCGCCATTTATCAACGTCCGAGCCGCCGCCGCTTCCAGAATGTGCGGCATATATCCCCGCTTCCATCCGGTTAAGTTGTGCGGCGGTTATAGGTGTTGCCGTGCTCGGGTAATCTTCCCATGTTTCCGGTACAAATACCATTTTATTTATCCCCCTGTCTTAAGATACATCTGCGTACAATGAAAACCTTTCAGATTCCGCGCCGTACAAACCACACCACGCCCACAGCGTCACGTTTTCGCCGGGTGCCAGTGCAGTATTAACCGCCTGTGGAGTAGAACTTAGTTTAATGCTATCTGCCCCCTTTATCGGGTCATTGTCTACCCATATATCTATCGTGGCGGGTGTGTCCCGGTCAAGATATAAATACGGTGTTCCGCTACTTCCCCCGGTGTTGGTTATTTTCAATGTCGGCTGTGTGCTGTTTTGTGCATAGTTCGGCACCAAGTTAGCCCACCAAAACGCATCAAAGTATAAATAATCCAATGCGTCCCCTGTATACCACATTTCGCCGTCCCAATATTGGAACCCATCAATAGGTGGTATTGTGAACCCGAAATTATAATACTTCGATTCTCCGGCGGACTGTGGGCCGGTTGTAATGGTTATTACTCCATCGTTCTTAACATATTCTGCATTGGTGTTATTTGTACTGAATGAGTTTACAGCGACGCCGTTAAACCGTCTGTCGGCAAGGGTATATATAATAGTTCCGTTCGTGCTGTCTAATAGCACATCTTGAACCATTGAAACATTTAATTGCCCGCTTGCCCTTGTTTCCTCGGTGGTTAAATCGGTGTCGTTGAACGTCATCAAAGCGGATACGTCGAACGTAGATAAATTATATGCCGAAAATACCAATTGTGTAAGGTTTCCCATACCATGTGGTAAGCTTACCGGGTTGTCTGCTACGCTGTCCCACTGATTAGACCACGCACCCAAACCATAGAACCTTATATATTTGTTCACAGTGTCGGTTATGGTAACATTACCACTTACCAGATAAGCACCTGTATAAGTTTGTGACAATGTAAAGGGCGTTGTATAATTCATATCGTTAGCGGTTTCGGTATAATATCCACTGTATCCGGTTTTTGGTACTTCGTAATAATCCGGTTCGCCGTCTTCCCCGTCTTCCAGTACTTCAACCGACCATTCATAACTATCTGATTCCGCGCCTTCAATGACATATAGCATTATGGTATAGTACCCGGATGGCATACCTGTACCCCATGTGTATGAGTCACTGGTTGCACCTATTGCCGTATTTCCTGCAATGCCGTTATAATACCAATAGTAATTAGCTGCTTTATTGGTGCTCGCGCTGAATGTTCTTGTACTATTGTGCGGCAAGGTTGTACTAGCTGCCGGGCTGGTTTCGATAATGTTCAATGTTTCCGGTTCATATATGGTAATTTCCCACTCCACAAAATCGTCGTCGGTTTCCGCTCTAACCGTATATGTGCCGTTTGTTGTTGAAACGAAATCATATCCGGCTGCGTATCCCGGGGCGGCTGTTGTGTCGGTTTCCCTTAAGTTTCCGTCAACCTTCCACACAACGGATGTATTCGTATTTGTGGTAACATTAAAAGCTTTTATGGTGTTCTTCGGCCAGCTAAATGATGCTGTACCGGGTGCATAGCTTTCTATTGTCTTCGGATTTGGTGCGGTTGCATATATGCTCAATTTCGGGGCTCTTGATGCATTACCGTTTTCTGAACTGTAGAAAGCTATATAATTATCGTGCTCGTTTCCAGCTTTCAGGAAAAATCCCTTGTTATACTGCGGATACGTTGCAAAAGATTGTACCAAGTCGGTTACATCTATCGATATATACCCATTTATGGGTATGTCTTCCGCGTTTATGGTATAATTACCGAATGGATACCCCGGCGGTTCGCTGGTTGGATTTACATAATTTAAGGTGTTTTGATAATCTCCGCCCGGATACGTCCACGCTGCCCCGGTTAATCTACTGTTCCAAGTTACCTGTGATTGTGTCCACGATTCGGCAGGAACAACTTTATATACTTTTATATCAGTGTCGTTGTTCCTTGTAACCCCGGCCGGATAATACCACCACAAATCAAGGGTAGCATATCCAATATCCTCCGGGTCATAGCTGGTTAAATTGAAATACAGCAAATCCCTATAAACTGCACCGGTTGACGCAATTTGTCCCAAGTCTAAATAAGTGCCCGTTCCGAAATTACTATCGGGTGTAGTTGATTTTATACGTGAATCGGCAACTGTAACCGGTGCTTCCGGCGGGGTTTCGTTGCCAACCGTTACGGATGCATAATAATATGTTGAACCTTCTGCATTGGTCAGTGTTAATGTGTAGGTTGTGCTTGCGGTTGGATATACCGCAACGGCTCCGCCGGATACCGGGGTAACGGCACCCACGCCGGAAATTGAAGCGCTTACCGCGTTGGTACTCGTCCAAATTAAATTAGACGATTCCCCGGCGGTTATACTGGTCGGGTTTGCCGTAAACGTTCCATACGGATACACGGCCCCACTGGCAGACTTTGACGCTTCGGCGGTGTTACCATACCGGCCGATATTTGCACGCGCACCGTTTGGCTGTGGCTCGAGACTATAGGGCATTGTAGCCTTGCCGGTATCTATGCATATACTGTTAACCGTGTCGGCTGTCCATGTGCTCCCTGTCCACCGGCCCGCCGTGCTCTTAAGATGATAATCCCGGGACCCATAGGCGCCCGTCATAAGATAAACCGCGGGGTCGCCGTGAATGTTATTAGTCATTGTAAACCCGCCGGACCCGCTGGCGCTGTACGTATCCCCTACGTTATTATAGAAACAATTATTCTCTACAACAAAATGATTTCTTGGGAATATGTTAGCAATACCATACCCGGAATTAGTATAACCGGTTGGAGTTAGGGCGGTATTCATTATAATATTATTTCTAACGTAAGTTGTGTAACTGACCCCGCTTGCCGGTCGGATGTCTCTTTCTTCCCACGCTATAGCCTGTTGCCCGCAGTCATCGAAAACATTGTGCTCGATACGTGTATTTTGGAAATTCATTATTGAGATACCACTATTTGAATAACCATTATCTGAGTAGTGACCCGTATAAGTAAAGGTGTTGTGGTGTATATAAACACCTTCGCCGTGTACGGTTGTGTCCGATGTGCCCCCGCTCGCGTGTGATAACCAAATACCGGAAGCGTAACCGTTATAAAATTTATTATTATTGACTTCAATGTCATTAAAATACGGACTTGTTGCGCTGCTTCCTATCTGCACGAGCGGGCCGCTATACGCCCCGCCGATACTGCTATAAAAAACATTGTTTCTTACATCGGCGTGCTGTATACCATCTGACAGCCTAACACATGAATTTGTACGGCTCTTAAGCACGTTATTTTCAACAAGTACATATTCGGCCGTCAGGAAATAAAAACATTCGTGCCCCAATTCCCACGCTGTATTATTTGTAATAGTGATATGGTCCGATGTTCTTATATTCATTCCGTCAATGTCACCGTACTGCATGTGTGTATTATCTATAGTCAGATATGACACATCATTAAACTGTACTAAAATATTCCCGCTGTCGCCTAAAGAGGTGTCTTGTGGGTGTCCACCGTCTAGGGTTATGTTCCTAATTGCTATATGGTTAGCACCGTTAACAGCATCAATCAAATTTAACCCGGTCGTGGACCGTGCGGCACTTGTAAATGTTATTACGGCGTCCTCGTCGCCGCTTAGAGTTATACCAGTGTTTGGCCCCACTATTTCAGATGGAACATAATAAGTATGCGGTCCTTTAAGATATACCGTAGTATACCCGCTCGCTTTGTTGTTATAAGCATAAGCAAGGGCATTAGTAATCATTGTGTGGTCCGTGCTGCTTGATAGCGTGCCCGTACATGTGTAAGTTGTGCCCCCGGCCGTATCTCCGGCATTGCCTGTATAACCAACGTACAAAACGGGCGGGGCTGCGGCGCCTGACCCGGCGGGGTGTAATACTAATACGCTTATCGCAAGCAGTAGCAAAACACCATAAAATAGTTTACTAAAAGTATCAATCGGACCGGTCTTAAAATTCATGGTATCACTCTATAAAAATAATAGTGATACATCTATAAATAATTTTCTACGCAGTATCTTAAATAGATAAAGGGCATTTGTGCCAAACGTTGCCCGTTAGCACAACATAACCCGGGATAGTTTCGGGGTGCATGTCTTCGCGGTCCGGGTGTTTACAATAAAAAGTATCCTGCACCCGACACGATTTATTTTTATATCGCTCAAACGTGGCACATTGTCCCAAATGTATACACTTATTACATGCTTCTCCGTCGGTCATAATATCCCCTCAATCTTTGTAAAATTCTTCTACTTCGTGAACTTTCACGATTTTTGATTCGAGTATGCGGTCTAATGCTTCGTGGGCTGCATCAATTTCTTTATGATGTTCCATAGTCCATACCGCCCTTAGCACTTCCCGCACAATTTTAACGTTTTCTTCCAACGTTGTCATAGTACTTTGCACGCTCCGTCTTTGCAATCTTCTTTATTGTCGTCTGCCGTCCCGGTTGCCCGCGTTAACCGTTCCTTCCTTATAACGGCTAGTTCTTTTTCGACGTTCAATAAACGCCTCCATAGTTCATCACGTTCCCGGTTATCCGCTAACATCCTTTGATAGCAATCAACGTGATAATGTTCTGTACCCAATAGTATATAGTTCTTTCCCTCTACCTTCTTACCACATGCCGTATAAGGGCATATATACACGTTCGCGGCTTCATTCTCCGGTTTGTATACCAACATAGCGACAGCATCATTAAATTCCGTGGCAAACTGATTAACCCGGCTAATAAAGTCCTGCGTTTGTTCGGTTCTCGGGTCATCTGCGAGCAACAAATCTAAAGAAGTTTTTCTAAGTTCCTTAAGAATTTTATGTGCATCGTTAAGCACTCTATCATATTTTTGTAGATTCATTCTATAGCACCTGATTATGTTTACTGATATCATTTCAATTTAAAGCCACTTTTTAAGCCCGTGGCGAGGTCAGTATATAAAGGGTGGTATATTCATATTAACCACCCCGAAAAAGTGGGAAATCGCCGCCTTTCCGTCAATATATGAATGCATCACATATATGCAATGTAACTAAACAAGGCAATGATTACAACTGACAAAACGGCAATAACAATAGTCATAATACTTATTAGCTTATTGACTTCATAACAGCGCACACGAAAGCCCAAATCTTCGCCGCCACAATGCACCCGGCGTATATCCCAATCGGTCGTAAGGTGTTTACATATCGGGCACACCGGGTATTTTATACCCATTGGTCTATAATTACATGCTGCGGGCTCGTCATGCCACGTTTTAATTCTAACGTCTGTACTCGGGTCTAAATCCATATTATCCCCACCTTCATTACTGCTATTATTATTTTTCCGATTTCCGCCACGATTCCCCCGGTCAAGTAAGCACATACCGCAACCAGTATAAACAATATTATATTCCCGATTGCCTCATAATCTCTATCGTTCATTAATCCACCCCGTCATATTTGAACTTCAATCTTTCCGGGTGCTCTGCTTTATGGCAAGCAATACAAAGCACCTCAATATTTGTACTTGTCCAATTCTTTATGTTTCGGTCTATGTGGTGTAGATGCATGTCACCTACTGCCCCGCACCGTTCACACAAATCTAGCCGCCGCCCGCTTGCCTTCACCACGGCACGCGCACGGTAAAAACACGCTCTCCGGGTATTTGGTATATAATCGCTTATACATTCCCACACCCCGGGCGCAGTTTCAACAATGTCATTATTTCCACACATAATAAAGCCTCTTGTTATGGTTAAGTTTATGTAATCCAAACTATATAAGCATTTCATTAGTTGAAAATGAATATAGTTACATGTGACTAAAACCCGCGCATCTTGCACTCTTCATTTAATGAACGGGACCCGCGCCACTTGTTGAAATTTGCCCGGCGCTTCTTACTAAAATTTGTTACATATATAATACTCTGGCCTTCTATGAGCAATTGATGCACAGCAAGCCGTTTAATACGTTTATTCAACTTGCTCCGGGCCGTATGAAATTCGGCAATCATGCACGTATATAAAAAACAGTAGAGCACTTCAACCGTGTCCGGGTCATGGTATTTATAAGCCAAGTCCTTAATAAGTGTCAATACTTCCGGGTTAACGGTGTCCGTCGTGTTATCATATATTTTTACATAGTCGTTATATACCCGTTCCCGCCCGTGCTCTTCCGCCACCCCCTCGAGCACTTTGAAAATTTTATAATCTTTAGGACCATACCCGGATTTTATGGGTATGCACATACTGTTTTGCAAGGTGGCTTTTTGCGTTTTTAAGAAAATACACCATTCATCAAAGTCACCTTTATCAAAAAACATGTATCCGTGCCAGAATTTCGTTATTAGTTGCATATTATCCCCTGTTTACCATAATTAATTATTTATGGAGTTATAAAAAAGTGGTGGGTATAAAACAACTTCTGTAAAATATTAATCTTCTAACATGCCTTGCTTCATTTCGTCGCCTTCCCTGCGGTCCATGTCATCCGTGAAAAAGTGTAATTGCTGATACATTTTGCTGATAACGGCCCATTCCCACCGGTTAAACTTACACGGTTCTTTCATAATTTTTTCTAATCCGTCCCTTAAGGCTTCGGCCTCTGGCCTGTCTAATCGTGTTAAAAAATAATGTAGTCCTAATTTTTCATCGTTCACTTTTTGCCTCCATACCTTAAAGTGTATTGGTGGTTTAGCCAAAGTATAGCATAGACCCCGGCCGACCACCCCCCAACAGCAACCAACAAAGCCACTATTGCAATACCCACAGCCATTATACCGACTGCCATTTATACACCATCTCCATATATCTTACTGTTTATGATTAATCTGAGTTCTTCCATATCGCTATAATCGGGACTGTCCGGTTCGGAATCTACAAATTTTATCAAAAGTTCGGACAGCTTTAACATTTGTGACCGCGAAAGGCATGTCAGATTATATAATTCAACGGTGAATTTTTGGCATCCTGCCATTTATTCACCCTCTATATAATCCTTTATGATGTTTGTAAGTTCCTGCAATGCTCGCAAGGCTAACCGGCTTTGTGCTTCAATATCATCTGCTGATTTAATCCCGAGTATATCATCAAGGTGCTGGAACACAACACAACGCTGTTTTCTTATTTTATCTTTATATTGTTCTTGCTCCCTTTCCGCGTTCTCCTTGATAAATTCTTTTAGCATGTTGCTGTATTTATCGAGCTGTTCGATTTCTTCAACTGTTGCCCCCCCTGCAAAATCGCTGTAGTTCATTGCGCTATATAACAATTTCACGTCTTCCAGTGGCATATCAATTGTTAAGTTTTTGTTGCATTCGGATTTTTTCATATCGTGTTCGACCTTCTTTAATGTGTTGGATAAATAAAGGTATATCTGTCTCAATTCTTCGCGGCCCGGGGCAAGGATACCCGTCATTGTATATTCGTTGAAAAGATTGTAATACGTAACGGGCGTATATAAATAGTCGTTTAGGAAAGATTGAATCATATAAGCATGTTTAAGGCATACAAACGCCCCTTCCTGCCCGGGCGCACGTAAATTTAAGTGTGACAAAACCCCGCCTAGTTCCTGCACGCGAAATTGATAATATGATTCCGGCCTGTCCCCTTCCATTCTGAAAACGTTGTGTACATAATGGTTAAGCATGAATTTAATAGCTTCGGCTTGGTGTGGCTGCAATGCAATAACGGTTTCCAGCATTATGATTGCCCCCGGATGATTTCGTTTAGTTCATAGCCGTATGTTTGTAAACTTTTTTCCAATGCATCATGTAACCGGGCTTTAAACGCTTTTTCGTATGCGTCGGCATTCTCACTATGAATGTTTGGCGCCCGCTCTATTATCATCCTCAACAATTCCATTTCTCTTATTGACATACCCATATTAAAATCGCGGGGTTTCGTCAATTCCTTTTCTATCAATTCCCTTACATTGTCATTCATCATTGCACCTCTTTATATTCATAGTATTTCTTATTAAGAGTGTATATTAATTCTTCTATACATTTGCGGGTTTCTTTTCTTTGTTCCCGGGTCCTGCTGCAATCTAATAAATCTTTAGCGTGTCCGTGTATAAGTTCCGCGGCATTTAGAATTTGTTTATTAAATTCGATTTCTTTTTCCTCTTCATCTTCAACAATTGTATTATAATGTATATCACATCTTGCACACTTCAAAACGCCATTAACTCTTACAAAATATTCATGTTTACATTTATCCGGGGTTGCATACTTAACCGGGCCTTCCATCCTATTTAATTCATTCATCTTTTATTCCTCTCCCTCTTCTGCCTTTATCCATATCTCTAATCCTCCCCGGTATATTATTGTTATTTCATTGTCGGACACATCAACGTCTACAACCCCGTCTAATAATTCTTTTAGCTGTGTAAATGTTAGAACACTTGCCCGGCTTCCGATGCTATCAAAACCATATCCTATTATTTTCATTTCATGCACCCCCGTATGTGTCCGGGTCTTGCTCCCGGCTACACTCTGTTAAAATTGTGTGGGTGCCGTCTTCGTAGTCAATTATAATAGTCCCCTGCAATCCGGTTTCTATTCCTTCGGCTCCCCGCATAAGTTGTCGGACATCTTCAACCGTTAAAAACTTTACATTGTATTTAATGGTGCCGCCGGGTACGGTGGCATGTGTATATTTCATTTTAATCCCTCTATGAGTTCGGGTTTTATTTCCCAATCTCCCCGGATAACTTCGGAAATATACACGACGCCGGGATATGTCCGGTTAATGAAATTTTCGTGCTTGTCTATTTTCGCCGCGTAATTATTATCTGATACGAGCACCTTATTTAAAACGGCTGTATCATAATTGCGGCTCTTTCTTTGTTTGGTTCCTGCCGCGAACTGCTTATATAATTTTTTAATCTCTTCCGCGGTCATCGTTTCGCCTTGCTTTGCAAGGTATAGTACAAACTTAAAGGTTCCCATTTTATAGCCTCCGATTATTAGGCTGCCGGTTCCCCCGTTGCCGGGCTTGTCCCCCCGAACCGGCCAACCTATGATTAACAATAGGATTGATATAAATATAAAGTTATCGGGTGGTTTTACCCTGCCCGGAAAAAGTGGTATTGTATTCTTCCTCTATGCGCTTCATATACATAGCATGAGCCACGGCCCGCCATGTATCGGCTGTTGACAACTTTTCTTTATTAGTCGTTGTAATCATCCCTATAATCGTCTATCATTTCAGACATTAACCGGATGGCTTCACGTTCCCCAAAGTTGGCGAATAGCTGATTAAATAATATATCAGCATCTTCCAACGCCTCCGGGCTCATTCCCTCAACCGAAAAATATTTACTTATTTCTGGCATGTGTCACACCTCGATAACGGGCGGTTCCCAATAGGTCACATACGGCCTGTTTATCCTGACATAAAGCGGAATTAGATTATTATTAAAACTGTCCCAATTGCAAATATCCCATATAGAACTTGTACGGTCCGACCATACACAAATCGCCGCCACCCCTTCAATTCTATAATGCTGTTCAATAATTTTTTCTGCTTCATTTGATTTGATAGTTTTCTTTGTCATACTGCTTTGCCTCCGTTTATTATAGGAAAGGATTAATCAGCTATCCCCCCGCCGCCTGTAATGGTTCCGGTCGGGGTGCCTTTATCCTTTCCTTAGTTAGTAGTATGTACTCAATCATATAAATAGGTGTTGGTCATTGGGTGCATTGATTGTTACCCCTTCAATTTTCACACCCGGCGAACCCGGTTTATTAGCCGCCCTTATTAATTCTTCCGCAATTCTTAACATCCGAGTCCGTAGGGCCCTATCTGAAATGTCCGCATTTACACCCTGCAATAGCTGTATAGAGTACTCAATACACTCTTCTTTCAATGTCTTTACACTGTCATGCATTACTTTCACCCCCGCTTATTTTTCTTATGCCTCGGTGACCGACTGCGTTTTTTATCTTTTTCGCGGTCTATCTCATCTGTTAAATACTGCCAAAATGACTTTTTCGACCTCTTAAACTTTGTCCACTCGTCCATGTGTACCCCCTTAATCCATGTCTACATAAAACCGTGGCAAGTGTCCGGCTTTTACTCTTTTCTTATTTGGTTTCCGGGCTTCGAACTTCCTAAACTCCTTAAAGGATGCTTTGCCAACAATTTTAACAGCATAACATTCATACTTTCTGACAAATTCCCGGGTATGGTCGCAGTTTGTAGAGGCTATAATAATGTCGCCTTCGTGGTAATCGTGCCCTATGTGAAAATGTGCGGCACCACATAGCGGGCACTCTTTTATTACTAAGTCGTTCGGGCCTAGCATATAGCCATCAACAAGCGGCAACGATACCGTATTTTTGCAATCGGTTAACTCCGCATTTGTTATAACGCGCTCGGTGTCCTGTTCTTCTAAGGTTTTTTCATCGCCATCAATTTTTATGTTTAGCATTTAGTCACTTCCAAAACATTTTAAATCTCTATCATATTTGTGTTTGTCCACGATATGCACCCGACACACTGGTTTTATTTCCAAATCGATTAATAGTTCCTGTTCCCCGGGTATAGTTAGTTTCAATTGTTTTATATCCATACCTGCCGTATTAACTGAAACGGTGGGCGCCGTATCGCCTATAAATTCCACTTTCAAAACCTGCATATATTCACCTCATGATATTATTATTTCATGGATTTTTATTAATTTTTCGGCGGGCAATACACTAAAATTACAGCCTAAAATAATGTGTAAAGCCTTTTCCCGGTCTTGCTGTTGTTTTAAAATTTGTTTGGCTTCATCGGTGGCTGGCTCGAGCCATGCAGTTAAACGGCCCCGGTGTACGCTCGTACCGTCGGGGTAGAACATTTCAAGATTATTTTTAACCTTTATCTTTCCTGCCGGTGTGACCCGGACAACATAAGTTAGGGTTTTCTTACCATTTGAAAGCGCTATTATAACGTCGTCATCTTCTTTTAATTCGGTTAACCATTTATCAGAAATACAGCTTGCCGGATTTTTGGGCCGGTAAATATCCACTATTCTATATGCCGAACGAACCGACCCAACCGGGCGACCATTCATATAAAAATCTTTTTTAATCCGGTCCAATTTTACCACACCGTCCGATATGCTTATTATACGGTCGGTTACAGTCCCGGTAGTCGTTCGCACATAAACCAAGTCATCGACTTTAAATTTAAAATTCTCAATCTTCGTTCCCATTATTACCCCACCAATACGGCCGGGCATACATTATAGGCTTACCGCCACATATTACGAAAACCTTTTTTTCGGCTCTGTTGCCCGGCTCTAAGATATAGTCATATGTCGTTAATGCTGCATAACTTCCGGGCGGCAGATTGTGTTTAAGTCCGTCGTCCTCGGTTGCCACAATTACCTCTATATCTGCATTCCGTGGGTCCTCCTTGATAAAAGCATTAATTTGTTTCATAAGGTCCTTAAGCAACATCCATATATTCCCCCGCCTGTTCTTTGATTAGCATGTGCTCGAGCCGGGCCTTTGAAGTTCCGGCGCGGGCCATAATATGAAGTGAGGTCAACTGTTCCATAAATCTAAGTTCTTTCATATCGTCCGCGAAATTCATATAAAACCCATCTCCTTAAGCTGCTTAAACACGGTGACACATTGACGGACTTCATAGTTATAAAGTATAAGGTCCGCGTTCTCTTGTAGCTGCTTGTTGACGGGCTGCCATGCTCCGCCCCACTTCAAAAGTGACAGATAGTTAACGGCATATTGTGTTATATCGGTTACGTCTTCTTTTATCATCCCGTGTGTGAATTGGTCGGCCTCGGTGTTATTCAGGTCGGCCCAGACTGCAATCTTCTTTGACATCTTCGCCACCCCTTACATTTTCTTATAACATCGCTTATGTGCATATGTATCATTCAGTTCCGGTATTGAACGGCTTGTTATATGTATTGCCGTTGCTGGCCGGGCCTTCTTTCCACAATGCACGCATACAACAGTTTCATGTTTGTTCGTCATTCTTTACGCCCCCATTGGTTAGTTTACATTATGTACATGTAAGTATATAAGCTTATCTAAATATATAAAACTTATCCTGCCCGAAACATTTATAAGTTCCAAAGTATTATTATAACTTGTTACGGGTTGGCAATCTCGCCCGTGACTGCCTCCATATTGGCGAGTCACTACAACACCACCCCAAGACTTTTTTAAAAAAGTGGCTCGCCGGAAATCTCTTAAGACTTCGGCGAATAAACAATTTTCCAGTATTGGGTGTTGCTTGAATCCACGCCCTCGGACGCTATATAACCGCAGTCAATAGCAAGCATAAAAGCACTTTTGTTATCCAGATGCTCCGTTTTAAGGTCGCTATACTTCCATACTTTATCTTTGAATTTCGGAAGTAACTGATTTAACCATATCGCAACCTTACCCCGGGGCCGCCTATACATCGCTGTCCTTTTCGACATTTAAGCACTCCAAGCCTTTTATTACGGTGCCTATTACCGGGAAATCATAGCCGATATCGGCCGCGAGCCTAAGAGCCCCCTTTAATCGCTCTACGTCCCGTTGGTCATCGAAAACAATATCAATTTCATTGCGGTTGTTCTCATCTATTTTTACCAAGTACATTTATTACCCTCCGAACACTGCCACGGACCCGGCAAATAATAGCACCGTGATTATAAGCAAGCCGAACGCAAGCAGCCCGGGCAAACCCCTTTGCCTGTCCTGCTTCTTTGTCTGTACCGCTGCCGCCTCAATGAGCAGTAGATAAAACGAATAAAACAACAGCATAGTATAAAGATATGTAACCGGAATAAAAACATCGGTCATTCTTCGCTTTCCTCCTTTTCAATCCACGGCCCGTTATCATCTTCCCCGTCGTGGTATCCCTCGGAATATCCAATTAACCGGCCAGCGTTCCACACACTTAAAATTGTTAAGAATTGTTTGTGGTCCAATTCATGCCAACCAATTATAGGATATTTGTGTTTTTCCAAAGCCTCATTAATTTCTCGTTTTAGTTCATCATCGTGTTTCTGAATGCTCATAGTTTCCCCTTTCCATTCTGCAACCATGCAGTATATGCGTCTTCTATGCAATGTTCTAAGTCGTGTACTTCGTTAAGGTTGTCGCAATTCTCAATTATTGCAATGGTTATATTATAACCGTCGGGCTGTGCTGTGGTTGTCCTAAAACCTATTCCCATGTTCACACCTTCCACCGTTTCGCTATCGGCCCCTTATCCCATGTTACCACAGTAACCGGGGTAAAACACCACTCTTCACCGTAGTTTGTCATATACCAATCGTCGGCATTTTCAAACCCCTTAAAGCCGTCTTCCTGCGCCCATTTGTTCCGCTCTTCCGGGGTGCTGTGCAAAAGGTCCACATGCTCAATTTTTGTAATGGTGGTATTTCCGAACACATTAGTATATCTTTTACATTGAGATACCCGGTCCGGTGGATTATCGCATTTTGTTAGGCACTCTTCGCATAAATTTATTCGCCCGTGCGAAACTTTATAAATAATATGCAGTTCATCCCCGACCTTAAGCCCCCGGCCCCTATGGCCAATTATGGTCATTCGGTTTGTCCTGCCGGACTTGATGCTTTCCACATGTCTTTTATCAACTACTTTTAACTGTCCCGTTATCATCACATCCTATGCTATTTTCTTTGTTCAAACGTTCGTATTCTGCTAAAAGTTCTTCCATTTCGCAGTGTAAAATAAACCGCTTGTCCTGCAATTCCTTAATAGTTTTATCAATTTTGTCTATGCGGTCGGCTCGTAGTCGTATCTTTTGCCATAAGTCGGCCCCCGTATCGCCTCGCATTTTCTGCCTCCTAAAATGGGATTAAAAAACAATCCCAACGATTACATAAGATATCAGCATCAAAAGTATATATAAATATCCCTTCGTGGCTTCTTTCAATCAAACACCCCGTCAAAAATAGTTTCTATTATTGCAAAGGTTATTAATATAACCAATCCCAATGCAGCAAGGCATAAATGGAACACTATAAAAACAGCATACCAAAACACATAAAAAATGTTTAGTATCAAGCGGAGCACACCGTAAACATTATGTCTAAAATCCTCGTTCGGTTCGTACCTGTGCGCATTACGCATAAGCCATTCATAAAATCTTTCTATTGTATTCATACGTCGCCCTCCCAACCTATCGGGCCCTTGCCCTTTAATACGGGCGTAAAGTCCGGCTCTTCTTTGATGGAGATAAGCGCCCCCTCTACTGCATCCATTACCGCTGTATATTCGTCAACTTCTTTTTCAAGTTCGTTTAAATAGCGTTCCGGGTCAATGTCGCAGAGATGGCAACCTACCCGGCCACAAATCGGCTGAAAAGCTTCACACCGCCGCACCTTGTATTTAAGGGTTTCTTCTATGCTCATATTTAAAAGCCCCCCGGTCTTCAAGCATCCGGGTTATAATATGTTTTGCGAGTGCTTCCTTTTCGTCCATCTCGCCCATGCGGTCTACATAAATCCTTATCAATATCTTTGTAATCTGTGTGGGGTTTTGTAGATATTCCCACAAATCGTTCATAAAGAACAGATACGAATACGAATCATTTTTAAACTCGTTGTATATGCCCATCCACTGTTCGAGCGTCTTAAACATCTCACATTTTTTCATGTGTAGTACTATAAAATCATGCGGTTCTGCCGTCATTTCCTGCGCCTCCCTGATTACTTAATTACAAACCTAATAGCCCACAAAAAAGCCCCTACTGCAAATATCATATATAAAATATAAAATACCTGCATCCACGCGGGAATCGGGCCGGGCACCTCAATATTATTATTTATAAGTGTTGGTGGTATCGGTATCACTTCCCGCGCCTCCGTTCGTCGTGCCTTTTCAGATTAAGGTTTATGGAATCGTCCCACGGGTCCGCGGGTTTCCTTCGCTTATTATCCGAATGTGTACGCGGGCCCCCTTCGTCCTTAGTCGGTTTCAATTTACCACACCCTATATAAAGCCAGTATTTCAAGTGATGTTATACCTCTTAAGGTACGTGTATCATAAAACAAAACCGGCTTTAATTCATCGCTGTTATAATCTACCATCTCGGGTTTATATACATATCCCCGGGGCACACTATCCCAACCTGTTTACAAAGTCTCTTATCTCACGCTCTGCCGCAACATTGGCAATAAAAAATAAAACCGCCGATACCTCCGCACCATATGGAGGTATTAAAGAATTTAAAAAGCGCTGTTTTGCTTCCGGCAAGGTTTCTATGAATGCCAATATCTCTTTAGCATCTGCGGTTATGACTATCTCGGTGTCTATGTCCCGCGGGTCATAAGTTGTTACTAATTCAATCATCGAAACCCCCCGCTAATACTATCCGGTAAAATAGCCACACCGGGAAATATAGGAGCATCAAGCCCAAACGCACGAACATTAATATTATATCCTGCATGATAAAATACAGCAGAAACATATTAAATACAATCCTCTTAAATCCACGTATTCGGTGCTTATATATGTAAGCATAAACATCCGGTGCCGTTAAAGCATCCTCAAAGAATTTATCTATTCCTTTTTGCATCTTTTTAAATATGTCCTTCATTGTCCGGCCTCCGTATATTGTACTTGCTTAATAATACGGCCTTGTGTACCGTATAAACCCCACCGTCCGGCACGAATCCAATCCGCGCTTAACTTCGTCCTTCATTTTCTAGGTCTCTCCCTGTCTGCTTTACGTTTAGCCTTCTTGCGTGCGAATATTTCAAGCACCTTTATATACTCGTCTACTTCATGGAATGCCTCAGCCATCAATTCGTCTTTCGATGCATCCATTTTATTCTTTAAGAAATCCCTTACAGTTTCAGACTCAATTTGCAAGTTTACCCTCTCTTACAAGTTTCTTATATTTAATAATTAAATATTCACTTTCGCCCGTTAGCATCCTTAATTCTTTATAGGTTGCTCCCGGGCATTCCTTAGGGGCCTTACCTATCCGGTCAAATGCCTTCATACTATCGGCCCGCACATACTCAATATGTTTCTTTTTATTCGGATAAAACCGACCATAACAATTTAGCAGTTCCCGGGCTTCCTCCACGGTCTCCGGCTTAAAGGTATGTCTTATAATTATTTCCCGCTCGGGTGGGTGCTGGCATTCATTGCCACAATGCATACAAACATACTTACGCACTCGCGGCCAACCGATAAGTTGAACCGTCCCGCACACCCCGCAATACTTAACCCTCCGCGTTTCCGGCTTTATCCTATAACCCCCACACATTATATAATTCTAATGGTTTATATACCTTCGCATTCTCAATAATTTGGACCGCGCTATTCATGCAGATTCAGCCACGCTTTATAAAAGCCCTCACAATTTTCTATAAGTGTGGTGGTCCTTACACTTGGCAACTCAATACTAATTATAGATTCAACGTGATATAGCGACTCGTTGAAATTATAGTCCTTCTGACCCTTAAATAGTTCCGTAAGGGCTACGGGGTCCTTCATACCGGCATTGTAATACTCGCGCACACAGTATATACGCAGGTTGTGCCCTTCCTCGCCCTCTAGCTGTTGGGTTAAAGCCCATTCAAAGAACGGCCGAACCTTTCCCGCTCTTACCTTCATATTCTCCGGCATGTCTACGGCCTCGCTGGCCTCTGCTGCTGGCTCTTTAAATTCAATTCCGCTTATATCGACTATGCCAATTTCCAACTCTGTAAAATCCTCGCACCATTCACCGTTTATTAAAATTGCTGATTTGTTTCCGGTCTTTCTGTGAGTAGCAAAAGGCAACTTGACAAGATTACCGTATCCTTTTTTATCGGCAATCATCTGTTTAGGGTAAACTTCACATTTAACTTTAGCAGTTTTGATAATATGTTTACCGAATAATTTGGCCTGTTTTGCGGCTACCGGTTGCAATAATATCCAAATATGATATGAAAACGGCGAACCGGACCATTCGAGGATAAAGGGTATGCTTAACGATTTTAGCAAGTTACCAATTTTATTAACATTCTCGTCTGATTGCTGACATTTTAAATTATATTGACTGTCCGAATCCTCGGGCTTTCTATGAGCATCTATGTCAAAGCATACCCATTTTACCATGTTCCCGGGTCCTAATGTGTAGGCGCCAACTGTTATTTCACCGGATAAATGACGCTGCAATAGTTCTTCGTCAACTTTACCATTTTCTTTATAGTAACTTCCGCTAGAAATTTGTAAAGCGTAAGCGTCCTCCCGTGCTATAAGTAACTGTAAAAAGTTACATCTATTATATATTTTCGAAGAAATAATATTATTTTTCC
>AMWB02106208.1_pt3 | contig 25168 bp, 19 predicted proteins | sample 200311 | NCBI WGS metagenome assembly AMWB02 (sample SAMN02737377, study PRJNA173069) | bioreactor metagenome | biome: anode biofilm in microbial fuel cells | place: USA: California | collected 2010-12-16 | reverse complement strand
TTTTTCTGGCGGGCTCCCCCGGAGCATACAGGAACGGTCAGCCACATTGCGCCCTGAGATGTCTTGATTCTGTTGCGGTTGCGCCAGTCTTTCCGGGTATATTGCAGGTCGTCATAAATCACGAAAAGATCGCAGTGATATATCTGATCAAAAAATCCCATCCAGGGAAGGTAAGCGGTTTGAAGCGCGCCCAATTTCATGATGTCATGCCGGCTGACGAAAGACGAAAAATACAGCGATTTCTTTGTAAATTACTGCATGAATTGAATAAGCTATGGTAATATCCAATTGTAATTATAACATGTTTTTTCCGGAATGCTTTTGAAAATGAACAGGAAATTTTTGGATGACCAGGTGAATTGTCCATCCAGCAGCGCATTACATATTCCATATGAGCATCATATACAATTAATTGTGCGGAAAATCAATTTGAATAACTGTGTCTGTAAGTTTAAAAAATTTTTTTCCGGGCAGCGAAAGCCGTTTTGGCGGCCTCCCAGTCAAAGGAATTTGGCGTTTGGTGAAGGCGAACGCTGAAAATGTTGATGGAAATCGACTGTATTATGATTTAAAATGAAATATTCGTTGACATAAATGCATTTTCGAAGTATGAGCAAAAAATGGGAACGAGGTGTTATGTATTGAGATAAATGGTGATCATTCCAAGATCATTAGAAAATTGTCGAAGGTAGTGAATTTTGCCCCTGTTTCGATATTTCGTCAACCCAGAGTAATACTCTGTTTGGTGCGTCTGTGTATTCTAAAACTGTTAAAAACAGTTGACAGATATCATCAGTTAATTTATCGTCACAGACACGGTAATTTCAAGTTGTGTTGTTAAATTGGGCCGATTTTCAGAAACCGCAGCCAAAATCATTTGCTAATCAAATGGTGGCAACATGTCTGCTGCTCAGCCCGTCCGAGTGAAAGTATAAAGTTCATGCATTGATTTTTGACTGGTTGAAATTCAAAGGAGGTGATATCTCAATCTCATGAGGCGGAAATTTGTCGAAGCATGCCTGTTTATAAGATAAATGGTCCATGGGAACTGTAGCTAAAGAAAATCCGCTTTTTTTGTTCAGATTTAGCATAGGTTGATAATTATTAAAATAAGGAGGAAGAAAATGGTTAGAAAATCATTACTAGCACTTGTAGTGGCTGTATTTCTTATCTCTGGTGTGAATTCAGCGCATGCGATGAATGTCAACGCTGGGGGTTTGGGGGACTTGTTGCTTGGTTCGGCTTATGATGTCAGAGCGCTGACAGCTACAAGCGGCGTTGGCCTCAATACTACCGTAACTCGGCCGGCTCAATGGGAAAATTTTATTGAAATCAGCAATACCTCAAATTCATGGGTGGCCTTTCATTTGAGGTTCCGTGCGGCATCAAAAAGTATTGAAGTGTGGGATCACATCATCCTGCTTTCCCCCTATGATGTCTTCTGGCTGGATTTGCAGCGGGGCACAAATGGTGGCTTGAAAATTTACAGCAATGATACCCATACACTGCAAAATTCCGGTCTGGCTGCACCATATTCCTGGAGTTATGCGGGCCAACCAACATCACTGTTAAGGGACTGCGGTTATACAACAGGTGATGTACAGGAATCAGAACTGGGTTATATTGAAGCCATTGGTCTTTGGTCAATCCCCAGCACAAGTCATTCGATCACCAGTATCGCCGCCTTATCCGGTATTACCGGCTTGGCCACGCCGAACGTATATGATCTTCTTTTTTATATGTGGGGCACTAATGCCGCTACACCTACGGATGGATCGACAATTCTTTCTGGCAGGACATCCGGCGACAGGCCCGAAGTTTATGGCTATACCAGGCCCATAACCATTGCCAATCCTGTTAATTATCCGTTCAGAGACTGTCCCAATGCGTTGCGCGGCAGTATTGAAATGGGTGATGTTGTCACAGGTGCCTACCAGACCGACAATTTTATTGCCATACAGGATTTCAGGACAGCGAATGACCCCGTCGGCACAGTTCTTCATCGAGATGGTTATAATGGGAATGATGCTCTGACCGCTAATAACGCGGCTGTCCCCGTTACTGTTGGTGTGGATGGTGGTGTTATCGGCTTTCCGGTCTTTCTGTTGACATCGGGCACGCGCGCATACACTGCTGGTGGCATCACTTTAGGTGTTCTTCCTCCTGATGTGCGTGAAATCGCATGGTACGCCAACCCGGATGTCAATACCACGGTAGGTCCTTTACTCAAGGATGGTAATAGCGATACGGCCAATCCGTTGGTAACAACGCTTGTGGATCGAAATCTCGGCATCGCCCCTGCTCCTGAGACCGGAGACGATCTTGGATTCAATTCTCCATGGAGTCTCTTTGATCTGGAAGCTGCAGCTACTGCTAACGGCCTCTGGGGCTTTTATTATAATTCGAAAGCGAGTGACGCACCGTTTAACGCAATCAATAAAACAAGTGCTGTCTTCACATTTTTTACAAAACACGATCATTTTCTTTTTGGCGGATGGAAGACCGCAGCTGATGGTTCTTTAACCGGTCTTAACAGTATCTGGGACGGAGTAACCAGAGTAAAATCCTCATTGTGGCCGTTCTGGAATGGTCCTTATAACTATTCAATCGATTCATTATACGCGGCTAAAGTCAATGCAGATCGTGCTCTTGTTGCTGCGAAGTGGGCTGCACTAATTGGTGCCCCTTGCTATGCCAAGACATTTATATGGGATATGGACCAGAATATTGAAGGGCTTACGCCTACAAATTCACCGACCCCGTACAGCCCGAATGTTTTGCCGAATGAGGTGAATGTGGTGGATTTCGGGGATTTAACCGGTATCCTTGCGACCAATTACACTGCTGGACAGTTTAATGTTCTGGGATGGGTATTCCCCGATGATCAGTATGCGCCAATCTATGCACAACAACGGGAAATAGCCGGCGGCACATCGTTCGATCTTCCGATCTCCGTTATCGGTATGGTTATAAGAGATAACTATGTGGGTACCGGGTCATTGCACAGGACGAGTTCCTCACCGTATCAATTTACTTACCCAGTTAATCCATAACCCCTTTCTCTTTCGTTTGAGAATGTTGTTTTATAGGGACGTGTATCTGTAAATGCAAGGGCCTTCTTTCAGGAGAAGGCCCTTTTTTAATTTATCGTTTTCATCATTCAGTTGTGAAAGGGACTGTACACCCAAAGTGCGATGATGCCAAATCGCCCCATGAAGAATAATGGTGCTAGCTCCGGAAAAGAGCGACCCCGCCCCGACTGGAAAGTGACTCCCCCTTAAATCGGAATATCATTCCGGCAGATTGCCACTCAAAAGAAATCACCCTCCGAAAGCATGTATTTCTCATAAAATATCGGACTGTGACAAATCGGCAGGATCAATAGAATATAACTCCATTGATTAATCGGGACACAATAAAAAAAGCCCGAAGCTGCTGCTTCGGGCTTTTGGGCCTGAGAATTATCTCATCGCCGGTTACTTTGTTTTAGGCGCCTCAAAGACGTGGTACCAGTTGTTTTCCTTGAATACCCAGTAATCCGGAACCGTAGTGACTCTTCCTTCTTTTGGGTTAAACTTTGCCATGGGATTGATATAAGTTATCTGGATGATTATTTCCGCATTTTCGTTATTCAGGGTCACGTTTTCTATAGTTGCCTTCAGCCACTTGGCATTCACGCCGGTACTTTTGATATAATCCATTAAAGTCAGCTTTTCCCTGAAATTCGGATCTTCAAACAGATAAGCCTTGTCAATGGATCCATCTATCTTGTGTTGCCAGTAGGCATTTACCCGCTTGACGAGATTCTCCTGAGAATTCTCCTGTGGCGATTTCTGGTTTATTCCGGCGCATGACGCCAGGGCGAATATGAGGGCAAGTCCGAGAGCCCCGGTTCTGAATTGAACAAATACTGTCATGATCATGTCTCTCCTTTGAAAATGGTTGATCCCGCCCGGACGATGCAAAAACCGCCGGGCAACAATTAAATGGTTTTATCTGCAGCGCTTGCCGTATGGTTGTGCATTGGATATCAGGTCGTTGCTCAGGGGCGAATAAACGCGATGGAATCAAAGGCGACCGCAAGGAATCGGGAATCGCTGCTCATGCCATTTTCAAGCGGGTTGCATACATAGCCGTAAGAAAAAGTGAATCGATTATGCCCGATGCGAAGCAGTTTGCGCGGTACAAGAACATCATAGGTTCTCCAGCCTTCTGAAAGATCGATTTGCACCAATCTGCCACCGTTTAGAAAAATGGTTATGTTTTGACGGTTACGCCGGTCACAAATAAACGGACTGAGATTGCACCGCATGATATAATCTTCCGGTGCATCCGTTTTCAGGATCAGCACGGATTGGTTGCCATCGGACCACCGCCATGTCCTGCCGGAATCATCTTTTTCCGGGTATGACCAGCCGCTGAAAACTGAACCCTGATCCTGTGCACTGAAGTCGATATTTTTTGGCATCCCCGGCAATAAGCCGGAACTTGCTATAGATTTCAGCTTCAGTATCAGGAAATCCGAATCCTCATGAACGGGAACCGCGCTGAAGGCGTTAACAATGAAGTCTCGGCATGCTGATAACACTTCATCATCCTTCAAATAACGCTTGTGTATGATAATATATTTCAGGTTAAAAAACCACTGAAAATCGGATGCGGCCTTTAAATCGTCACGGTTTAAAATATGCTGAGACAGGTCTTTGATATCCTTGAGTCTGGCAAAGACAGGAAAATTATCCCCGTAATGTCGAAGATCATCATCCAGCCTGCGGGGATAACCCGGATTGAGCATTTTTTTCTCGCACAGGCTTTGAATATATAGATAGGAGATCATGTCGTTTCGATAGGGCAAATTTAAAATTGAGGCATTGTCCCTGTCATCGCGGATGATTTTAAAAGCGCCGGGATCCGGTATGCGCAGTGTGGTGTGGGGGATGGAAAGATAGTCAAATGCCATCAGGCATAGAATTAGCGCCAGTAATACAGTTCTGCCTTCTTTGCTGCGGTTCGACACAAAGGCGTGGATACCGGCGCTTGCCAGCAGGGACCAGAACAGCATGCCCGGGATGAAAAACATACTGCAATCGCTGATCACAAAGGGCTTGAGCAACAGATAATACAGCATATACGGCATGTAACCGGATTGTTGCGGGAGGCCGAATGACATCGCTTTTCCATGCAGATGTACAACCGGTCCCAAAGACAAAACGCTGAAAAGAAGGGCGGAAAAAATCCAAAATCTTGTGCTGTTGTGCCTGGATATTAAGCTCCATATGGAAAAAAATAAAACAGGCACTCCCAGATAAACTGAGTGAAGAATTGGGTTGTTTAAAAAATGGCTTCTGATTTCATTTGCCAGTGAGCCAAAGATCGGATGATCCACATCTGACAGAAAAAACGCCAGGATGTCAACGCTTTCGGAACGGATCTGAGAAAGAACGCTGCCTATGGAGAATCCGGAGCCATGGAGCAACAGGTATAAAATAAAAGTAAAAAACGGCAGAAACAAAAAAAAGGCAGTCAGATAATATTTGATATGAATCAGATGAATTTTATGCTGGATAAATTGGTGGATGAGAAAAATAGCGGTAAATACGAAAAGCATGTTCAAAAAATACAGATACCCGGCGGCTAAAACCGTTGCGGACAAGGAAAGAAAAATGGAATGCCTGAAAGTCGGAGATTCCGTGGTTTTTATCAGGAAAAGAACGAAGAGCGGGATGGCAAAAATTGTGCTCAACACCACAAAATGGCTTTTTGCCTGAGCGATCAGAATAGGGGAGGAACAAAAAATGCATCCGGCAATCAGACCGAAAAAATCATTTTTCAGAATATGTCTTCCCAGCAGATAAGTCGCATATCCGCAAGCGGTAAGAGACAGAATGATCAAGAGATTGATGACTACCGAAAGCGGAAAAACACTTATAAGCGGCCGGGAGATAATTGTGGCAAAAAGTGATTGGACATAAAGCGAAGTCGGAGTTCCCAGCGGATAAAAAACATCATCCAAAAAATATGATCCGGTCAGAATGCTCTGAATAATGTCGCTTCCGTGAGCGATGAGCCATGAATTGAACCACCAGTCATGTTGCCAGGGAAAAGCGGTATAATTCAGGGTGACGGACCCCAGAGAAAAAATGAGGGGGTAGGTATTGACGGCGCTCAGCAAAAAAAAAAGACACATGAAAGCTGCTTGTTTAAAGGATTGTTTCACCATCAATAGAATTCTCTGTTCCCATTCTTTGCCATGATGGGAACCCGGCGCATCGAAAGGAGCTTCTTCCACCAATCCGGGTGATCCGAATACCATCGGATGGTCTGCTCCAGACCATTTTCAAAAGCCCTGCCGGGAGAGACGCCAAGAACGGCTTCAGCCTTTGATGTGGATGAAATATGGTGCTGTACTTGCCCGGGACGATCGTTCATGAAATGGATCAGAGACTCGGGTTTTCCGAGCATCTTCAGAATCGTTTTGGCAACCGTCAGAATATCCAGATCAAATCCGGAGCCCAGGTTAAAGACTTCTCCGCGGACGATCGCATCCGGGGCATGGAGTACCCGGTCGATGCGATGACAGGTATCTGCCACATACAGCCAGTCCCGCCTGGCTTCGCCCGTGCCATGAACAGTTAGGGGTTCATTCAGGAGCGCGCAGGTAATAAACCGGGGAATCACCTTTTCCAGATGCTGATAGGGTCCATACTGATTAAAAGGTCGCAGGATGACGACCGGCAGGTCGTATGTTCGCCAGTAACTGTAGACAAGGCGATCTGCACCCGCCTTGGCCGCTGCATAAGGGGTCATGGGGTTCATCGGATGTTCCTCATGCATGGGTCGTTCAAGTGCGCTGCCATAAACCTCTGAAGTCGATATATGGATAAACCGATCGATTCTCTCCCGGTTTTTGAGTACGGCATTGGCTACGGACTGTGTTCCCAGAACGTCGGTTTCAAAGAATTTCCGGTCGTCATAAATGGATCTGGCAACATGCGTTTCCGCGGCAAAGTGGATGACGGCATTCACCCGGCTGACGAGGTCCAGTACCAGACCGATGTTTCTGACATCCCCGCGGCAGAAGGTGAACCGGGGATCTTCACTTACCTGAGAAGTGAAATTATCCAGATTGCCGGCATAGGTCAGGGCGTCCAAGACAACAACCTGATAGTCCGGGTATTTCTGCAGCAGGTGGTTGACAAAGTTGGCACCTAAAAAACCGGCGCCGCCCGTGATCAGAATCCGCATTTCCATGCTTTCATTCCTTATCGATGTCCTGTAACATTTTGACTTTTTCAGAAAACGCCCGGGTAATTTCTTCAGCTTGTTTTCTGCTCTGGATAACATGGGGGGTAATCATGAAAATAAGTTCGGTTTTGTTGTTGCTTTTGGACATGCCGCCGAATAAATACCCCAGAACCGGAATGTCCTTTAAATAGGGAATACCGGACTGACCGTTTGTCTTGTTGGATTTCATCAGACCGGCCATGACAATGGTCTGGTTGTCTTCCACGACCAGAGAGGTATCGGCCCTTCGCGTCAGAAAATTATAATTGTTGAGGGCCGTGTTGAATTCACCCAGATCGCTGACCTCCTGGTTCAGTTCCATTTTGACCAGACCGCTGGAATTGATATGGGGAGTTACGGTCAGCAGAATGCCGGTCTTGCGGTATTGAACCGTGTTGGTAACGGTACTGCCCTCTACTGCACTGGTTGTTGATCCGGTAATCGTCGGAACGTCGGTACCCACTTCGATGACCGCTTCCGTGTTGTCCAGAGCCAGAATATTGGGAGACGACAAGATGTTGACGTCCCCGTCAGTTCCCAGCATTTTCACGAGTCCTCGCATGAATTGCGTGGGATCATAGACGGTAAAGAAAAAACCATTGTTGTTGGCAACTGATCCCAGAGGTGTGTTGATGGCACGGGCGGTGCCATTGTCCAGCGCCCCCTGTGCGGTATAGTCTCCGCTGTTGCCACCCAGCGACCCGATGTTTTTGTTCAGGAACCACTCAATGCCGTAGGACACAGAAGCGTTCAGGGTAATCTCAGCAACCAGAACATTGATCAAAACTTGCCGGGGTTGAATATCAAGTTGTTTTAATACAGACAGGATGCGATTGTAGCTCCGATTGTCTGCTTTAATCACAAGTGCGTTATTTGGCACATCCGGGGTAATTTCTATGATGCCGTTTAAATCACCCGTAGCAGCATTTTTGCCGGTATTAGCGCCCGTGGCTTTGGCGGTTGTTCCCATTTTTTTCAGAGCCGGTTTTGCAGAAGCTTTCTGTGCTCCGAGATTTGAACCAGTGGCTCCGGGCATGGCGGTCAAGGAACTGGAAGTGGAACCGGATGATTTATTGGAGAAAAGCTGTTGCAGGGTATCTGCCAGCTCCAATGCGGATGCATTTTGAACAAAATATACATGGACATTGTTTTCGGTAACAGCGTAATGATCCAAAGCCGTGATCGCTTCCTGGACCAGTGGCAGGATGGAAGGCCAGCGGGTAACCACCAAAATTGCATTCATGCTTTTGATGGGAAAAACCTCAAAACTTCCCTCCACGACACCCTTGCGGTTTAAAAACGCCTTTGCCATCGGCACCAGATCAGCGTCCGCCTTCAGGGTTGAAAGATTTACCTCCTTGAGTGGAAAGATCTGCCAGGACACATCCATAAAATAGTCAATGTCCATCAAACCCAGAACCGAAACAGCTTTGGAAATGTTTTCAGCCGTATCTGTGATCAGCAGTGCGTTATTGATAGTATCCTGGACGACTGGAGCACCTTTGGAAAGAAAAGGTGTAATGTTGGCCGCGGCCGTGGCCACAGACAGATACCGCAGGCGGATCACCCGGGTGATGTCTCCTGACAGGCCGGACTCGTTTGTAATGGTTATGGGGGGTGATCCGGAACCTGCGCTGTTTGCTCTTGGCACGATTTTGTAAATATTGCCGGATCCCCAGACGATGGATAGATTGTTGAGCTGAAGCGCCTGATTCAAGGCATTGACAAATTGATCCTTGGTATAATCGCCGGCGATATGGAAACTGACAGTGGCTTTAATGGTCGGATCAACCATGTAGCTGACGCCATAGAGCTCATACAACGTTTGGTTCAAAACTTCATAAAGATCAGTTTTGTCAAAAGCCAGTTCAACATGTTGGGAGGCCATATTTTCGTTTTGGGTCGGTCTTGCACCCCAAACAGGTTTTATTGAAGCATTCTGACCTGCAATATGTTGTGTAGGGAAAGGTTCTTTGTTTTGGCTGATTCTTGTGTTTTCCCGAACGCCATCCTGTTGCTGATCTCGAGTTATTTGTGCATCCACGCTGCCGGATGATTGTTCTTCCGGTATTTGTGTGCGGATAAAGGGGTTGTTATCCCCGGAATCCGAAAGGGAAGAATAGGGTTTTTCCAAACGTTCCAAACTGCATCCTACAGGTCCCAGGCCCAATGCAAACAGAAAATAGCCTGTCCATATCCATCTGTTATAATCAAATTTACTTCTGTATATCATAAATCAGTCATTTCTCATTAACATGCCTTGTTCAGCCGGCATGCCATGCTATCTATTGTATAGGGCTTTGAACAGTGCTATTCGACTCATGCCATCTCGGTCACGGATATTTGAAAGGGTATCTGTAAAGATTCAGTTCCCAATATGAATCGATGGCTATCCATTTCTATTTATCATTGGATGAAGTTCGAAGCAAGGGAGTAAAAAGGAGTCAAATCATTTTATTAACAGTCAAGTCCTGTGCGGGCACAACGAAGGATAGAAATTGATCATTTTCATACAAACGTTTCTGAGGAAAATAAAAGGTAATATCAATAAACCATACATCGAAAATTGGCTTGACTGCATGCGATGCACAGTACTATAGCATAATTAAAAATATTCTGGTCGAGGTGCTGTTCCTGATGAATAAATTTGCTCTGATTGGGTGCGGACATTGGGGGAAAAATTATCTGCGGGTATTGCAGGAACTCAAACAGCAGGTTGTTTATTGCTGTGATACAGATGATCGGACCCACAGATGGATCAAGGATACCTTTCCGAATGTGACGCCCACTGCATCGCTGAACGATATCATCTCATCTCCCGTGGTGACGGCCGTTGTGATCTCGACTCCCGCAACCTCGCACTACGGCATTGCAAAACAGTGCCTTCTTAACGGCAAGGATGTTCTCCTGGAAAAACCCCTGACCCTAAAGGTCAAGGATGCAGAGGAATTGATCGAGATTTCCGGACGCACCAGGCAGGTCATGATGGTCGCACATACATTCCTCTACAATATGGGGATCAGGAAGATGAAAGAGATTGTCAGTACTCCTGATTTCGGCCATATTTATTATATGCATGCCGTTCGCACGCATCTTGGTTTGATCCGTTCCGATGTCAATGCGGTATGGGACCTGGCGCCGCATGATATATCGATATTCTCCTATTTACTTGACGCGCAACCCGTCTCTGTGAGTGCTGTCGGAGGGCGGTTTCTATGCCAGGACAAGGAGGACGTCGCGTTTATTTCGCTCATGTATCCTAGCGGAATTATCGGCAATATTCATGTAAGCTGGGCGGATTCGAATAAGGAGCGGCGCGTTGTGGCTGTGGGAAGCAAAAAACGAGTGGTTTTCGACGATATCAACAATCTGGAGCCTCTCAAGATATTCGAAAAGGGTGTGTCTGTGGAGCGGAGCATCAGCAGCTTCGGTGAGTTCCAATATCTGCTCCGTGACGGAGATATCATCAGCCCGAAAGTCGACGTGGGCGAACCGCTCAAGATAGAATGCCGGCACTTCATCGAGTGCATCGAGAACCGTACGGCTCCGTTCACGGATGGCAGGAGCGGGCTTGAGGTGGTCAAGATCATCAGCGCTATACAGGATTCCATTAAGCAGAACGGCATACCAATATCCTTCACGCTTAAACCACGCAACGACCTGAGGACATCAAAAGGGGTGTGCGGAGAGCATGGTAGATCATCTTGATTATTGCAGAGAACTGCGAAATCGGCGAGCATTACCTGATCGATACATCGGCTGTGGTCGGACACCTTCCTGGAAGGAAGATCGCGATCGAACCTACCGTCATCGGTAGTCATTCTAACATCCGTTCCCATACCGTAATCTACACCAACACATGCATAGGAACCTGTTTGGAAACCGGCCATGGAGTCGTGATTCGGGAACAGAACGCAATCGGAAACCATTTTTCCATCTGGAATAATTCAACAGTGGATTACGGATGCAAGATTGGCAGCCGGGTGCGGATCCATTGCAATGTATATATCTGCCAGTTCACCACCATTGAGGACGATGTCTTCTTGGGCCCGGGGGTCATTACCGCGAATGATCCCTGTCCAATCTGCACGAAGTGCATGCAAGGTCCAATTATCAAGCGGAGTGCCAGGATCGGGGCGCAGGTGACCATCCTACCAGCGGTCACAATAGGCGAAGATTCACTGATCGGAGCAGGAAGCGTTGTTACCAAGGACATATCGCCCGGTTCTCTGGCCTATGGTAACCCTGCGCGTGTCGTTGGCTCGGTCTATGACATGGAATGCAAGAAGGGTGTAAGGGAGAGGCCTTACGAGAAATTATCATGATACCGTTGGTTGACCTGAAAGCACAGTATGCCGCACTGGCCGAAGACATCGATGTGGCGATCAAGAAAGTTCTGCGGAAGACCGACTTTATCCTGGGAGAGGACGTCTCCGAGTTTGAGAAAGAGTTCGGCGATTTCGTCGGTGCATCGTATGCTGTCGGTGTAGCGTCCGGCACCGATGCACTGTATCTTGCGCTCCTGGCGGCAGGTGTCAAGCCGGCTGATGAGGTCATTACTGCGGCGAACACCTTTATTGCAACAGCTCTTGCAATTTCCTACGCCGGGGCACGGCCGGTCTTCGTTGATGTTGACGAGAAGACCCGCACGATGCAAAGCTGGGGCGTTGAAAAGGCGATCTCGGGCCGGACGAAGGCCATCATTCCGGTCCATCTTTATGGCCAACCTGCGGACATGGATCCGATCTTATCCCTGGCTGCAAAGAATGGCATCATTGTTGTCGAGGACGCATGCCAGTCCCACGGATCCCTCTATAAAGGCAAGGCGACAGGCACATTGGGAACGATGGGGTGCTTCAGCTTCTATCCCGGTAAGAATCTTGGGGCCTATGGTGATGGCGGACTGATTACGACGAATGACCCTGATCTTGCAGGCAGGCTAAGGATACTCCGAAACTACGGCCAGCAGGTCAAATATCATCACCTTTACAAAGGGTTCAACAGCAGGCTGGACACCATGCAGGCAGCGATCCTCCGAGTCAAGCTCAAACGGCTGAAGCAGTGGAACGAGGATCGTGCAAAGCGGGCCATGCTGTATAACAGTATGCTGGCAGGCTTGGATGTCGTTCTTCCTCATCAAGCTGAATATGGCACCCACGTGTATCATCTCTATGTGATTCGGGCGCGGAATCGTGATGAACTGCTCGCGTTTCTGGGCACGCAGGGGATATCTGCAGGGATCCATTATCCCATCCCTTTACATCTGCAGGAAGCATTCGCGGATCTGGGATACAAGACAGGGGATTTTCCAGTTACCGAGTTGCTTGCCAGGGAGATTATCTCCCTGCCGATATACCCAGAACTGTCAGAAGACCATGTCCGTGAGGTCGTTGGAAGGATCAGGGAATTCTATTGTATAGTCGATTGAATGGGAAGCAGAAGGTCGTGCTTATTATGCCCGCCTATAATGAGGAGGGCAAGATCGGGAGCATGGTTACGAAGACGTGTGAGCGTGCAAAGGGAATCGTCGACCAGATCGTCGTTGTTGACGATGGGTCTTCGGACAAGACAACCGAGGAAGCCAAAGCATGCGGGGCGTTGGTGATAACGCATCCCAAGAACAAGGGGGTTGGAGCGGGAATCAGAACCGGCTTGGATTATGCCGTTCAGCAGGGCTATGATATCGCGGTCATCATGGGGGGGGATGACCAGGACGACCCCGCCGAGATCCCGCGCGTGCTTGCTCCGATCGTCAACCAGGGATATGATTTCGTGCAGGGTTCACGATATAGACCGGGAGGCGCTCAGGTCAACATTCCGCTGTTCAGGTTCGTGTCGACACATATGTATGCCTTGATCTTCCGGATTATCACCCGTTTTCCGTGTACCGATGGTACAAACGGTTTTCGTTCCTTTCGACTAAGGATCCTTGATGACAATAGAATCAATCTACGGCAGGATTGGCTGGATACATACGAATTGGAGCCATACCTGTTTTACAAGGCTGTCGCCCTGAAGTATCGAGTGACAGAGGCGCCTGTCACCAAATTCTACCCCAAAGACGACGCGGTTGGCTATACGAAGATGACCCCCCTGCTCGACTGGTGGCGCATCGCACGGCCGCTTCTGTATCTGAGCCTTGGCTTGAAGAAATAGTACACGTCTGTTCCGTAAGAGGGTTTCGTGCTCCCGCATCAAAATTCTTACTCGTTTTCCTCGGTGTGACATTCGCTGATTATTTTGATTTTAGGGAGGAGCTGGCATAGACGGAACAAAAGAAGCCAGTTTGATAAAGTTTGTGCATGTCAGATTTAGTGAAATCTGGCCGATGTGAAATGCCCCGGCTTGAACGTTCCGGGATGACCGCTCGGCATAGCGTAGCACTTAAGTTGAACCACATCAAGCGTCTCGGCCAACGGTGTCAGTGTCCACCAGAGGGACTGGAACAGTTTGGCGTGACGGGCATGGACAAGGATGTTCATGCCCAGACGGGACGCGCGTACGTAATCCTTCTGCAAAAGAGGCCAAAGCCAATCCAGTTTGATGGAATTGGAGAGCATCAAAATATTGCGGCGGTTGACAAAGTCACATTCGTCGGCCAGTGCGATGACATCAGGTGGGTTTGCAACGAAGCTCTCCTGAATTGTCCTCTCCGGAATTGCTGTAAGCCCGAATCTAGCGACATCGTTCCAGAATCGACGATCGCGACTCAGCATGAAAAAATAACCCCAGTGGCGGCCATGCACGGGAACGGTCTGAGGATCGAAAGTCCAATAAGTCAGGTTTGTGGGCATGAACAGGTCGGGAAGAAAATCGATCCTCCCGGAACCGTAATACTCATGATAATCGGCTCCTTCAGACATGTCCTCCTGGAAGGGGTTGTTGTTCCATATGACGCAACCAGTCGTCTGGCAGAGAAGGATAAGGCCGGCAACAACTGCCAGGAAGAGTGGCGCGCGGGCAGCAGCAGGGGGTGAAAAGCGGTGCGCCATATCGGCGGCCATGGGAATGATGCGGGCGAAGAATTTATCGATGGCCAGACTCGTTAAGAGGATCAAGGCAAGAAGGGCTGGCGAGAAATAGTGCGGCCAAACCGACCGATTGGTGAACGTTGGCAGGATGATGGAGATGATCACCGTGACAAAAGCCATTCGCAAACACAGGCGCCGTGTATTCGATTTATCGTCGCCCGGTAAAGAAAATCCGGTCAACGGGGAAAACAGGGCCGACAAAACCAGAAAGATAACTGCGCCAAAACCCAACAAGTCCATAATGCGCTGGATAGGATTGCTGACGGCGTTGATGAATGGAAGGTAGGCGATATGCGGGATGCTGTTGATGGTCATGTTGGCGATCCAGTAGTCGCGAAGCGACACATGGCTTAGTTTCAGATCGAGGGCCACGCATCCGGCCAGAGCCAATAGGAAGACAAGGACAAAAGCTGCATTGGCCCGAATCAGCCTTTTAAAAGAAGGATGTTGAGAGGTGTCTGACACGATGTGGAGTAACCCCGGCGAGGTCAGGAGGACAATGGCGTAGGGAAGAAAAACGAGTATGGTTTTGGCAAGGATGGCGGTTCCGATGCCTCCCGGGATGGCTGCAATCAGAAGCCTTGCCATGGAAGGGCCGCCGCCGGTAGTGGTTTTTTCGTGGGCGCGCCAGTGATGATAAACGCACAACATGGCATATGCGTGACACAACCAGTCCGGGCGCACCTCCCATATGGATGTATTGGCGGCAATCCAGGGGGCCAAGCACCCCAAGGAGATAAGGGGCAATATCGCCAGCGGCGGAGAAAAGCCCTGCCGGTCGAGAATACGTTTCAATACAAGGGAAATAATGCCAAAACAGATAAAGAAGTGGGCATAGATCAGGATCTTGGCTACCAGGAATTCATGGCGAGTCGTGCGTACCGCGCACAAATCGAAGGCGGCGTTAAGCATGTGATTGAAGAGAGTTGGGTGATTCTCAATGAAGTCGACATACGGACGCTCGCCAAGTTTTAGCTGAAATGCAACCTGTAGATGCTCCGCTTCGTCGTGTGCCAGGAAAGGGCGTATGCTGAAGATGCTTCTTTCCACGGCAAGGCCCACACGAACCAAGGAGAAGAATCCGACGCACAGGAGAATCGCAAGGACCAGACGCCGGGATGTCATGTTTCCGGGCGAAGTACAAGTAACGGGCCGGTTGGTGGCTTCCTCATCCCGCGATGGTTGACGACTTACCATCGTATTCATCCTGAATGCTCCAGTTCCAAGCGCTTCCGAGTAATATGAAATCGTTTTCTGAGAAATTTGGATAGCACATAGCACTTGGTATGAATGCTGTCAAGGGTGTTGACATGCCCAGGGCAGGGCGTGACCGTCAAGATACATTAGGGGCTATCTCAAATTTATCCAGCATGTTGGGGATGATGGCCTTGAGCAGCGTTAATTGTGAGAACATGACTGAATCGTATCGTATTGTATGAGGCTATGACTAAGACGTTGCCTGTTGGCCGGACGCCCTATTTTTAACGCAACCGTGGGGCAATACTGCCATCAATCGTACGGTATTTGAAGAATTTGAAATCAAGGAAATTTTGGAGACAAATGTGGCGGATGGCATATTCCATCAGTGTCCTCCCGCCATGTGTCTGGTAGCCTTCTTTGTGATGGTTGTCATGGGGGGTATCAATTTCTTCCCAATTCACGTGTCGAATTCTTTATTCTTTCATTCTTATTATTCTCTGTCATTCTCTTTTCTTCCAATGTTTCAAATTTTATGATATGTGGAACGGGCTGATTTGTACATTAGCTTGAAGTTTATCAAATATGGCAATCTTTCCGAGGCTGTAACCCCGGTCGTTCTTATAGCCGTCACATGTCTATTCGTGAGCGTCTTTCCTATTCTGAAAGTTGTGATTGATCTGGAATTTGAAATGGTGGAGTTTGCCCCGTTCTTACAGGTAGAATAATGATTCGACGCGTTAAGGAACTGGCTATTCTTGGAGGCGGCCCTGCTGGCTTGGCTGTGGGGTATCATGCTCGAAAAATGGAGATCCCTTTCATCATCTATGAGCAGAACAGGCAGTGGGGTGGAAACTGCGTTACCCACCAATGGGAGGGGTTCCGTTACGATTCTGGAGCACATCGCATTCATGGGATTAACACAGAAGTCATTAAAGATTTTTTTGAATTGATGAATGGCGATCTTGCCAGGGTGAGCCTGCCCAGCCATATCTACAAAGAAAACGGTCGATTTGTCTTCCCCCTTGAAATGAAGAATATTGTCCGGAATATGCCTGTCTGTGACCTGATGAGGGGTTTGAAGGACATGCTTTTTGCTGCATTCAAAAAAGACGGAAAAATTCAAAATTTTGAAGATCTCGCGGTCCGGCGGTACGGTCTATTCTTTGCGAAAGAGTTTCTTCTGGATTACACTGAAAAACTGTGGGGTGACTCTTGCACTCGCCTGGACACAAGTCTTGCCGGCACTCGTCTTGCCGGATTGCATCTGAAGGATCTTCTCAAAAACCTTTTCAGAGGAAATGGCGCATCTTCACACATGGAAGGGGATTTCTATTATCCGGAAGGGGGCGTGGGTCGCCTGATGGATGCCCTTGCAAAAAGCTGCGGCCTTGAAAGGATTCGATTGGAAAGTAAGGTGACGCGCATCTTCCATGACGGAAAACGTATCCGAACCATTGAACTGAACAATGCGAATCAGGTTGAGGTGGATGAGGTGGTGAGCACCCTGCCTCTGAACCGTTTTCTGGGGATGGTTACACCGCGTCTCGTACAGGAAACCCTGCAAGATGATTTTCATTTCAGGAACCTGATAATTGTAGCTCTCTTTTTGGATAAACCCAAAGTCACGGATGTCGCTTCATTGTATTTCCCCGGCGCAGACATGCCGTTTACGCGTGTCTATGAACCCCGAAATCGATGCTCTTCCATGAGTCCTGAAGGGAAAACTTCACTTGTTGCAGAAATCCCGTGCAGTGAAACGGATCCGGTCTGGAAGGAATCCGATGAGGAACTGGTGGAACGTGTGACCCATTCCTTTTGCAGGTTGGGGTGGATAAAAAAGTCTGATATCCTGGGCTGTTCCGTGAAAAAAATGCTCAATGCCTATCCCGTATTGCGTGTCGGCTATGAGGAATCATTCAGAAAAGTGACTCTGGCGCTGAAACAGATTTCAAACTTGACATTGACCGGAAGAAACGGGCGCTTCCTGTATTCCTGGATACATGACCAATATCGCTGGGGTAAAGAAGTAATAAAGGGGTTGAATCCGTGAAAATCCTTCCGGTCAATTTCAGATCTTACAGGATGACTCCCGCTGCCCTCCTTTGAGTGAAAAAAAATTGGCTGGGGCCATCGGAATGTTTGTTCCAAGGGGAGGACGAATCAGGCAGCAGCAAGTCAGGTGAACAAGGAAGGCGTGTCTGATCAAAAAGAAGTTTGGAGAGAGCAGTGTTTCTAAGGAGAAAAGATTTTGTGCTGTTTGAATACCTGAGGTTCTCCCGCAAACGGATGATGCTTATTGCCGGCTCTGGCTTGGCCATGGTGCTGATTCTGGCATGGATTCCCCTTGAAGATGTGTGGCGTACGATTCGAGCAGTCCCTTTTCATGTCTGGGCCGTTTCTTTGCTTTTGTATATGGCAGGAAACGTGGTATTGGCCTTTAAATGGCGAATGATGATCGGCGGTTCGACTCTTGGCAATAGCCAAGCCCTGGTAGCTCATTTCGCGGGTCTGGCTGCAAACCTCTTTCTGATAGGGATGGCTGGTGCTGATGCGATTCGAATGGGAGTTGCTCTGAAATGTTGTTCTGATAAAGCCCTGGTCGTGGCCGGTTCCGTTACCGACAGAATGATCGATGTCTTCGCCCTGTTTGTTCTATCGTGCGGTGGTGCATTGATGATCATGGATGAAACGCGCAGCTTTTCGTCCACGGTTTTGAAGGCGGGTGGTGTATTTTCCCTGCTGTTGATTGGGGTTGGTGTCGCAACGGTGATTCTTTTTCGCACTACTCTTCATGGAAGAGCGCAAGCGTTTATGAAAGAATTCATTATTGCCATTGGTTTGCTGGGTAAACGCCCTTTTTTCATTTTGTTCTGTTTCTGCATCTCACTGGTTGTTCAATCATTTTTTGTCTATGTCAACGTTATGCTTGCCAGAGCAAGCGGCGTGCATCTTCCCATTGCTGCCTGGTTCTTTGCCTGGCCCCTGGCGAAACTGCTTGCGGCCATACCCGTCAGCTTGGCTGGGTTGGGCGTCAGACAGGCAGGTCTGGCCGCACTGCTTGCACCTTTGGGCGTTTTGCCAAGCCGTGTGGTGGCAGTGGGTTTTCTTTGGCAATCGATAATATCTGCGAACGCTCTGGTTGTGGCAGCGATGTTCCTCTTGGCTTCATTGTGGGTTCGTTTTATTTCTGAGTGTCCATTCTCCAGTTCGCAGTGAAACACCCAGGCTAAAACGTGACGGATCACCAGTTTAAAAGAAACATTTGAGCTGAATCACGTCAAGCCTTTCGGCCAGTGGTGTCAGTGTCCACCCGATGGATTGGAACTGCTTGGCATGACTGGCATGGATAAGGACGCTCAGGCCAATACGGGATGCGCGTATATAATCTTTCTGCAAAAGAGGCCAAAGCCAGTCCAGTCTGATGGAATTGGAGAGCATTAAAATATGGCAACGGTTCACAAAGTCACATTCGTCGGCCACTGTGATGACATCGGGTGGATTTGTAATGAAGTTTTCCTGAATTATTCTCTCCGGACTTGATGTGAGGCCGAATCTGGCGACATCGCTCCAGAATCGGCGATTGCGACTCAGCATGAAAAAATAACCCCAGCGGCGGCCATGTACGGGAGCGTTCTGCGGGTCGAAAGTCCAATAAGTCAGGTTTGTGGGCATGAACAGGTCGGGAAGAAAGTCGATCTTCCCGGAACCGTAATACTTATGGTAATCGGCTTCTTCAGGCAGGTCCTTCTGGAAGGGGTTGTCGCTCCATATGACGCGACCTGCCGTCGGAAAGAGAAGGATGATGCCGGCAACAGCAGCCAGAAAGGCAGGTGCGCGGACTGCAGTAAGGGGTAAAAAGCGGCGCGCCGCATCGGCAGCCGTGGGAATGATGCGGGCAAAGACTTTATCGACGGAGAGACTCGTTAATAGGATCAAGGCAAGAAGGGCCGGTGAGAAATAGTGCGGCCAAACCGAACGATTGGTGAACGTTGGCAGGATGATGGAGATAATCACCGTAACCAGAGCCATTCGCAAGCACTGGCGCCGTGTGCTCGACTTTTCGTCGCTCGGAAAAGAAAATCCGGTCAACGGGGAAAACAGGGCCGATAAACCCAGGAGGACAACCGCGCCAGAACCCAACAAGTCCATGATGCGCTGGATAGGATTGCAGAAATCGTTGATGAACGGGACGTAAGCCAAGTGAGGGATGCTGTTGATGGTCATGTTGGCGATCCAGTAGTTGTGAAACGACACATGGCTGAGTCTCAGATCGAGGACCACACATCCGGCCAGAGTCAAAAGGAAGACCAGAACGAAAGCCGCATTGGCCAAAAGCAGCCTCTTGAAAGAATGACGTTGAGAGGGGTCTGACACGAGGTGGCGCAACCCCGGCGAGGTCAGGACGACCAATGCGTAGGGCAGAAAAACAAGTATGGTTTTGGCGAGGATGGCGGTTCCGATGCCTCCCAGTACGGCTGCAGTCAGAAGCCTTGCCATGGAGGGGCTGCCACCGGCAGTGGTTTTTTCGTGTGCGCGCCAATGATGATAAACACATAGCACGGCATATGCGTGACACAACCAGTCCGGGCGTACCTCCCATATGGATGTATTGGCGGGAATCCATGGCGTCAGGCACCCCATGGAGATTAGAGGCGATATTAACGGTGGCGGGGAAAAGCCACGCCGGACGACAGTATGTTGCAGTACAAGGGAAATAATGCCAAAACAGATGAAGAAATGGGCATAAATCAAGATTTTGGCAACCAGGAATTGATTGCGAGTCGTGTGAACCGCGCACAGATCGAAGGCGGCGTTAAGCATATGATTGAATAGAGTTGGGTGATTTTCAATGAAGTCGACATACGGACGCTCGCCAAGTTTGAGCTGAAATGCAACCTGAAGATGCTCTGCTTCATCGTGCGCCAGGAAGGGATGCACGCTGAAGATGCTTCTTTCCACGGCAAGACCCACATGAATCAGTGAGAAAAATCCGACGCACAGGAGAATCACCAGAACCTGGCGCCGGAATGTCGTGTTCCCTGGCGAAGTATTAGTAACGGGGTTATCGGCGGCTTCAGCATCTTCCCGCGCTGGTTGAAGACTTACCGTCGCATTCATCCTGGATGCTCCTGTTCCAAGCGCTTCCGAGTAACAGGAAACCGCTTTCCGAGAGTTTATGGGTAGTGAATCCATTGCTTATTTATACCTATTATCCAGATGATACAAATAACACGCGGCGCCGGGCTGAAGGTTGGCATCAAGGCGGGTACCTATCTCATCCAGATAATTTAGGAAATTATTTGTATCGGCATGAGTGAAAACAAACCACACTCTGTTATTCCCGCGTATCCGGTCAATTTCATCCCTGCATTTGCTGAATTCTTCTGAAATCCCCATTACACATTTTATGCAATTGGTATCATAATCAGAGCCGAATATCCTTGCCGTTTTATTTTTTGGGCTCTTTCTGTAGTAATCTACTTCTTTAATATATTCATTGACAGGTTCAGGACTAATGATCACGCATTTGTTATAATCAAAACTGTAAAGATCGGCATAGTATCTGAAGGCGGGTTCTGCCCAGTAATAAATATACAAGAGATCATCCGGTCGCATATGCCCTTTTATATATTTTAAGACAGGTTTTATCTCCTCCACAACCCGTTCATGCCGCAGATGGGATATTGCCGAATGGGATGGATAATAGCATAAGGTGATTATCAACAGGATGCTGACCGTATGTTTCAAAAATATGTTCTTAAAAGAGATGCTTGCAATCCCTTCGGCGATCACAAGAAATAGTGACGGTAAAAAAAACAGTATCATTCTTTCATAAATCAGATATCTCTTAAAAGCGGAAGCAATGACGGCAATGATTATGGGAAACACGAGGATGCATAATTTTCCTCGCTGATTCCTATAAATTGTCACGCATCCATAAATAAAAATCATGCCCGCCGCCGCGGCAATCCGATTCTGAGTAAACCCTCCGGGATTTTTAAAAACCGCGATGAAAGTATTTATAAACCATTTAATACATGATGCTGAAAAAATGGACGGCATAAATGCCTGCTTCAGATCCCAGAATTTAAAAAGCCATGGATTGTTGTAATTTCGTATGAATACAAAATAAAACGCAATAAAACTGACTCCCCACGCCAAAAATGCGAATGCATATCTTTCTGCCCTTTCCCATTCCTTGTTTAAAATGGTCGGCAGTGCAAGATACGCTCCGACCCCTGCCAAAACAAATATCGATGCGTGCGAAAACCAGATCGACACCGCACCGGTGAAGCCCAATAAAAAAATATTCGGCATTGCCAAATTGCGCTTTCGTGAATGCGCGGCCACAAGAAATATTACCAAGGTAACTGCCACGTCAGTGGAATATGGCTTCAAATCGGAAGAATAATAAATAAGTCTGTCGGAAATCGCGAACAGAAAAAGACTGATTAACGCGGCATTTTGTGAAACATATGTCTCAGCGACTTTATGAAATAAAAACAATGAGGCTATCCCGACCATAAATGGGAACAATCTGAGTATAACGTCATTATTTCCAAACTGGAGCGTACACCATTTTATCATGAACGAGAAACCGGTCGGAACAACATTGGTGTATTCCAGTGGCCTGAAAAAATCGATTACTGAACCGTTTGCGATGCTGGACGCAAGAAATGCTTCATCAAGCCATAATGAGCGATTGAATATATATTGATCAAGGCGCAGAAAAAAACCAAGCAGTATTATAACCCAAGGTAACCATTTGGCTATTTTAGAAGTTGTCATTTACATCCCTGAAAACGTAAAGAATTCCGGTCATTGATATTTGCCTTGATAATTTGCACCTATCGGATGATAAGCTTGTTTTCCCCTTGAAAATTCATGAACCTGGAGACGAACACCGATCCGACACCTTTGAACAATGCAGACACCGGATTTTGAGCGCCCAGGCAGTGCCGGCAGTAGGGAGGCCGCACCCGGCGCCTGGCGAAGCCCTTCCAGAGATAATGCGCCTGAGGTGATTGCATGATCTCGCTGAAGGGTTGTTCCTGTACGTTCCCGATCCGGGTCTTGCCGTCGTAGTCCGCGCAGCAGATCACCATGCTCCCGTCGCTGAGAATGGAGGGCGAGGTGAATGCGAAAGAGCAGAACCCAAACGTGGCGGGATACACCTTGCGCTCACAAAACGAGTTGCCCCAGTCCATAAACAACTGCACGAACACGAAGAGCTTTTCAGCGAGCCGGATACGCAGAGCCGTGTTAAGGTTGGCATTCTGCAAGACCTGCTCCACTTCTTCCTTGTTGATGTCGAGGCCGATGGCGGCGTAGATGTCGAGAATAACGCGGCGAATGCTTTCGTAAAAAGTCCTGCCGGACTGCTCCAAGCACATGCAGTTGAATTATTTTGATTTCATCTTTATGCGAAACCTCGTCGATGATTTGTTTGAACAGATTGATGTCCATGGAATGCTTTTCCCGCTCGGAAACCGTGATAGGACAAAAATCGCACTTGAAATTGCATATATTGCTGAGCTCTATATGCAACATGCTGAATTTCGGAAGAACAATCGCTTGTTTCGACATTACCACATCTCGCTTTGTCGCGAAAAAAGAATCATTTCTCGTTTGGGCACGAATCCATACTGGATTTATAGTTCCTTGGCTCAATCCGGGGCTTTGGCCCACCGCCATGCAAGCGCGAATAATGGAGTGAGCGCAGCGATTTCAAATACTTCCCTGCAAACGTTCGGAACTCCGATGATATAAATAAGCCCTCCGGACAAGGTGGCCGCTGCCAGACCGAAAAGGGTGCGTCTCGTGAAAAAAGCCAGTTTGATCTGGCAGTATGAGACCGTGAGTACTGCCACGACACCCTTAGTCAAGACGATGGCCAGTACGGTTCCCAGCAGAGGCGCCGCCGGAATAATCAGGGCGCAGCAGACCAGATTCAACGCCAGTCCGCCGATGTAAAACGCAAGAAGCAGCCGCTCTTTTTTCATGGCGACCATAAGATATGCGGCAAGATTGTGGACAAAGCCGAAAGTCACGGTAAGCGCGAGCCACTTTTGCATCCAGATGGCCTGAGAATAACCGGAGCCGTATATCCACATGATGAGCCGATCACTTTCAATGCACAGGATGAACAAAATGGGCAGCGAAACAATCAGTAGCCACCGTGCGGCGTTTTTTGCCATTTGGGAGAACGCGTTTCTGTCGGTTGTCCATAACATTGCAAAGATGGGAAAGAGAATGTTTTTCAGCAGCAAAGTTGAAACAAGGCAGGAGATACCGTCAACCAATTGCCAGGTGACGCTGTATTGAGCTACGCTGTCCGCGCCGGCATACCGCTGAAGAAAAAAGATGTTGGCCTTGTTGTAACAGATGGTGGCCATCGCCATGAAGGTGAAAACCATGCTTTCTTTACCCACTGTCACGATGTGGCTGAACCGGGGCCATCGCAATTTTAACCGGATTTGATTGAGCGATACGAATATGGCGCCCGCCAGGTTGGCCAGTGTTTCGATGAGCTTATAGAAAGCCACCAGCAAAGGAACGGCGCCAAAAAAAAGCGTGCTGATACCGTATCCGAAACCAAGGCATGCTGCCAGTGCTCTTACCTTGCTTTCGGCCGCCTGACGTCCCTGAACCTGACAGGCAACGAAAAAAGAGCTTGAAAGCGCTTCCAGGCCCATCCCCAAGGTGAATACCAGAACCAACTGCTGGAGTGGGGATGCATATCCTTGCCAGATCATAAATCCCCATCCACCCATGAAAGCACAGATAAAAATAGCGGCTTTCAAGACAGAAGCCTGCGCAAGAACCGCCACCGTATCGCTCTCCACTTTTGTCAGGAGGTTCACCAGATGCTGGTTGATTCCAAATTCGGAGATAAAGAGGATGATCTGCCCCACGCTCATGGCCAGCATGAATTCTCCGTAAGTCGTTGAGCTATTTCGTGCCAGATAAATCAGGAACACGGTCTGAAACGCTTCCCGGATTGAGAGTGCACCCATCAGGAAAGCCAATTTTTGAATAATGCGGTGCGAGAATTTCACCAGCGCCAAATAATCCTCTCTTCAGTTGCCGGGAATAAATATTGGTAAAATATGCGGGCAAGTTTCGGATGTGACATCAATGAATGCCGCCTTCAGATATCCAGTCCGTTGGAACGCTGACGGGCAGACAGTACGTTGTAAATATTCGTGGCAACAGCCATTGTGATGGTCCGCAAAAATGGCAGGGTGCACTTTCGCAGAAAGTAATTGACGGAAATAAGTGAAGGGTCGAAGTTGCTTTTCATGCCTTCTTTTTTCAAGCATCGGTACAGGGATGTTTGGCTTAGATGTCTTGTGCGGATATTGCAGGTAAATCCATCGTAGGCATGGTAATCACTGAAATTCATCACCAGTCCGGCATCCAGCATTTCCTGTCTTAAAAGCGTTTTGGGGTAAGGCGTAAGATACTGCGCATAGATCATATCGGGCTTGAGTTGCTTGATCATACGGAAGTTTTCAATTACGGACGATCTGGTATCTTCGGGGAAACCAAAAATGCACCCGGCAATGATGGCCATGTCATGACGGCGCAAAAGCGCGGCAGCCGTTTGATTGATTTCCGGGTTGGTCGGTTTGTTGACGCCTTTGAGGGCC
>AMWB02130572.1_pt1 | contig 25286 bp, 18 predicted proteins | sample 200311 | NCBI WGS metagenome assembly AMWB02 (sample SAMN02737377, study PRJNA173069) | bioreactor metagenome | biome: anode biofilm in microbial fuel cells | place: USA: California | collected 2010-12-16 | reverse complement strand
ACAAAAAAATGCATAGAGTGTGAATTCTATGCATTTTTTTTAAAATTAATGTTTTTTAGCTTATGCTAAAGCTCTTGATTCTTATTGTTGAGAAATGAGAGCTTTAACTTTTTTCAAATTATCACACTCAACTTTAAACTTAGCTGGTGTATCAACACCAGGGACGAACTCCCCACGTAGGACCTCTACAAGGTTTGGAAGAAGTATTATCTTCTGCCCATCAACCGTTGTAACTACAATGTTTGGCAAAGGCTTAACTTCCTTTTTCCCTGGTGCAACTTCAACTAGACCTAAAATATGAGGTTCAGACGCCTTGAAATATTTTCTCAAATCAGGAAATTTGGCCTTAGAGCATTCGTCCAACGCACGCATTAGCTCTCTAAGACTTACCCACGCAACAGCATGTTTTTCAAGCGCACATAGATTAAATCCATAGCTTTTAAGCGTTGGTTCAACAGTCTCTTCACGAAATTTCTTATCAACTTCTGCTCTTGCAAGGTCGCTTTCAGAAAGACCTGTTGTGCTTACAACATTAGCTATATACTCATTTCGTCTTGCTTCAAACTCTCTAGGATTAAACATTCTATCAACACGAAATAAAAAGCACTTATATCCATGTCGTGGATGTATCAAAAGAGTTGGTAGTCTTGATGCAATAAGCTCTTCAACATCTGCGGTACTACCCATTGCGTTTCCATAGAAAATATTCATACTTTCTTCTGTAAATTCTCGCGCAGCAGCCATTTCATAGGAACTATCATCCTTATCAACGCCCCCACCAAAATCGGTCCACAATATGGCGATTGCATTGTCTTCAGGCTTGGGACTGTCAGTTTTAGACAAGTAAGAAATAACTTCTTGTCCCAAAAGAACGAAACCCTCTGATCCGTCTACGTAGTAAGTAAGAATACCAGCAGCCCCTTTTAGTGGCGCTTGAACTGGGGCTTCCATAGCATAACAAGACTCGGAAACAAAAAAAGACGACAACAAAATAACCACAGTTAAAACAATCTTTGCAAGAGCTTTAAATCTATTTTTAATAAAATTCATGAAAAAACTCCTTAATAAAAACACTGAATATAAAAATCTTTCATCGTTGCCACATGTTATACTATAATTTATTTTTCCTGAAGTAAGATTATTCAGAAAAATTCCACACCCTCATGTCCCACGTAAATCAATGGAACTACACTTAGCGTAGATTTGAGCCTTGCGCAATCTTTCATGATTTTTTTAAAGTAGCCAATAAACCAACTGTCATTTACAAAAAATATTATATGTGCAAAATCACCATGCTTCGCATGGTTTGTTACAATATCAGAGAACGTTTTATAGCCTGAGACAAAAAATAGCTCTGAACATATTTGTGGCATGAAAATAATCTTGTCATGAATCTTTTCATATGAGGAATCAAAACAATTAAATTCAAAATAATTTTGCTGTTTAAACTTTTTTACCCTAGAAAATTGAGCCGAATCTTTGGGAAAAACCCCACTTAGGAAAACATCCTGTATCATTTTAAGTTTTATAAAAAGCTTAGGGATTTTTTCTACAAACGGCACACAATGTTTTTTGACATAAAAATTATTTATGCGACATTTATTTAACCAACACACTGCCTGACAAATTTTTTCATTAAGCTTGTACTGTGTGCCTATTAACAGATGTGCATTGTCAGGCAACACATTACTCCACAATTCTATGACTCCCGGATGGGTATTCAATGGGAACGGAAACGAACTCTCAGGCGCAAAAATTATAAACTGTTTATGTTCATCACGCCTCTCCCACAATTTTAGATCACAAAGTTTTCTGTAAATTTGATACTCATAGCTAACCAAATTTTGGTCAACTGATACAATCTCGGGCTTTAGGTAAATAAACTCGAGGTAGTCGGGTTTATCAAGTTTGGCAGCAGACAGACCGGCGTAATTATTGCTGATAACCCCACTATTATATGTATTATAACTGCCAACTCCCCTGCTGAATAAAATACCTGTAAACATGAGTGCTTTTGTGAATAATTTAAAATTAATTAACGGGATTAGTGGGTTTAAAAACGGATATCCCTCTATTCTTCCTAACCACCATAATGCGTAATTTTCGAGTAGATAAAAATAACCATAGCATGTGACAAAAAATATTAAAATTTGCGGAATATAATAACGTGAAAATTTTTTGATCAAAAATCCTGCAACAAAAAACCACAATGCGCTGGTAAGAGAAAAATAAGTCATGCCGAATGCATATGCAAATATAGCAAAGCATTTACCGGATTTTACTTTATCTAAAAGTAAAGATAGCAACCAAATAAAATGGACTGAAAATACAAGTAACCCCCACGCTAGGCCATACCAGAAGAATTGCTTACTAGTGTGGTTAGATCTGTCCGTATATATACCCACACCAATCATACATTGCGTGTATTTGTGACGTTGTCCCTCTTTCAAAACCCAAAAAATCAAAAATAAAGATGGCAAAACTAAAAAACCAAAATATTCGGCAAAAAAAAATGCCACATCATAAAGAAGAGCTGAGAGTAAAATGAGAAACCACAAAAGACACCTCCTTGCCATTCGCGTTGCGTTCAAGCAAACATCTTAAATTACAAACAATTTCATTATTATTAACCAGGCTTGCCGATAACAACAGGCGATCTTTCCCCAGATCAATATTTTTTGGTTTTTTGATATATTTTGACAAGCCGTTTCTCGTTGAGACTTGTCTTGTTTTCGGGGCAAGTTTTGAAACTGTAAGTCTGGCAATATTTGCATTTTTAATTTCAACGTCTGTTAAACAAAAATTCACGTCAACAGATGTTGCAACATCTGTTGTTTTTTTCAATTTTAAAAAGGTATCAAAATTTTTACAAGCCAAATCAATTCCCGCATTCAAAATTCTGTTCGTCATGTAAAAACGTTTATAAAAAAGTTCACGCTGATACTGAACATCACATATCAAACTCGACACTTGCCAACATCGCATTGCAGCAAGCGACACAATAAATGATATGACAAAAACAAGTAACAAAGCACTGCCACAAGAACATTTATACTTCACGCCACAACCCTATTCCTAAATTGAACAAAAAATTTTTGGTCAAAAAGTTTTTGGGACAAAAGTTTTTGCGCCTGCACTGAGCTAACACTTTTATAAACAACCCAAACACCACAATACTCCGGCCTGGCCCTTTTATTTTGTATATCAGAACACTTTTCCGGCACAAAATTAATCTCTTTGATCGATTTACAAACAAGACAAGACGTTTTCCGAATCCATTCGTGTTTTATAAAATCATACTCCCCCTGTGCACGCATAAGTCCCTGATTTCCAATAAACCATGAGACTGCCACACTTTGTGGTAAATTTTTGGCAGATAGAGTTAGCTTTTTAAAAACAGACTGTTTTAAAACATATGACTGTAAATCCCAATCTGCAGAATACTGACCGGCACTCATTAAATCTCTGCGTAAAAGATCAAAAGCAAGAGTTTGTCTATGCAAATTTTCTTGCTCAGCAGAAACATTCATAAATTTAAGCTGTGCTCGTGATGCTACACCCAAAAATAGTATTGATATAAATGAAAACAGGGCAAGATAAATTGTACATTCAATTAACGAAAAGCCTTTATTTTTCATATTTCAAGACAACAATTTTTCCCAACCAATGATTTCCACTCTACTTTAATTTTTGTAATTAATTTCATCTGATACAAAGAACTTTGGTCCAATGTAAGCCTAAAATCGCGCCCATTGTTGGCAACAGCTGACTCGTTAGCATGCTGACCCGAATCACTCTTCGCCAAACAGTCGCGCTCCAAATATTCAATAGCCAACACTAATGCCTTATCTCGCATGTAAAAAGAGTCTTGTAACTCAAGCAGCAGCGATTGCAAGCGCATCAACGAAGAAATTAGTACTAATCCAATAAAAATTGCCATCATCAATTCTATTAACAAAAAACCACATTGTACTTTTCCAAACTTTTTAAGTTTGAATTTAAAAAATCGTAAACCAAAGGCCCAAGATGGTGACGTTGCCATATTAAAACCTATTTTAATATCATAGTTTGACTTTGACATACCAAATCTCATAAAATTATATTAGAAATTAAATGTTTTAGCCTTTTTTTAATCGGGGGGTGGGGCTATGAAAATATCACGTTTAAAAACATCACGCTTTCTAGCGTTTATCATATTTTGCGCAATCAGCGCAAGCATCTCTTTTTTTATCAAAAAGTCTCCACTTAAAGCAGACGTCTTTGATGACCTGTTCAAAAATGTTGATTTTGAACAATTGGCAAAAGATATGGAAAAATTGATCGGAGATGCAGAGGATAAAGCTGATTTACCCAAAATGGCTCCTGTTCCATCAACAGAAATAACTCCCGGGAAATCTGAAGTAACTGAAAAAACAACTGAATCAAAAACTGCCGGTCCCAAAAAAGACCTCCGTACTCTTTTTCTTACCCCCGACATGAAAACTATTGAAATCAAAAACCAAAAAACAACTGAACCAACCAAAGAGTCGCGAGCAGCTCTTTCAAGTTTTGTGCAGGAGATGGATAAAAATTTAACAATTTTTGAAAAAAACATTCAGGCCAATAAAAAGCTATCGCCACAATTCAAAGAAAAATACTTATATGAGATAAGAAAAAAAATAGATGAAATTGTTGTAGCAAGTGATCTAATTGATAGTAAAAAAGTTTATCAAAAAATATTTTTGACTTCTCCTACAAGCCCTTTAACTCCAACAAGCACTCCAACCCCTTATGCTTCAATAAAAGACATCTCTGAAGACAGCGATGATTCTGAGCTATCAGATACTCCAGCACAAAAATCATTCTCCGGTTTTGGCAAACAAACACAAGGAGATATGGTACTACAAAATTCAATGAAACAACTCAGACAAAGATATTTAGCCCTTATTGACGGGTTAAACGCACTAAATAAAAAACTAGAAGTTACAGAAGAAGAGGAATCAAAAGAAGAGGATAAAACAATTCTTGAAGATCTTGCAGGCACGCAAACAGAATCTCTACCGAGATACACCCCGCTAGTTCCACTTAAACCAAAAGTACGCGGTGCCAAACCTAAAACACAAATTGATCCAAAAAAATCAGGTGCTGTCAAAAAGATACAAACTTCAAAAAGCATTACACCTAAAGCGTCTGACATAGAACCACAAACTCAAGAAGCCGAGGCAGAGACCCAAATAAATACATGGGCAGACGTACAATCCGGAGTACAAAGATGAAAAACTTTTTTTCCAAAAAAATATTTTATTTATTAAGTTTAATTCTGCTGCAAGCAAGCTTAGCTAATATTAATTTATACGCCGGTGACGAGTTACCTACAAGTACCCCTGCAAACTTTTCGTTTGAAGATTTTTTAAAGCAACTCGAAACTCAAGATCCAGATAAGAATTTAGACTCAAGTACAACGCAAGATCAAGACAACGATTTAAAAGATTTAGTAAAAACGGATACAAAATTGCCCATTGCGACAAAAAAATCCACACGTTTTGAGCAATCACCATTTTTATTTGACCTGCCAACGCGCACAAAGGCAGATAATCAAGGCGAAAAATTAGAACAAGAAATTATCAATATTTTAAACCAAAAAATAACACCTCTCGCTAACGACCTTTCAAAAATAGTTACGGGCCCTGAATCAAAAAAAGCACTTGAAGAGAAGAAAAAACAGCGAGAGCAAGAGGAAAAAGAGGCTGCACGCCGAATAGAACAGATGAAATCCAAACGTCCATATTCATACTCTCCATCATATCGCCCATCTGGTGGATATGGTGGACGTGATTGGAGTCCTTCAAAAGGACGTAGCAGCGGTTATGGAGGTTATGGAAGTGGTGGTTATGGAGGATATAGCGGCTACAGCCCAAGTTCAAGTTATTGGGATAAATACAAGGGAGATAGCGCGCTAAAAAACCAAGACCAGGATAAGTCTATAACAACGGGAAAAGATGGGGAAAAGAAGAAAAAAGGCGGATATTCCGGATCTGAAGGAGACAAGGACGTCAAAAGATCTATCGCTTCCGTCGACAATTTAACAAATCGAATTCAAGCCATTCTTGCTCGAGAAAATGGAAAAATTGGAAACCAAGCTGCAATAAAAGATTTGGCCACGGGAGCAACACTCGTAGAATTAAAAAATCTTTTTGATGCAAGACAACAAGAGTTAATTAAAATTCCGGAAAAACAAAAAGATGGTGTTGATGAAAAATCTGGTCGAACAACTAGCGACTCTGGAAAAACGTATAGATCACACGAATACAAAATTAAAAATCTAGAACAAGAAAAAGGCATGTGGGGAAAGTTTGCGCCACAAATTGTTCGCGCCCTAAAAGTTAAATCCGGAGCTGATGGGGTAAAGGCACAAAAAGCAGGTCGCGCCCTACTGAGTTCTCTGAAGCTTTATAGATATATCTCTGAATCAGCTGGCAAAATTTCAGGTGAAGTTGAGCAGAAATATGGGAAAGATGGATCTAAAGCCAATGAAGAAGCTGATAAAAAACAATCAAAATCCAGTGCTATTCTAAATCAAATAAAAAACTATACGGAAATAATTAAAAATTTTATCACACAAAACACAAAAGATTTAAAACCCAAATCCACAAACCCAACCGATATTAGTAAAAATAATGAAATCTATAAAAATTTGGCTACAAAAGGCTTTTTCACTCAAGTTTTGGAGTTGTTTGAAAAGAGGGAATCAAAGTTAATGAAACTGGGTAACCCCAAAGAAATAAAAGAAAAAGAGAAAGAATTGTGGGATAAATTTTTGCCAACACTGATTCAAGCGGTAACATATTCAGAAAAAGATGAAGTCCCAATGAATGCGGAAATTCAAGAAATGTACAAACAACAGGCACAGGGTAAAACCCTTATGGAAAAATTATGCCTGAATGGGTATGTAAGCAATGACGTATTAAAACAAAAACAAATAGATTTTGAGGCAACGTTACAAAAAAAGATTAAGCCCCCTGCTCCTGGAGGCGCTCTTGCAAAGGGAACTGAAGAAGGCAAAATTATGATAAATAGAGTAAAAAAATTACGGGAACTTTTTGGAAATATCCAAGACCCTGATGTAGATGGCTACAAATAAAGAAACCAAAAACCTCAGTCTGAGCACACGTTGAGCGCCGCACCGCATCAACGTGTGCTTCTTTTTTTATCTAAACCATTGACAAAAATACGTCAAATTCAGCATTCTAAATACAGTAGTTTTAATAGCGAAAGGAATAGTAGAATGCGGTCGAACAACAGAGCTTTTATAAAAATAATAGCACTCAAACTTTTATGGATGATAAGTATAATTACGATTATTCTAAGCATCGTAAAAAAATTCAGAATTTAACGTCTATAAATTTAAAATCATTCAGTTATTTTTTCACGCACTTTTCAAAAAGTTTCCACGTCTAATATTTTGTAACAACAGTTAACCCTTATCTGCTGGCCAAATTTAATTATCTTTTTACTTTATTGACTAATATGAAATCAAAATTATAAAATCAAGTTGAAAAGATAATAAATTCAAATGCATTTTAAATTCAAAGCTTTTATTAAGGGGACTTATTAATCCATGGATCCTGAATCAAGTTCAGGATGACAAAGAAGGGGGGAGAGGCACATGAAAACATTTAGAATTTGGGTACTTGCATCAATAATTTTACTTAATTTCTCAAATTTTGGCCTAACCGGAAACACAAAAGATGATGGATCACTGAGCAACGAGGCGCTAGGTAACAAATCACTAGGTGATGAAACTTTGGTCTCAGCACACCAAGCGCTGCAAGACTTTAAGCTTTATCTCAATAAGCAGATCGCAAAAAATAATCTGACTCTTACACCGGAACAAATTGAATCATTTATTGCCAAAGGCCGTAGTTTGATATACGAAAACTCACATGAGGGTAATATTAACCAATCAAATTCGCGCAAGATTCAAAAAGACTTCAAGCTCTACATCAAATCTCTTTATCCGGAAAATTTCAAAATTAAAAGATCAAAAAATGAAGTTAATTACAAACTGGCGCGCCGCAGAATCCGTGCCACTACAAAAGATTTTGTAGTAAACAAACTACAAATCAAAAACAGTACTGAAGTTAAAGAGTATTGGAATAAGGTCAAAGACCTGGTTTACAAAAAACTCGATAAAGCTGCATATTTTAATGATTTCAATGAACTTGTTGTCGACGAATCTGCTATTCCTGAGATTATTGGAAAAGTTTTCAACAAACTCGAATTAGACATCGCTAACGGTAATAATGGCAACTCTGCAACCTCCAATAATCAAAATAATCCCAAACGTAAACGTAAAGCAGTTGTTCCGGAGAAAATCTCCGCACCAATTGCAGAAAAGCTGGTTGTTTTAATGATTCGAAATAAGGGAATTAGTGCAAAAAATAATGAAACTCTAACTCGCAAAATAATGAAAAAAATAAACAAAAATATTAAAAGAGGTCGCGTAGAAAAAGAGTTTGTTATAAAAACGGCCAAAGAAGAAATTAAAGAGTTTCTGGATCTGAAAAGTAATGTAACAAAAAAACCATCTGAAAGATATTTGGATAGATTTATTAAAGCTATGGGCAAAACACCGGAAACAGACCATAACTAATCATAAAACCCAGTTCTAACTTCTTATGTTCTAACTTATTAAGATATCGGGGCGCATTTGCAGCGCCCCTTCTGTTTTTCATGGTTTTTATCATTTATTTGCAAAATGACGCCACTACCGTCATAATGAGACTCAAAGTGACGAAATTGGCGTCAATTTGTTTATTATTCTTTAATTTGTTCAAATTTTTGTATAAGAGCTAAAATATAAAGGCCCAAACATGAATTTAAAATATATAACTCGAGTTTTCAAAGACCCTGAGAAAAGTTATTTTCTCTTCGGTCCTCGCGGTACCGGCAAATCAACAATGACGGAAAAAAATCATCCTGATGCATTATTAATCGATTTACGGCAGGCTGATATTCGATACCAACTTACTGCAAAACCAGATCATTTAACAGAATTAGTCATGGCGCAGCCGGATGGAAAAACAATAGTAATTGACGAGATACAAAAAATACCGGAACTTTTACCAATTGTGCATATGCTTATTGAAAAAAAACGTATGTGGAAATTTATTCTTACTGGTTCAAGTGCCAGAAAACTAAAGAGGCAAGGGGTTGACTTGCTTGGCGGACGTGCATTAAAAAAAGTACTCCACCCTTTTATGGCTTGTGAACTCAAAGAACAGTTTAATCTTGATGATGCTTTAAAATACGGGCTCTTACCTCTTCGTTTTTCTTACGAGGATTACAGATCAACTTTACAAGCTTACATAGATTTATATTTGGAAGAAGAGGTAAAAATGGAAGGCCTGATTCGACATTTTGAACCATTTACCAGATTCTTACAGATAATGAGTCTCTCTCATGGCGCCATTTTAAACGTTACAAACATTTCTCGCGAATGTCATGTAAAAAGAACAACTGTGAATGAGTGGATCACCATTTTGGAAGATTTATTAATTTGTTATCAAATCAATATTTTTACACAACGAGCAAAACGAGAACTTAGCTCTCATCCAAAATTTTACTTTTTTGATGCCGGTGTTTATCGAGCATTACGTCCAAAATCGATTAAAGACAGTGAATCGGAAATCAATGGTGCCGGGTTAGAAGGTCTTGTCGCACAACATTTAATGGCATGGAAAGATTATACAAACGAAAAGCATGAAATCTCTTTTTGGCGTACCAGATCAGGAGTTGAAGTAGATTTTGTTGTTTTTGGAGCACTTGGATTTTGGGCAATTGAGGTAAAAAATACTGAAAAAATTCGTGACGAAGATCTGGCAGCTCTTTCTGCCTTTCATGAAGATTATCCTGAAGCTAAAACTATTTTTCTTTATCGAGGCAAAGAACGTTTGTTAAAAAATAATATACTTTGTTTACCATGTGATGAATTTTTCAAGGCACTCTACCCTGATTTACCATTGTTACATGGACTGGTTTAATGGTACTAATTAATACAACCTTTTTCCACTCAAAAGCATCTGTTCTGCCCGCACAAATACACTAGAATCTGCCAATAATTCAAATTTTTATAAAAACTCTACTGGGAATGATATGCTAAAGATATTAGATTTGAATGGAGAAATAAATTTTGGTTTGAAGTAAGAAAGGTAAAAATATGTTTTCTACTAAAAATGATGAATTAACAAAACAAATCATTGAACTGAGCAAAAATCACGAAGAATTAAAAATTGAAAAGCTTCTTGAAGAAAAATTGAAGCTTGATCCCGAAAATATTGATCTACTTTTCAGACTTGCTACCTTAAATTTTTGCATTCCAATTGTTGATTATCCAAGTTGTTACTTACTCCTTGAAAAAATAATTTCCATAAGCAAAAAACATGCTACTATAGCCAAATTAATCATATCTTGCATTAAAGATCGCGAGTCCGGATTTATAGATAAACGCGTAATATCCTGGTTTTATGAAGGTAAAGATTCCTATATAATTAATCCGTTAATCAAACAATTAATCAATCCAATTATTGAGCATGGAATATGTAAAAATATTCAACAAGAAATAATTATTTTTCTTGAAAACAAACTTAAAAATGATCCCCATAATATAGAAGCCTTACTACTTTTAGTTATCATAGGAACCAACACTCCAAAATCAAACCCTAATGCAAACATTAAACTTCTTGAAAAAATTATCAATATAAGCAAAGAAAATGAGGCTATTGCAACGATACTTTTTGCTTATATTAGAGATTTTAGTTATATCGATGAAGATTTATTGAATAGATTAAATAGTCTTAACACAGATAATCCTGAAATAAATTCCATGATCAAATATGCCATTTCATGGTTTTATGCTGAAAATACAAATTATAACAATCCTATTCTTGAAGAAAAATATCTTAAAGAATCAGTCGACTCTTATCAAGGACATGCATGGAACTATGTACATCTTGCACGATTATATAATAAGCAAGGACGCAATGCCGAATCTGAACAACTAATGCAAAAAGCTCAGGCCAATGTAAAAAATGAGCCTGAGAATCAGGATTATGATCCAACCAATCTAAATGATTTCTTGAATGAACGCATCAAGGGCACTTCATCTGATAATGTCAAATTATAAAAATCAAGACCCAAGAATTTACTTAATATTATAGAAAATTGCATATTTCACTTCCAATGAGGAATGTTTTCATTTCCAATAATCACTTTTTTATCAATTTTTAATCGCAATTTGAAATTTAAATATAAAAATATACAATTAAAGACAGAATTGTATATTTTTATATTTAAATGGAGACATGGTAAACGGAGGTTATCTTTATGAAAACGTCTTTGTCTCGTTCAATCGTGAAATTCTTTCACAATATTGTTTTTTCTAAAAAAGCATTTTTTTTATTTGTATTAATCACATCATTGGTACCGAATTCACACCTCAGAGGAATGTTTATTAATCCCGCTACTGCACAGGAATTGATAGAATTTTTGTCAAAGGTTTATGCGGAAGCACCCCAATTATACTCCCACTCTCAAAGTGTTGCCGCAAATTTAATGATTATCGCATATGCTGAGACATCAGGTCTTAGCCGCGAAATACGTGAACGCGCTAAAACAGAGGCTCTAAAAATCACCTCACAAATCACTCTCCCAAAACCTGTCATAATACAAAATCCCAATCCAAACACTTCCTGTAATGGAGGATCATACAGTTTATCCATTCCGCTAGAAAACCCATTAAGCATCTCAATTCAAAACCCTGTTATAGTACAATTTATGGGATCTTTAGCCCCTCCCACAGATGTCGCTCAGACTAAAACAAACACTCAAAAAAAATCTGATGTAGTTGTTGAACAATCCACAGCCACACAGGAACAGCAAGCAGAAGTACAAACGCAGACAGCTGCAGCAGCACCGGCCACCGAAGCTGCGCAATTAAAGGCAATAGAAACACAAGCTTCAGGAAATACCCAAACAGGCAGTAAATTGGGTGATCCCGTGGTCACTTTTATTCAACAGCAACAAAAAGTTGCAAAAGAAAAAGACCGCCAAGCGAGTACAGAAATTCAAGATTTTGTACAATCCGGTACAACGGAAGCACGCAACCAACATCCTAAAGTAATTCCAGCAAATACACAAATACAACAAAATCCAACACTTGCACGTTTATTTGATCACACAAAAAGCTCTAAACACACATTATCAAAACTTTCCGCAACCGAATTTCAACAAAAAATCTCAGCGCAATGGCAAAGCTGGGGATGCCGCGAATTTAAAGATGAAATTGATCTTGCATTGCACTACTGGAGTTACTACCAATACCCAGGGTTTAGAGAATTAATTAGATCATATGGTACACGTTATGAAGATTTCGTTATACAAACGAAAGATGATTTTTGGGATGCTAAAAAGGTAAAAAAGAATAAATCCCTAATTAGAGATTTAAACAAATTCGAAGAAATCGAGGGAATAAAAAGCGACTGGAAGTGCAGGCCTATTTCAAAGCTGTTTAATAAAGGTTGGAATGCCTTCAAAAAATGGTTTGAACTCGAAGAAATCAAGGTAAACGCTCAAAAAGCCTCGCGTGCGTCCGCAGACGCATCCTCCGAAAAATCCCCCGCCGCTGCTCCCGCTGTAACTCCTGTTGACGCAGTTGCCGGAGCACCAGCGCCAGGCCCAGAAGATCCAAAGAATAAAGATGACAAAGAAGAGGAGATTAAGATTGATGATCAAACTCAAATAAAAAGAGACCACAACTTCTCCAAACAACACAAACGAAGTGGAATTTACGAAAAATTTGGGCCAACAGATAAAACACCAACGACTAAACAAGAAATAGATGCTTTTCAAGATAATATAATTGAAACTTTCAAAAAAATAGTCCAACAAAAAATAGATTTAGGCGAGTTAAAAACAGGGTGGAATCGAATACAAACAAAGATAAATGGATTTGACGCTGAGATTCGAGCTGAGGTAAAAAATGGGAAAGTATTAAGTATAGATGGCTTTCCTGGTCACTCTGCACGTCAAGTAAGACCAGGCGATCTTCCAATACTCAAAGCCCAACCAATTACGACGAGGGTGCTACCCGCAGTAGCCGTGTTGCCACAAAATACAGATCCCAAAGCATTGATGTCTATTTCAGTAGCTCAGGCAGTTACTACTCAAGCTACTGAGCAACAAGAATCACCTGAAAAGAAACGTACACTGGAATCTCAAGCAGTTGGTGAAGATGTTCAACAGCCACCTGCAGAAAAAGTAAAAAAATCTGATGAAGCTGAAAAAAAAGATGCTTCAAAAAAACAACCTGCACAAAAAAAATCAAAAAGTACCGTTAAAAAAGTTAAACAGGCAACTGGTAAGGCGGTAAAAAAAGCAGGGAAAGAAACAGGTAAAGCCGTAGTAAAAGTTGGCAAAGAGACAGGCCGAATAGCTGGAAAAATTGGGACTAAGACAGGCAAAGTATTGAGAAGTTTAAAGCTTCGAGGTAAGAAAAAAGCAACGCCACAAACACATTCTGTTATAGAGCCTAAGTCATCAAAAAAAGCAAAAGAATCTACACCGAAAATCCAAGTAACAGTAACGGCTCAATCTGTAGCTAAATCGTCGGCAGCACAACAATCATTACCATCAGCAACAGTAATTATGCAAAATGCAGAGGCTGAGGTAGAAAAAGGCGCTACTAGCCAGGCAGCAGCCGCACCAGCAAATCCGCCAGCAAAACAAACTACTGAACAACAACAATCACCTGGAGAAAAGCGCACTCTGGGAACTCAAGCAGTTGGTGAAGATGTTCAACAACCACCTACAGCAAAAGTACAATGCCATGAAGCAACCCAAAGTTCAGGTGTTTTTGATGCAAGGCAAGAATTGGCACGACAAATGGAAGAAACGTACAGAAGTGATCCTAGCGGATTCAAGAGAATTCTTAAAGAAGCAAAAAAAGCTGCCGCCCCTGTTATACAAAGGCATGAGGAACAACAAGCTGCACAAACTAGATCAGCTAGATACACTAAAGGATCAGGACGTATGTTTGCAAATAATACAGGATCCTACACTGACTTTAGCCGTCAAAGAGGATATCCTTCAAGCCGTAAAGAAGCGCTTGGTCAAGGAGTTATGGCGGCCGTACTACTTAATCCAGAAATTATTGACGCCGCTCAAACCTATACCGCCAAGGTAGCAATCTACTTAACTGAACTTTCTTATACATCAAGCAGAGATTTAATAACAGGAAGATCATTTTCTTATCTTTTTGGAAATCCAGTGGAAAGTGATGTAAAAGCACAAAGTCTTGAATATTTGTCGTTTGAAAACGCCTGCATAAATGATGTAAACCCATATGACATGATTGAATATGAACGAATAACAAGCTGGAAACTGGCAAAACATATTAAGGCCACTTTTGAGCGTAAAATCAGAGAGCTTAATGAACGAAAGCAAAAATTTGAAAAAGCTGTAAATGATGCTCTAGCATTCCTACAATTACCTCCTAAAAATATTGAAGAAATTCAAAAAAATACAACTGAAAAGCTCCCAGATTTAACCGGAGCAGAAGCTTCAGATGATCCCCGAGTTATTCAAAAAGCTATTATTACCAACGCTCATGAAGTTTGCACCAGATATCTTCGTAGAATTGAGTGCGCCAAAACCGCAAAAAAAGCGTTTGATACAAGGAATTTCAATGAATCCGAACAAAAATTACGGGAAGCTATTCTTTTATACAACGAGGAAAGACCTCATTGGCTTAAATGGCGAGATAATCATGCAATAATGCATCTAGATGAAAAGATAACAAAGGAATACTTACACGTTACAGAAAAATATAAACCCGATGCTATTAAGGCTTTTACAGGAACACATTTTCAACATATATTTCATAATGCTATTGTTCAAGAATTCAATACTTGCCTTTCACTTGTTAATGAAAATAGTTACAGCGTTTTTGGTAATTGCACAATCTTTACTCTAGAATATATTATAAGTGCGCTGTTGGATATTGCAGAACAATGCAATATTAAAAATAAATTTTATAAAGCAATTTGTTTAATAAAGGCATGTCAAGAACTGAACTTATTGGCTAAAGAATTAAGTGAAATAAATAAAATAAACGACAAGAGCTTTATGGAAAGGCTGTCTTTTGCTTGTGGTTCTTTATTTTCTTTAGAATCTGGCGTATATATGGATTGTGAAATAAGATTTGGTCCAAGATTCAAAAAAAGAATTGAAATAAAGGGTGAGCCGTGGATAACCACACCACCTCATTTAGATCAAATTGCTGAAAACCTAAGTCTTGCTCTTATTTCTAGTTTTAACAACCCAAAAGACTTAATCGAGAGTTTTTTACCACAAGTAATAAAACTATTTAAGGACTTAGAAACAAAACAGCCAGATTCTCCTGAAAATGCCAGTGCATTGGTAGCAAATACGTTACTTTTTGGTAATGATTTACCTCAACAAATAGATGAACAAGCAAAAAAGATTCATACATACTTGAAAACAGCCGTAAGAAGAGAATACTTAATAAACAAAAGAATAGATGAGATTCAGGCTACGGCCCCAATCAAAACTATTATAATAAAAACACTGCAAAATTTGATTAATAAAGTTCAGACTGGACAATATAAACAACAGTTTGAAGAATCCCAACATCAGCCAGAGCCATCGGCACCACAAGCAGCTCCGCAACAGCCACAGCCACAAGAACAAGGCCATGATGTTGAAATGCAAGAGGGTCCTCAAGATCCTGAAGGGGCTGCAAATTGTGCGGGATCGGGGCAAGGTTTTGCTGCTGCGACAGCAGACCAAGCAGGTGCTACCGATGGAACAGAAGATGCAATAATGGCAGCTTCACAAGCAAATATGGAAGAACTTCCGCGCCCAGAACGAGTATACATGCAACAAGCATCACGCATCGATCAGAGTGATCGTACAGCTGTAAAAGCACTTATAATTCAATGCGATGAGATAAACAAAACCATAGGTTTTGATGAGACAATTCCAAACACCCCTTCGATTACACAATTACCGGCATTATACCAGTTTTATGAAGGATTACAGTTATCACCTGAATATAGCAATCAGTATGGTGAGCTATGCGGATATTATGCAGCACATTTTGCAAAAATATTTGCTGCAAATCCACATGCAACATACCAAGAACTCGTCGAACTGCTTAATGACCGAAATGCGTTTGAAGCGCATACACTTACTTTGGGAAAACAGATCATTCTAACTCAACGAGAACCAATTCAACAAGTTGTAGATCTGCATGAAGAAACCGAAGGCAATTTCTCTGATTTGCATGGCAACGAAATTGAACAACTGCTTCCGCATTGCACTTTAGATAGAACAATTGTTATTGGTAACGCAGCAAAAGAAGATGCTCTACATAATGAGAAAAGCTCTATGAAAGCTGATAGGCTCACTCAAGGATTTAAGTCCGGACAAATTGATTACTTAATCTATATTTTGCCAACTGTTGAACACAACCATTGGGTTACAGTCATTGCTCGTCGAGAAGCCAACCAACACGTACATTTGATTCTTGCTGACTCTGTTGGAATGGATCGAAGATCTATGGAAGAAATAACAAATGTTTATAAAAATCTTGTCCCAGAGGTACAACAAGCAGCAGAACGATTAGCTGCTAGAATTCAAGCCGCACAACGAGCACAGCGGCAGGAACAACATCCGGGGGACAAGTAAATCAGTAAAGAGCTTTATTTAAAAACAAACAGTTAAGGGGCGCGGATGCGCCCCTTTTTAATTTTTGGCGTTATGCCAAAAATTATTTTGAATTTATTTTATTTCTTCAAAACATCACAGCAACGTTTGCACAACTGTTCCCAGCCGTCGCTTTCAGCTATGGCGGGCGCAGCAGGCTTATCTATCACTTCCCACTGCCAACAGCGCAAGCATTTAATCCCGTCAGCATGTTCAATCTTAACATGCAGCCAGTTTAAATCTGTTGCGTCGAGATGCTTGTTACTCTTCTCGAACTCAACTTGAGAAACAATAAACCAGTCTTTAAAAAATCGAGTAGCGTCTTCTTTCTTAGACAATTTATCGATAAAGTCTGTCAGTTGCTTACCCTCTTCTGAGTCCGGATTAACATGAAGCAAAACTTTGGCTTCAAGCGAGTGCTTAACAATGCCCTTCTCTCTCAAGCCTTCAATTGCTTTAAGAACAGTATCACGCATTCCTTCAAGCAAAGGCCAAATTGTTATGTTCATATAATCTTGCGTGAACGCTGGGCTTAAGAAATTTTGAAGGTGAATTGAGTCTGATTTGTCTTTTTGATAAAAATCAGAAACCTCTTCAGCCAAAAATGATAAAACCGGTGCCATCAAGCGTGCAAGTGTATCAAGGTTGTGATATAAAACCGTCTGAACAGATCGACGCATGTGGCCATCGGATTGTTCGACATACAAACGGTCTTTTGATACATCAAGATAAAGTGCACTCAAATCGTTTGCGCAGTAATTATTCAATGTAGAAACAACAAGGGAAAACTTGTAATTTTCGTAGGCAGCTCTAACTGTCTTATCAATTTCAACCAGTTTTGCCATTGCATACTGATCAATTGCAAGCATATCTTTGAATGCAACGCCATCTTTTGCAATATCAAAATCATAAAGATTGGAAATCAAAAAGCGACACGTATTACGAATCTTTTTGTACATCTCAGACACATTACTCAAAACTTTTTCAGAGACAACAACTTCACCCTCAAAGTCTGAACTTGCAACCCACAAGCGCAAAATGTCGCGACTGTGTTTTTTAACAATATCCTGAGGCGCAATTACATTGCCAAGTGATTTTGACATCTTCAATTTTTTTTCATCAACCACATACCCATGGGTTAATATATTTCTGGTCTGAGTGTGGCCATTGATAACCATTGAGCATAATAATGAACTCTGGAACCATCCACGATGCTGGTCCGAGCCTTCAAGATAAAGATCGGCCGGAACACCCAATTTTTCAGGCTCGCGAGCTAGGACTGCAAAAAAGCTTGCCCCTGAATCAAACCAGACATCAAGAATATCCTGTTCTTTTTTAAATTTTGCCAAATCAGAGTTACCACATTTTGAACACTTGAGATTTTTTGGCGTAACACCGGCATCAATCAAGTCTTGAACCGTCACTCTGTCCCAGAATTCAATACCTTCTTGCTCAACTCTGTCAGCCACCCAGTTAACAAATTCAGCACTAATAAATGCATTGTCACAATATTCACAAAGCAGTGCAGGAATTGGAGTTCCCCAGATTCTTTGGCGAGAAATACACCATTCCGTGCGGTTTGAAGTAAAAGCCATCAAGCGGTTTTTGCCCCATTCCGGAATGAAATTAATTTTCTCAATCTCTTTTAATGTCTTCTGAACCAAATCATTTTTTTGTAAATCACAAAACCATTGGTCCGTTGCTCTGAAGATCAATCCATTGCGGCAACGCCAGCAGTGTGGGTATGAGTGAGTCATAGATTCTTTATGAACAAGGCGCCCTAGCTCAGCTAATTTTCTTATTACCCAAATTTGACCGTCAACGACAGGCATGCCATCAAGCTCTTCAGGCTTTATTCCATAAGTATATTTTCCATCATCAGAAATTGGCGAATAAACTTCAAGCCCACTCTTTACACCGAAAATATAATCTTCAAGTCCGCAACCCGGAGCACAATGTAAACAAGCCGTTCCGTCTGTGGTTGTAACAAGATCACCGGTTAAAACAGGAATTTGTAGCCCGGCAATAAACGGATGATTAACTTTTTTACCAGCAAAGACATCGGGATCAAATTCGCAGAGTTCATGCTTTTCGATATTCAGCATGGAACAAATTTTACCGGCCAAGTCTTTGCCGACAATATAGGCTTGATTTGGCTCTTTGCCTTGTATTATTACATATTTTGCCGTTGGGTTAAGAACAACTGCACGATTGAGAGGCAAGGTCCAAGGAGTTGTGGTCCAAACCAAAAATCCAAGTTTCAAATCCGGTCTTTGTTCAAACGCATATGGGAAAATAAGCTTTGCCGTTTGATCTTCAACTGGGAAGAAAACGTAGATTGCTGGGTCCTTGCGATCTTTATATTCAATCTCAGCTGTGGCCAAAACCGTCTGGCATGATGCGCACCAAGGCACAGCCTTACCTTTACGTTCGATATAACCTTTTTCAACAAAAATGCCAAATGCACGCAAAATGTCGGCTTCGTAAGGCTTGCTCATGGTCAGATAAGAGTTGTCGTAGTCTGCCAGTTGGCCCATATCTTTGAGCTCTGCACGTTGAATCTCTATCCACTTTGATGCATAGTCACGGCAATGTTTTTTAAATGTTACGCGATCAATTGTTTCTCTGGTTCGTTCAATACCCAACTCGCCCGTAACCTTTAATTCGATTGGCAAGCCGTGGCAGTCCCAGCCCGGAACAAATGGAACATAGCACCCATCCATTCTTTTTACTTTGCATACAATATCTTTTAAAATATTGTTCAGTGCATGGCCGGTGTGCAGGTTGCCATTGGCATATGGGGGGCCATCATGCAGAATAAATTTTTTATTACCCTTATTTTTTGATGTCCCTTTTTTATAAAGATCCCCCTCTTCCCAACGTTTTAAAATCTCAGGCTCTTTAATTGCAGAATTAGCACGGATTGAAAACTCGGTTTTAGGCAGATTCAGCGTATGCTGAAATGGGTTTTTATTACTTTTCTCTGTCTCACTCATGACAATCCTAAAATTAGCAAGACTTAACTCGCATAAGGTTAAACAACAACTTTGAATATAAGAATTATAAGATATAAAGGCTAATTAATCAAAAACAGACTTTTTTAAGCCCAATTTCACTTATCCCCCGCAAGGGATAGTTATATTAAACATTCTTGGTTCGGATAATTTTTCAAAATAAAAAACGCAATAGCAACTGCGGCTGTTGCAAATCCACAAGCTGCAAATCCTGCTACGCACAAGCAATTGTGTTTTGCACAAATATCTTTCAGTACATCTTGCTGCTCAACTGACAAATTTTGCCAATGCGCTTCAATTGCTGGTAAAAGCACGTTTTTATTCTCAGTAATTTTATTACGCAGATACAAAATGAGATCATTGGCTATCTTTTCCATTCTAGACTTTACTTCAAAAGTAAGACCGGGAGCATATGAAAAATCTCTTATTTCAGACACTGTACTCGCAACATCTACAATATTATTTAAATTTAAGACAGGAAAATTATTTTCAAATAACTCTAAATACCCTGCTTCCGTATACTTAGACAGAATAACTTTTGTTTTTTCACTTGCACATACAAAATTTGGTAACTTTAAATCATCCATTTCTGACGACATGGCTGCTGCAGTATTTGTAATTAAAATGAATGAACTTAAAAGACATATCTTATGTAAAGTTTCAACTAATTTCACGACTATCTCCTTTATTTTATCTGATTAAACTCAAGTAAACTCACAAGCACGACTTTTCCGCATGCCAAATACAAATCTATTAAAATATCGGCACAATCGTGGTTACCATTCTGAATAACATCTTTATCTATAACAACACGCCATTCTTCAGTTGAATCAACTTGCACCCAAGCTACCAATAAAATATCTATAATCATCGGATTTGTTAATGCAAATCTCCATTGCAAAAGATGTTTAATTGCCTTAATAACTTTTTCAGGGGTATTTAATGGCCAATCGGCCAATATTTCTTGTGTTAATTTTGCTTTGAGCGGCACTACCGGCATACTTAGTGAAAACTCCGGCGCTTCGTAAGATTGCTCTACTTCATGAGATTGCTTAATATATGGCTCTTTTCCAAATGCTCCAGCGTCTTCTGCTGTTCTTTTCATGGCATCAGCAGACAAGGTTAAGCCTAAAAGCACAAATGCTCCAAATACTTTTCTTATCTTTTGCATTATTCAACACTTTCTTTTAATTATTATTGCCATTAAACACTTTTGCGGCCATATGAATAAAAAAGAGGCGAGACTAAAAAATCTCGCCTTAAAAAATTTTTAATCTGCTGCAAATATTATTCTTCTACTTCAAGCAACTCAACATCAAAAAGCAATGTTGCGCCGCCGGGAATAACATTTCCTGCACCTGAATCACCATAAGCAAGCTGTGGTGGGATTACCAAGCGACGTTTTTCGCCAACCTTCATATCCAAAACGCCTTCATCCCAGCCTTTGATAACCTGTCCAACGCCAACACGAAATGAGAAAGCTTGGTTGCGATCAACGCTACTATCAAATTTGCGTCCCTCTTTTCCATTCTCTTCAAGCCAGCCGGTGTAATGAACCGTAACCGCTTTACCATTTGCCGGTTTTTTTGCATCATCTGGAGCAACTTTTAAAATCTCAAACTTAAGCCCTGATGGCAAACTTACCATTTTTTCTGTCTCTTTTTTATCCGCCACGTTAGTATCCTCTGTTGTTTTTACTGGAGGCTGAGAACAACCACACAATAATGCACATGCTACACATACATAAGCCAAAACCATCTTTTTCATCAAATCTCCTTATGAAAATATTAATATACATGAAAAAATATTAACCGACATGTATAAGATTGTAAATTTTTTAAGAATATTTTCTAGTCCTAATTTCACATAAATTAAAAAAATAAAAAAATAATTTGCACTAGCAAAATTAAAACGTAATGATAGATTTAAAATAGGTTTCAAAAATTGGTAAAAAGGAGAAATTATGAAGTATTTTTTAATAATCTTATTCATCGCTATTTCATTTAGCTCGCATATGCAAGCAAAAGTAAATGTAGAAAATGGAAAAGACTCCCAATCAGAAATCACAAATCAAAATAAACCCAAAACTGATCATGTAGTTATAGATCATGATCCAGTAGTAATTATAAATCCTATAAAAAAGCCTAAATACAAAGATATTTTCACTGCGCTTGATAATGATGCAATAGATGATTTAATATCACTAATTCAAAACGGAGCAGATATAAATCAAAAACAAGGAAATAATTCTACTGTGCTGCACAAGGCCCTAGAAAACAATAAAATTAAAGCCGCTCAAATTTTAATAACAGCTGGAGCAGACTTAAAAGCACAGGATTCACTTGGAAGAACGCCATTACATATATCTTTATCAAAAAATTTACCTGATATTGCAGAGGTAATTTTAGAGTTGGGTTCAGATATAAACAGCAAAGATTTATGCGGTGAAACGCCTTTGCATATAGCAACTAGCTGGGGTTTAATCAATGTCGTAGAAACACTTATCGCACAGGGAGCAGATGTAAACGCAACAGATGGATTTAATCAAACCCCTATGCACATAGCCACAAAACTAGGTCATACAAAAATTATTGAACTTCTAATTAAAGCTGATGCAAAGATACCTTCGGATATTCAGAAACAATTAAGCAAACTGAAATTATAAATAAATTAACGCAAGTTCGAGAATTAAATATTGCGTTATGAATGCCTCTATAGCGTCGCCCCGGCGTAGGCCGGGGTCCAGATGCAACTTCAAAACTATTATCGTACTGGCGTTATATTAAGTCTATAAAATTATAAATTTGGTATTTTGATAATCCCACGTTATAAGCAAAAGTTTCTGATCGCTATATTTTTTATAAAAAATAAAATCAGTTTCCAAATAACTGTCACCTTTATTACAAGAAACAAATTCACCCAAATCAGACTCTTTTGCTTGTCCAACACAAGACAACATAAGTTTATTTGAATTTGTACAAATTATCTTAAAACCATTTTCTGACGGAATAACTTTAATAAGATTCTCATAAACCGGTAAATGGCTGAATCCAAAAGTTCTTCTATCATAATAAATTGGATGATTTGTGCTAACACCTCTCATCCATATGGCTTGAGCCGCACCGGTTGGAAAAAATCCATATGGAATACCTACAAGGCACAGTGCTCTGGTTTGTACTCTTTCATCCAGACACAATTCATCAAATGCAACATGAATTTTATGATTAAGACTTTCATAATTTTTTATAACTATAAACAAGAAGAACATATTAAACACAAGCAAAATCCACACTAATGCCATAACTCTTTTGACGACAAATGCCGATCGTGTTTGGCAAACGTCTTTTATAAAAATTAAAAAAATAATCGTAAATAATGGCAAAGCCTTATATAAGTAACGGCTTGAATAATATCTAAAAATCGCAGGCCACATAAGAATTGCAGAGATAACAAGTAAAAACAGTATAAGTTTTTTTTCGCGACTTTTTATGAACAAAAATATTAAAAGACTAAAAACACATATTATTAAAGAGCCCTTTAAAATTTGGTGCCCATTGGGTAAAAACGCTAATCCAGCCAAATCAGACAGAAAAGTAACTAAATCAAAAAATCTTGAGCTTAAGTTTGTAAAAAAGCTGAAAAGCTGTGAGTGTTCAGATGAATCAAGCTTAAATGGGAAGAGATACAGCCTTAATAAAAAATAAAAAATACTAACAAAAATAAAGCCACTAACAGTTAAAATGCTTTTAAAAAACAGACAGATCGAAGAGCAAGTACTTTGCATGCTACATTTGCAGATCTCGCCACGCTTGCAGTATTTTTTATCCACAAATGCCCAAAGTAATATCACTGCTGGGAAAAATATCACAGTCTCTCGAGTGAACAACGCTACTAAAAATATAAAAATCGAAGATAAGTAGTAAACGCAACGCAAAAGTAAACTGTCTTTTTGCGAATCTAGATACTTTTTGAATAAAATCACAATCAGTGCAATAAAAGTAAAATTGGCAACTTGCTGCATCCCGGCAACCCACCCAAACCATGAACATAAACTCGGATGAAATGCAAAAAACATGGCACCCAAAAAAGCCAAATTAATATTAAAAAAGAAACAAAAAAAGTTAAAAACCAAAACAGAATTTAACGCATGAAATAACGTAAATGCAAGGTAATGTCCGTATGGATTAAATCCACAAATGGCAGTAACAATTGAATGCAGAATAAATGCAACTGGGCGATAGTAAACTGAAAAAAAAGTTTTTTCAGATGGCACAAAATTGGATGGTTGCAAAGAATCTCCCGAATGCCCCTCTATAAAAAATCTCAAAATATCTTTTAAGTTTTTTATTTTTGAGTGAAAAACCACGCCAAAGTCATCATTCATGAATCCCCAGTTATAAAATGGCAATCCAAGCAGGATAAAAATTAAGGCAAAAATTAAAAGAGAAAGCCAAAATCTTGGATATTTTTTAAAATAATTTTTGATTGCGTTCAATTTCATTTTATTTTCCAGCCCCATTTAAATAAGATGTTTGAGTATTATTTTTTATATGCATAAATTAGATAGTTATCATCCTCAACATTACTGCTAAATGGAGTTTTAAATCGACTTTTAATTTGATAACTAAATTTATTATCTTCTAAAATTTTCAACAATTTAGAAAGTTTGTTTCTTTTTACTGGATAATGATATTCCATAATTATTTTATCAATCAATATTAATTTATTATTGTTTACTAAATCCTTAATAATTTTAGTTTCAGCTCCTTCTACATCTAATTTAAGTAAATCTACTTTTTGATTTATATATTCCGACAATAATGTTGCCATAACAACTTCATAATTAGATGAATCATTTTCAATATTTAAAACTGTACTTTTTATCGAACCTGGATTGAAAAGCCTTAATTCTTGCTTTTTATTGGATAAGGCCATTCTATAAACGCTAACATCACTAATATTATTATTTTGAATATTATCCTGCAGAAATTTAAAACTAGTTAATGACGGTTCGAATCCAATGATTTTGGAGTTTGGATATATAGTTTTGAAAAATAAGATCGAAATACCAATATTACTACCACAATCTATTATGAATGGCGTTTCATTATCAGTTTTAAAGTAATACTCTTTCCGTAGAAATAACTCTTCAAAAACGATATCAAGTTGATTATATTTGCCAAAACTAATCTTGAATTTTCCAATATTATCTGTGAAACTAGACGCTTTTGAATCAACTTTTTTTGAATAAAGCATAAATTTCAAATGTTTTAATAGTAACTCGAAAGAATTAATTGGGAATCTAAAATTTTGACTTTTTTCGAATGATACTTGCCTGATAAATGAACCTGTAGCAGTACAGTAATCATTAATGAGAGGCTTAAAATAAATTAAAGCAAAAATAATAAATATAATTATTATAAACAACAAAGATCTACTAAACTTCACAACATTCATTATACATCCTCTTTTTTCTACATTTTATGAATATTTATTTTACAAAAAATG
>AMWB02159735.1_pt2 | contig 25364 bp, 21 predicted proteins | sample 200311 | NCBI WGS metagenome assembly AMWB02 (sample SAMN02737377, study PRJNA173069) | bioreactor metagenome | biome: anode biofilm in microbial fuel cells | place: USA: California | collected 2010-12-16 | reverse complement strand
GCGCGGCAGGCTGGCCGAGTTGCGGGCGAACCGCGACCAGGTGAAAGTGAATGAGCTGCTGGCGCACCTGGAAACCACCGCCAGGAGCAAGGACAACCTGATCCCGCTCTTCATTGATTGTGTAGAAAATGACATGACCCTGGGTGAGATCTGCGGCGTTTTGCGCAAGGTCTGGGGTGAATACCAACCTCCCGTTTGGGGATAACTTGACAAGGAGATGATGATGGCAAAAATTACCAAGATCAATCACGTGGCAATTGCAGTAAAGGATATCGATGAGTCATTAACCTTCTGGCGGGATATCATGGGAATGCAGGTGGACCATGTGGAAGATGTGCCGAGCCAGAAAGCAGTGGTAGCCTTCCTGCCGACCGGAGACAGCGAAGTTGAACTGGTGAAACCAACCGTGGATGATTCCGGCGTGGCGAAATTTATCGCTGAACGCGGCGGCGGCATTCATCACCTTTGCCTGGAAACAGATGACATTGAAGGGATGCTGGCAATCCTCAAGGAAAAAGGCGTGCGCCTGATCGATGAAGTGCCGCGCGAACTTCCCGGACGGAAAATGGCCTTCATCCATCCCAAGAGCACCGGCGGTGTGCTGGCAGAATTGTACGAAGTCACGAAAAAATAAACGAAATAGGACTTAAAAAAATACCGGGAAGAGAAAACCTCTTCCCGGTTGCTCATTAAGGACTGGTTACTTGGCTTCGATCAATTGTGCTTCTTCGGCAAGGGCCACCTGCTGTCCGCGTTCAAGGTTGACTTTGGTCAGGATGAAAATACCCAAAAGGAAGAACACGATCAGTGAAGCGATGCTGAGCCTGGATTCATTCATGATGCGGGAAACCACGGCGAAAATCGCGGGGCCGAGAATGGATGCAAATTTCTCGAACACGCTGAAGAAACCATAGAATTCTGCTGATTTACTTTTCGGCATCATCTTGCCGATCATCGAGCGGGAAAGGGCCTGGCTGCCGCCCTGGACGGTTGCTACAGCTGCGCCAAGTGCCCAGAACTGCCACTCGTGGTACATAAAATAACCGACTATCGCGATCACCGAGTAGATTGACAGGCTGAGATAGATCGCTTTCTTGGTGCCAATCCGTTTTGCGAGCCAGCCAAACAGCAGCGCGAACGGCGCAGCCAGGATCTGCACCATCAACAGGGTACCTATAAGTGTGATGTCACTGAAATTCAACTCTTTCCCGTAAATGGTTGCCATGGTGATGATTGTGCCTATGCCATTGGCGTAGACCCAGAAAGCGAGCAATCCCAGGGAAAGATCGCGGTACTTCTTAAGATCTTTGAACGTGTTCTTCAAGCGCGTGATGCTTGCCTTGACTGCGTTCATCCCTTCTTCGCCCGACTCGATCTTACGCGGCGGTTCCTTGACCTGGAATAACAGGGGGAGCGAGAAGCCGAACCACCATAGGGCTACTGTGACAAAGGAAAGGCGGGTCATCAAACCGGTGCCCAAGGCAGGAAAGACCGATGGGAGTACCATGATCATCACCAGGTTGACCGCCAGCAGAACGCCTCCGCCGATGTACCCCATCATATAACCGCGCGAAGATACCTGATCGATCTCATCCGCGCGGGCTACATGCGGCAGGAGCGCATCGTAGTAGACCAGGCTGCCGGCAAAACCAATGTTGGCGAAGATGAAAATGAAAGAAGCAAGTAGCCAGTCGCCCGGTTGATTGGGCAGGAATAACAGGGCGGTGGAAACGGCTCCGAGCAGCATGAAAATGGTGAGGAATTTCTTTTTTGAGCCGCTGAAATCTGCCACTGCTCCAAGGAGCGGGCTGATCACGGCGGCGATCAGCGCGGCAATGGCCGTGGTGAATCCCCACCGCGAAGTCATTATCGCGCCGGTTTCACCGGTGGCACCGAGGGTGGCATAAAATACTGGAAATACGGCTGCCATCATGGTGGTGGCAAAGGTAGAATTCGCCCAGTCGTACATCGTCCAGGCGCGTATATCCCGCTTGTGTTTTAACTCAAGATCGGGAGTGGTTCCTTGCGGATCGGTCATGGGATTTGTCCTTTGGAGTGGAATACCAACCACTCCAAATTATACACAAATCCACAGATGGCATTGCCTAAGTTGAGATTTTCAAGTCTTTGTGGAGGATCTCGTGCAGCACACTGGCGGAATTCCTGATCCCGGCCTGTTCGGTCTCATTCAGGATCAGATGCATAGGTTGTTTGATGCCATCCTGACCGATCACGCAGGGGATGCTCAGGTAAACATCATTGATGTCGTAATAATCATTGACCAGGGTTGAGACGGAGAGCACGGTATCCTGGCCGCGCAAAATGGCTTCCACAATGCGTACCAATCCGCTGCCTATGGCGTAGTAGGTCGCACCTTTGCGCTGGATGATCTCATAGGCTGCATTACGTGTGTCCTCAAAGATGCGTTCAAAAAGTTTGGGATCATACTTGCGGCAGTTTTCCCTGCAGTAATCCTGCAGGTTCATGCCGGCGATGTTGGCGAGTGACCAGACAGGGACTTCGCTGTCCCCGTGTTCCCCGATGATGTAGGCATGCACGCTGCGCGCATCCACGCCAATGTGGTGGCTGAGCATTGATCGGAAGCGGGCTGTGTCGAGGATCGTCCCGGAACCGATCACACGGGAGGCGGGCAGCCCGGATAATTTCCAGCTAACGTATGACAGGATGTCAACCGGGTTGGAGGCGATCAGGAGGATACCGTTGGGGTTGTGTTCCACCACGTGCGGAATGATGCTTTGCATGATCGCGACGTTGCGATGGACGAGGTCCAGCCTGGTTTCACCTGACTTTTGCGAGGTACCAGCGGTGACCACAGTGATTGCAGCTCCTTTACAGTCCTTGTAATCACCAGCCCAAACACGGGTCGGATGTGAGAGCGGTACGGCATGCCTCAGATCCATGGCTTCACCCTCAGCCTTGACCCGGTTGTGGTCGATTAACACGATCTCACCTGCCAGCCCGCTCAACAGCAGGGCATAAGCGAACGTTGAGCCAACATTACCCGCTCCAACAACGGCGATGCGGATGGGTTTATGAAAATCTTTTGTCATTCAGTAAGCCTTTCTGCTTGCAGCTGAAGTATAACAGATTAATATGACAAAAATAGTGTGATTATAAAAATAGAAACGGGAGAAAAAAAGCTGGAAGGGGTATAATTACCGGTTGGTTTGTGATAAAATATGTGTAGAATAAATGTTCGATTGGATGGTATATGAGCCAGGATTCGATCCGTGTGGTTGGCGCAAGGGCGCATAATCTTAAAAATATTACTGTTGAGATCCCGCGGGACAAACTGGTGGTCATCACCGGGCTGTCCGGCTCCGGTAAAAGTTCGTTAGCCTTCGATACGATTTTTGCTGAGGGGCAACGGCGCTATGTGGAATCACTTTCTGCATATGCGCGCCAGTTCCTGGGGCAAATGGAAAAACCGGATGTCGATTACATCGAAGGTCTGTCGCCGGCGGTATCCATTGACCAGAAGGCTACTTCGCATAACCCGCGCTCCACTGTGGGCACGGTTACCGAAGTCTACGATTATTTCCGCTTGTTGTTTGCCCGGATCGGAATTCCGCACTGCCCGATTTGCGGCAGGGAAGTCGTGAAGCAATCCGCCCAGGAGATCGTAGACCAGGTGGAAGCCATGCCGGAGGATTCACGATTACTCATCCTCGCACCGGTCGTGCGGGCGCGCAAAGGCACCTACCAGGCGGTCTTTGACGAAATCCGTAAAGCCGGTTTTGTCAGAGTGCGTGTAGACGGACAAGTTTTTAACCTTGATGAAGAGATCACGCTTGACCGTTATAAAAGCCACAACATAGACGCTGTAGTGGATCGTATCGTGGTTAATCATCCAGATAACTCAGAAGAGCAGCGGTCATTTCGGTCCAGGCTGACGGATTCTATTGAAACCGGTTTAAAGGTCGGTGAGGGTTACCTCATTGTGCAGAACCTTTCTGTCGACCCTCCGCTAGACCAGTTCTATTCTGAGCACCTGGCCTGCCCGGAGCACAACATCAGCATCCCTGAGATAGAACCACGCACATTTTCCTTCAACACTCCGCACGGTGCCTGCCCGGACTGCCAGGGGTTGGGCAGCCGGCTTGAGATCGACCCGAACCTGTTGATCCCGGATCAGGAGCGACCGCTGAGCGAAGGTGCCATCGTGGCGTTGGAGTGGAACGGACCACGCGAGCAGGGCGGTTATTACTGGCAAATGATCGAGGCAGTGGCAAAACAATACCACATCAACCTCAATGTACCGGTCGCATCACTGCCGCCGGACATGTTGAATTTGATCTTGTACGGAACGGGCAGGGAGCAATTCGAGGTCACTCTTGAAGGTCGCAATGAGCGCAAAACAACGATGCAGATGAGTTTTGAAGGGATCATTCCGAACCTGGAGCGCCGCTTCCGCGAGACCGGTTCTGAGTACATCCGGTCAAAGATCTCGGAATTCATGACAGACCGTCCCTGTCCCACCTGCAAAGGAGAGCGGTTACGCCCTGAAGCGCTGGCTGTCACGGTGCAGGATCACAATATTGTTGAAATCACCCGCTGGCCAGTTAACAGAACACTGGAATTCATCCAACAACTTTCCGCACCGGGTGTGCTATCCACCCGTGAGATCACCATTGCTGAGCGCATCCTGAAAGAAATCAAGGCACGCCTGGGTTTCCTGGTCAACGTTGGACTGGATTACCTGACCCTCAGCCGCCCGGCTGGATCACTTTCCGGAGGGGAAGCTCAGCGCATCCGCCTGGCCACCCAGATTGGTTCGGGACTGATGGGTGTATTGTACGTGCTGGATGAACCCTCGATCGGCCTGCATGCGCGGGATAACGAGAAGCTGTTGGAGACATTAATGCGCCTGCGCGACCAGGGCAATACTGTGCTGGTCGTGGAACATGACGAGGAGACCATCCGCACCGCGGATTGGATCCTCGACCTGGGTCCGGGTGCCGGTGAACACGGAGGGCGCGTGGTGGCGCAGGGGACGTTGGACGACATTCTAAGCAGCGAGGAAAGCCTTACCGGTGCATATATCTCCGGGCGCAAGATGGTGCCTATGCCGAAAAAGCTGCACCCGCGCAACGGTAAGGCCTTGAAAATCTTTGGAGCCCGCGCCAACAACTTGAAAAATCTGGATGTAGAGATACCGCTGGGTCAATTTGTTTGTATCACGGGTGTATCCGGGTCCGGTAAATCCACACTGATGGTGGATCTACTTTACAACATCCTGGCACACGAACTCAACCGTGCACATACCCAGGCTTCGGAATACGACCGCATTGAAGGGTTGCAGTACCTGGATAAGATCATCAATATTGATCAATCACCGATAGGTCGTTCTCCGCGCTCAAACCCGGGGACGTATACCGGCGTTTTTGATGAAATTCGCACCCTTTTCGCAGGAATGCCCGAAAGTAAAATGCGCGGTTACAAAGCAGGCCGTTTTTCTTTCAATATTCATGGAGGGCGCTGCGAAGCCTGCCAGGGGCAGGGTCAATTGCGCATTGAAATGCAATTCCTGCCGGACATTTATGTTCCCTGTGATGTCTGTCAGGGATCCCGCTTTAACCGCGAGACATTGCAGGTGAAGTACAAAGGAAAATCCATCGCGGATGTGCTTGACATGACCGTGGAGGAAGGATTGGGGTTCTTTACTAACATTCCCAAGATTGCGAACAAACTGGAGACGTTGATCAAAGTCGGACTGGGTTACATCAAGATCGGTCAACCCGGCACGACGCTCTCAGGCGGAGAAGCGCAGCGTGTGAAACTTGCCAAGGAACTCTCGCGGCGCGCCACCGGACGCACCCTTTATGTGCTGGATGAACCCTCGGTCGGTCTGCATGCGGCGGATGTGCACCTGTTGATCGATGTGCTGCAGCACCTGGTGGACAGCGGTAACTCCGTGCTCATTATTGAGCACAACCTCGATATCATCAAGGTCGCTGACTATGTCATTGATCTGGGACCGGAGGGAGGTGACCGCGGCGGAGAACTGATCGCCTGTGGAACACCGCGCGAGATCTGCGAGGTGCCTGCCTCTTATACAGGGCAATTCCTGAGGGAATACTTGAAGCTCCACAAGCAGGAATGTAAATAATCAAACGGGACGGTGCACAACCGTCCCGTTTTTTGCGGTTTTTATTTGTTTCATGAAATCACTAAGATTTCAGGCTTCCGTATCCGAACCACAATAAATCCGGATGGCTTTGTTGAGGAAGATCGGCAGGGCAGGGTGGATCTTCTGGTAGAACGCTGAAAAATCCGGGTGATTCATGTACATTTCACCCAATGCCAGGAAGATCTCCGGACTGCAATCATAAAACCGGTTTATGTAGGCGTACCATTCGGCGATCAGACCCTGAACCACCGGGCTATTTTCGCGCAAGGGGATGGAACGGGCGAGTGCCAGCGTAATCCGTTCACCGTCAGCCAGCAGGGCTTTCTTTCCCTCAGCATCAAGCGCGTTCCAGCGTGTGACCGATTGCTGCACAAGGGTTGAATCCCAATGTTCTTCGGCGTATTTCTGGTATTCCGCCTGTTGTTCTTCTGAAAAAGTGTTAAAAACTTGGTTGGTCATTTTTGATCAAATACCCGGTTTTACCGGTTTTCTTTCAAGGTCAGGTCTCCGCGACCGATTCCCATGTAGGTGAAGCCCTGTTTCTTTAGTATTTCTGAATCCCAAAGGTTGCGCCCATCGAGAATGACCGGTTGTTTCATGGTGGCTTTTAATTTGGCAAAATCAAGCTGCTTGAATTCGTTCCATTCGGTTGCCAGCACCAGCGCATCAGCATTCTCGGCAACCTGGTACGGATTCTCGCATAATGTGACATGTTTGAGCACCCTGCTGGCGTTTTCCATCGCCTGCGGGTCGTACGCGCGGACATGCGCTCCTTCGTTCTGCAGCATGTGGATGATCTCGATTGCTGCGGCATCGCGGATGTCATCTGTATTGGGTTTGAAAGCAATGCCCAGCACACCAATGGTCTTGTCATTGAGAGATTTCAAGGCCTTGCGCAGCTGCATCACCGCACGCCGACGCTGATTGCGGTTGATCTCCATCACTGCCTGCAGCAGTTGGGGTTGGGTGCCATGCAATACCGCCATGTGTTCCAGGGCTTTAACGTCCTTCGGAAAACAGGAACCACCCCAGCCCAAGCCTGCATCAAGGAAATGATAGCCGATACGTTTGTCAAGACCCATACCTCTGGCCACTTCACGCACGTCTGCACCGAGTTCTTCACAAATGTTGGCGATCTCATTGATAAAGGATATGCGGGTTGCCAGGAATGCGTTGGACGCGTACTTGATCATCTCCGCAGTGCGCAGGTCAGTGATCATGATGTTGCAGCGTAGCGGTTGGTAAAGTTTAGCCACCATTTCAGCTGCAGTGCGATCCACCGATCCGAGCACGACACGATCCGGGTTCATAAAGTCGTTGATTGCTGAGCCTTCGCGCAGGAATTCAGGGTTGGATACCACACTGAACTGAAGCGGATTCCCGTTGCGGCGGCGGTTGATCACATTGGCCACCCAATCACCGGTTCCCACCGGGACGGTGGATTTGTTGATCACCAAAATGGATTCCCCTACATGATCAGCAATGGCTTCAGCCGCGGACCGCACATATGCCAGATCGGCTTCGCCGTCGCTACCGGACGGGGTACCCACCGCAATAAACGCGTATTCCGCACCTGTAAGCGCTTCATTGTAATCGGTGGAAAAGAAGAGTCGGTCGGCGGCAACATTCTGTTTGACCAGCTGCTCAAGACCGGGTTCGTAGATCGGCATCTTACCAGCTTCAAGGTCGCCGATACGTTCCTTGTCGATGTCCAGGCAGGTGACTTCGTTGCCGAGGTCAGCGAAACAGGTTCCGGTGACCAAGCCAACATAACCAGTGCCGATGACGCAAATTTTGCTCATATTACTCTCCGTGAGAAGGTTTTTATACAATTAATACTCCCAATTCTACCATAGGCAGGGCGTTCGGTTTGTTCGTGTGTATAATGGTTAAAGAATCATAAAAGGAGGGCGTGTTATGACAGCCAAGGTCATCGATGGCAAGAAGATCGGAGAGGATATCCGCAAGGAAGTCGCCGAGGGCGTGCAGGCACGCCTGGATGCCGGAAAATCGCGTCCGGGGCTGGCGACAGTGCTGGTGGGGGAGAACCCTGCCTCGCAGGTTTACGTACGATCAAAGCAAAAAGCCTGCATCGAGGTCGGGATTGAGTCTTTCGGTTACGAACTTGGGCGAGAAGCCGGGCAAACTGAAGTTGAAAAACTGGTCAGGCAGCTCAACGCTGATGCGGCAATAAACGGGATCCTGGTACAGCTGCCATTACCATCCGGTTACGATGAAGAGGCGATACTAAGCGCGATTTCCATCGAAAAGGATGTGGATGGTTTTCACCCGCTCAATATCGGCAGGCTTGCCCAAAAGGGGCGAGACCCACTCTTTGTGCCCTGCACACCTGAGGGTGTCATGTACATGTTGGAGCAGGAATTATCCAGCCTGGAAGGTGCGAATGCAGTGGTACTGGGCAGATCAAACATCGTGGGTATGCCGGTTGCGCTGCTGCTGGTGCGCGCAAACGCCACTGTTACGATCTGCCACTCGCGCAGCCGGGATTTAGCGGCGATTTGCAGGAACGCGGATATTTTGGTTGCAGCGGTGGGAAGACCTGAGATGGTAAGGGGTGATTGGATCAAACCCGGGGCAGTGGTGATCGATGTGGGGATCAACCGTGTGGATGACGCCACCAAACCCCGCGGGTACAAGCTGGTCGGAGACGTATGTTACGATGAGGCTGCCGAGGTGGCCAGGGCGATCACACCGGTTCCCGGTGGAGTAGGGCCGCTCACCATCGCCATGTTGCTAAAGAATACATTACGAGCAGCCAACTTACGCGACTGATAATTTTGTAGTTGTCTGACAATTGACTTTTGGAACTGTTTCATATAAACTCTTGGTGTGAGAATGATATGGCAAATTCTCACACCTTTTGATAAAGAGAGACTCTCATGAGCACATTACTGATCAAGCACGCGCAAGTCCTGGTTACCATGGATGACCACCACAGGGAAATACCCGATGGTGGTCTTTTTATTCGTGACGGATTCATCGAACAGGTTGGTGCATCAACCGATTTACCGGTCACTGCGGATGAAGAGTTGGATCTCACCGGGCACATCGTGATGCCCGGATTGATCAATACGCACCATCATTTTTACCAGACGCTCACCCGCGCGGTTCCAGCCGCACAGAACGCCAATCTCTTCAACTGGTTGACGACGCTTTACCCCATCTGGGCACGGCTCACTCCGGAGGATATCCGAATCTCCACGCAGACCGCTTTAAGTGAGCTTGCATTATCCGGTTGCACAACGGCCTCAGATCACCTCTACCTGTTCCCGAATGGTTCACGTTTGGATGACGAGATCGAGGCTGCCCGAATAGTTGGTTTGCGTCTGCATGCTTCGCGCGGTTCCATGAGCCTCGGGCAAAGCAAAGGTGGTTTGCCACCCGACAGTGTGGTCGATAACGAAGAAAAGATCCTGGAGGACAGCGAGCGGCTGATCCGGGCTTATCATGATCCGAATCCCGGCTCGATGATACAAATCGTACTCGCGCCCTGTTCCCCGTTCAGCGTGACAGGGGAGTTAATGAAGCAGAGTGCGGCGCTTGCCCGGCGATATGGTGTACAGTTGCACACTCACCTGGCAGAAACCCAGGACGAAGAGCAATTCTGCCTGCAGAAATTTGGTTACCGGCCGGTAGCTTACATGCAATCCGTGGATTGGGTTGGAGATGACGTCTGGTTCGCGCATTCCGTTCATGTGAGCGCTGAAGAGATTGCGGTCTACTCGCGGGAAAAATGCGGGGTCGCGCATTGTCCCAGCTCCAACATGCGTCTCGCCTCAGGTATCGCCCCGATCGTTGATATGTTGAGCGCCGGTGTGAGTGTTGGTCTCGGGGTGGATGGATCAGCCAGCAACGATGGTTCGCATCTACTGGCTGAAGCCCGCCAGGCGATGCTGCTGGCGCGTTTGAATGCGGGTTTAAAAGGCGCATCCCTGTCTTCAACGGGCAGCGAGATTTTCAGTGTACGCCAGGCACTGGAGATCGCCACACGCGGCGGTGCAGCGGTGCTCGGGCGCAATGATATCGGTTCACTGGAAGCGGGAAAATGCGCGGATTTTATCGCCATCAACCTCAATCGCCTGGATTATGCAGGAGCGTTGCATGACCCGGTTGCAGCAGTGCTATTGTGCCAACCGCGAGGGGTTGATTACAACTACGTGCACGGCCGGCCGGTGGTCATGGACGGCAGGATCCTGGGATTGGACTTGGAAGAACATATACAGTTACACAACAAAGCAGCAAAAAGACTGGTGGAAGGATAAACAAGACTATGGGCATGGATTCTTTCTGGTTACAAAACTCGCGTAAATTGGTTGATTGTGCCATGGGGCGTCTCCCTGCGCACCTGGTCATCTTGAATTGCAGGTGGGTGTGCGTGCAAACCGGCGAGGTGATTCCGAACATCGATGTTGCCATTCGTTCCAAGCACATTGCCTATGTTGGTGAAAACGGCCGGCATACCATTGGAAAAAATACTGCCGTTATCAACGCAAAAGGCGCATTTCTCGTGCCTGGTCTGCTGGATGCGCATATGCATGTGGAATCGGGCATGGTAACCGTGACCGAATTCGTGCGCGCTGTGCTGCCACACGGCACGACCGGCATGTTTATCGATCCACACGAGATCGCCAACGTGTTCGGGCTGCGCGGAGTACGCCTGATGGTTGACGACGCCGCGGTGCAGCCGATCCACGTCTTTGTGCAAATGCCCTCCTGTGTCCCTTCTGCCCCCGGTTTTGAAACTCCGGGCGCTGTGCTGGGTCCCAAAGAGGTTGCAGAAGCCATGACCTGGCCTGGCATCATCGGGCTGGGTGAAATGATGGATTTTCCGGGCGTATTTAACGGGGACGATAAGGTTCATGCGGAAATGGCAGCAACGCGCGCGGCAGGTAAGGTGATCGGCGGGCATTACGCATCGCCCGATCTTGGCAATCCATTTCACGGTTATGTCGCCGGCGGTCCGCAGGATGACCATGAAGGCACCCGCATGGAGGATGCGGTTGCCCGCGCACGCCAGGGGATGAAGGTGATGCTGCGTTATGGCTCCGCTTGGCATGATGTGGCTGCCCAGGTGAAAGCGGTGACAGAGATGGGTTTGTCCAGCCGCAACTTCCTGCTTTGCACAGACGACAGCCAGGCAGAGACACTGATTACCGAAGGTCACATGGACCGGGTCGTCCGGCACGCCATCTCTGAAGGACTGGACCCGATGACTGCCATCCAGATGGCGACGATCAACACTGCAGAGCATTTTGGGGTCTCCAGGGAAATTGGCATGATCGCTCCAGGACGTTACAGTGACCTGCTGCTGGTGGAAGACCTGCAGGATTTTCATCCGCACACGGTCATCGCCAAAGGCAAGGTCGTGTTTGGAGATGGTGAATTGCTGGTGGACCTCCCGGAACGCGAATATCCTGATTGGGTGACCAGTTCGGTCCACTTCCCCCGTCAACTAAGAGCGGAAGATTTCAAACTGCCAACGACAGGTGAAAAGGTTACTGCCCATGTGATCGGGGTGATCGAGAATCATGCGCCAACGAAACATCTAATTTTCGAAATGCAGGTGCGGGACGGGGAAGTTCATGCGGATGTGTCAAGGGATATTGCCAAAATCGCCCTTGTGGAACGTCACCAGCCCACGGGCAGAGTGCAGGTAGGTCTGGTGCATGGGTTTGGACTCAAGAAGACCTGCGCGATTGCCACAACTGTCGCTCATGACAGCCATCAAATGATCGTGATGGGTACGGATGAAGCACAAATGGCCATCGCCGCAAATCACCTGGCTGCAATTGGCGGAGGGCAGGTGGTGATCAGTGAGGGAAAGGTTCTGGGGGAGATCAGATTGCCCATAGGCGGACTCATGTCCATGCAGCCCGCGCAAAAGGTGGCTGCCGAGGCTGCTGATTTACTGTACGGATTCAGGGAATGCGGATGCACTCTTAATAACCCAAATATGACGATGAGCCTGCTTGGCCTGGTCGTGATCCCTCAATTGAGGATCTCAGATTTGGGATTGGTTGATGTTGACCGCTTCGACTTCATTCCGGTTTTGGAACCGGAGATCAAGTAGATTGTTACCCTTCAAGGCCGCCGAGATTATGGTGAAACAACAACATCAGAAAGTGGAACATCCATTCAGTCGACTGCAAATAGAACTGGATCGTCTCATCCGGGAAACTAAACCGGGTGAGCGGCTGCTTTCTGAACCACAACTGGCCAGGCAATTGGGTGTTTCGCGGGCGACTTTGCGGGAAGGCATGCGCACTTTTGAAGCCCAGGGATGGATCCGCCGCAAACAGGGTGTGGGCACCTTTGTGGTGGGTGAAACCAAAGTGATCGAATCCGGGTTGGAAGTTCTCGAAAGCATCGAGCGGCTGGCCAACCGGAGCGGTTTGACCGTCTCCATGGGAGACCTGTTGGTCAGTGAGAAACAGGCTGATCCAGTTGAAGCGGAAAACCTGAATGTACAGGTAGGTTGCAGCCTGGTGCAGATCTCAAGGGTGATCTACGCTGACGAACGCCCGGTCGCCTACCTGGTGGATATACTACCGCCGGATATCCTCACTGAGCAAGAATTATCTGCGGGTTTTACCGGTTCGGTGCTGGATTTTCTGCAAAAACGGGGCGATCCGGTGTTGGACCGGTCTTTCACTGAAATACAGGCTGTACCAGCTACCGCAGCAATCGCCAGGTCGCTGGAGATCCAGCGGGGCGATGTATTGCTGCTCTTTACCGCCCGCCTGATCGATAGCGCCGAACGGGTAATTGATTATTCGCTCAGTTATTTTCTTCCCGGGTATTTCCGGTTCCATGTGATCCGCCGGATTGAGAACAAAGGATCCAGGTACTAAATGGAAAAGGAGGCTACCGTCCCGAACAATGCAGGGTTTTTCCAGCGTATCTCGATCAGGTAAATATTTCAAGAATAGGAGATCAAAATGAGAAGTTTTGCTGGAAGGGATATTCTTTCACTGAAAGATTTTGAGCGTGAAGAGTTTTTTCATGTCTTCGAAGTAGCAGATGAGATGGCTCCCATCGCCAAGAGCCGCAGAAATACAGATCTACTGGCAGAAAAAACATTAGTGACGGCTTTCTATCAACCCAGCACACGCACCCGCCTGGCGCACGAAGCGGCGATGCACCGCCTGGGTGGTCATGTAACCGGTTTCTACGATGTAAAAATGACCCGCGCCGGAGATTTTTACCAGGAATCGATCAAAGATACGGTCAAAATGCTTGAGTATTACGGTGATGTGATCGTGATGCGTCATTTTCAGCAGGGCGCTCCTCACGAGGCTGCCAAATGGGCTTCGATCCCCATCATCAACGGTGGAGACGGCTGGGGCGAGCATCCAACCCAGATCCTCACCGACCTGTACACCGTTCTCACCGAGAAGGGGACGCTTGATGGATTAACCTGGTTGGCGGTAGGTGATATGCGCATGCGCACCATGCACTCACTCGGTTACGCGTTATCGCAATTTGATTGCCCGATCACTTTCGTTTCACCCCCTGATATGTCGTTAACCCCGGAGTTCAAAGAGGAACTAAAGCAATACAGTGTGGATTTCCAGGAAGTGGAGCATGTCGAACAGGCGATCGCCAGCGCTGACGTCATCCTGGTTGAACCGGTCGTTCAGCCCGATTACACCAAACATCGGCAGGAAGCCGGCGAAAAGGGGACCACTCCCGCAAATTATTGCATCACCCGCGAACTACTCACCACCAAGGCAAAATCAGATGCCATCCTGCTGCATTCATTGCCGCGCATGGATGAGATCCCCACGGATGTGGACATCACACGCTGGTCACGCTACTGGGTGGAAGCCTTCAACGGAGTGGTCATGCGCATGGCTTTGCTGGCACTTGTTCTCGGAAAGATGGAATAAAGGGTAAAATACCTGTTAACAATAAATTATCAGGAGGAGAAATGCAAACGTTTCTTCATGGTCGTGATCTGATCGGTGACCTCGATTTTTCGAAAGAGGAAGTCGAAACTGTACTGGATGTAGCCTTTGACCTCAAACGGAAGAGGGCATTAAATGAGCCCACTCCATACTTGCGGGATAAAGTTTTGGCGATGTTGTTCTTCTTCAGCAGCACCCGCACACGTGGTTCTTTTGAAGCGGGTATGGCCCACCTGGGTGGACACGCTGCATTCATTGAATCACGTACGACCCAGATCTCGCACGGTGATACACCCAAAGAGATTGGTGAGATCTTTGGACGCTACTTTGATGGTATTTCCATCCGCCATGTGGATTGGGGGGTGGGAAATGGATATCTTAATGAAGTGGCGAAGGCAGCGCGAGTACCGGTACTGAATATGCAATGCGATGTTTATCATCCTTTCCAATGCCTGGCGGACTTGATGACGATCATCGAGAAAAAAGGGCGGGATCTACGCCGCAAGAAGATGGTGATTTCGTGGGCATACGCCGCTTCCTATCAAAAACCCATGTCAGTTCCCCAATCGTTGATCCTGCAGATGCCGCGCTTTGGCATGGATGTCGTCCTGGCTCATCCGCCTGAATTCAGGTTGATGCCGGGTATAATGGAGCAGGCTCAAGAGCAGGCGCGCAAGTTCAATGTGGGTCTTGAAGTGGTTGATGACATGGATGCAGCGTTCAAAGATGCGGATATTATTTACGCCAAATCCTGGGGCGCCATGGTACACACGCCGGATGCCGAGGAAGGCGCTAAGATCATCAAGAAGTATGAAAGCTGGATCATGGACGAGCGCCGCATGAACCTAGCCAAACCGGATGCCATTTACATGCACCCGCTACCGGCAGACCGCAACATAGAGGTAACCGACGGTGTGATTGATGGTCCTCACTCAGTAGTTTACGATGAAGCCGAAAACCGCATGCACGCACAAGAAGCGGTGATGGCTCTTACGATGAGTTAATCAAATCTATAAAGAAAAGGATATATGTAGACATGACGAAGAGGTTGGCAGTTGTTGCAGTTGGTGGTAATTCGCTAATCCTTGATCCGAAAAGGGTAACTGTTGAGGATCAATATTTGGCCGCGGCTGAAACCGCGAAGCACATCGCAGATATGATCGAAGCAGGTTGGGATGTTGCTATCGGACACGGCAATGGTCCGCAGGTGGGATTCCTGCTGCGCCGCTCTGAGATTGCTCACAAATATGAGGGGATGCATGAAGTTCCCCTCGACACGTGTGGCGCGAACACCCAGGGCTCGATCGGCTATTGGATCCAACAGGCTTTGCAGAATGAATTGGTTCGCCGTGGCATCAAAAAGCCTGTGGCGACTGTAGTCACCCAGGTGAAAGTGGATGTAAACGATACTGCTTTCCAGCATCCCACCAAGCCGATTGGTGGATTCATGGATGAAGCAGAAGCCAAGAAGCGCGAAGCGGAACTGGGCTGGAATATCGTTGAAGATTCCGGGCGCGGCTGGCGGCGTGTTGTTGCATCTCCGATCCCGGTGGAAGTGGTAGAGATCGAAGCTGTGCGCGCATTGATCGCTGCCGGTGTGGTCGTTGTCACCGTAGGTGGAGGTGGCATCCCGGTGATTGACAACGGCGCGGGTGGCTGTGAGGGCGTGGCTGCGGTCATCGACAAAGACTATGCCTCAAGTTTGCTTTCAACACTGATCAATGCTGACCTGTTTGTCATTTCGACAGCGGTTGAAAAGATCGCCATCAACTTTGGCAAACCTGACCAGAAGTGGCTGGACCGCATGACCCTGGCCGAAGCAAAAGCTTATCTTGCAGAAGGTGTACATTTTGCCAAGGGTTCCATGGCTCCAAAGATCCAGGCGATCATCAATTTCCTCGAAGCCGGCGGTAAGGAAGCCCTCGTGACAAACCCCGAGAATATCGGTCGGGCGTTGCGCGGCGAAACCGGCACTCGCATCGTGCGCGAGTAAATCGAATCGATTTCAAGAAGAAGAGCTTTACCTGTCGATAGTGTAAGGCTCTTCTCGTTTTTTTAAGGTTAAAGGCGTGTTTTTCAATATTATTTGTTGCTGCATCGTGTAAAATTATTGTATTCATTCACTTTTATACTCAAACGCGCAAATTAAACACGTTTGAATTTCACTTTTCATCTTCGAAAGGAGGTGCCAGTAACCCAGGTTTGCATTTTGTGGTATGTTGTTCGTCGTCCCAACAATCTGAGAGCTTATTACCAGGAGAAGAGAATATGTTTTCTAAAAAGATTTGGTTTATGGTTTCAATATTGATGGTTGCTGTTCTGGCACTTTCTGCTTGCGCGACACCAGCCCCGACAGAAGCTCCGGTTGTCCCGGAAGCTCCTGCAACCGAAGCTCCTGCTGCAACAGAAGCACCGGCAGCTACCGAAGCACCCGTGGTTACTGAAGCCCCGGTCGTAGCCCCTGTGATCGGACTGTTGCTTGTTGGACCTGCCAATGACGCAGGTTGGAGCCAGGCGCATTTTGATAGCATGTCCTATGTGCAGGAAAAAATTCCCGGAACCGAATTACTTTATCTGGAGAATGTGTACACCGGTTCAACCGCGCACACGATGACCCCCTCAGAACTCGCTGCAGACATGGCAGCAAAAGGCGCAAAGGTGGTCATTTTCAACTCGGATGATCAAAAAGATCACGCCATCAAGTTCGCCCAGGAGAATCCGGAAGTGTTCGTGATCCACGCTTCTGGTGATACCGCTTGGAAAGAGGGAAAGAATTACATCGATCTGCCCAACATGAAGAACATCATGGGCAGAATGGAATACGGCAAGGCGATTGCCGGTTGTGCAGCTGCCCTGACCACGCAAACCGGTAAGATCGGTTTCCTTGGTCCATTGATCAACGATGAGACGCGTCGTTTTGCGGCTTCCTCTTACCTCGGCGCCAAGTACTGCTGGGAAAAATATCTTGGAAAAGATCCGGCTGATCTTGAGTTCAAAGTGACCTGGATCGGTTTCTGGTTCAACATCCCCGGTGTCACGCTTGACCCGACACAGGTAGCCGACGATTTCTATAACACCGGCTATGATGTGATCATCAGCTCGATCGACACCACTGAAGCTGTGACCGAAGCCAAGAAATTCTTCGCAGACGGCAAACAGGTATGGGCTGTTCCTTATGACTATGCAGGTGCCTGTGAAGGCGCGGATGATGTCTGCCTGGGCGTTGAGTATTTCAACTGGGGTCCCTCCTATGTAAAAGCAATCAATTCCGCCATGGACGGTACCTGGGAATCCAGCTTCGAGCTGGTTGGTCCAGATTGGGCTGATATCAACAACCGCGACACATCAGCAGTTGGCTTCAACAAGGGTGCAGCCCTTTCTGCCGATAATTCTGCCAAGATCGACCAGTTTATTGCCGAGCTGGGTGGTGGATTGAACCTGTGGACAGGTCCCATCAATTTACAAGACGGAACTCCTTACCTTGCTGACGGTGAGGTTGGTACAGACTTACAGGTCTGGTACCTGCCACAATTACTGGAAGGCATGGAAGGACAGAGCGAGTAATATTCAAACATGGCGTGGGGGAAGGATTCTCTTCCCCCACGCTTTTTCTTATTGAGGATGAAGCGTGAAGATTACACTCCAACACATCGACAAATCATTCGGAAAAGTTCACGCAAATGATGATATTAACCTGACGATCCCTTCCGGCACCATCCAGGGTATTTTGGGGGAAAACGGCGCGGGCAAGAGTACGTTAATGAAGATCCTCACCGGTTATTACCAGGCGGATGGGGGGGATATACTGCTGGATGATGTGAAGGTAAAGATAGCTTCTCCTGCAGACGCTGTACTAAGGGGGATCGGTATGCTGCACCAGGATCCGCTAGATTTTCCGCCAATGAAAGTGATTGATAACTTCCTGTTGGGAACGAGAGGTGGATTGTTCCCGAAACGGCAGGAAGTTGAAAAAGAGATCGTCAGACTATCCAATGAATTTGATTTTCAGATCAATCCCGACGCTTTTGTCGAAACAATGACCGTCGGTGAGCGCCAGCAGCTCGAGATCTTGAGACTGCTCTGGTTGGGGGTTAAGGTGCTCATTCTCGACGAACCTACCACAGGCATATCCGCGAATCAAAAAGAAAAATTGTTTGCCACACTGGTCAAACTTGCTGCACAGGGGCTGACAGTAATTTTTGTTTCGCATAAACTTGAAGAAGTGGAACTTTTATGCAGCAGGGTGGCCGTTTTTCGCCAGGGCAAGCTGGTGGGGGAAGTGGAACCACCGTATAAAACAGATCAATTTGTGTACATGATGTTTGGAAAATCAGTAGAGACGGGCGAGAAAACCTCGTTTTGCAAGGAAGACTCCTACATTAAACTGACCGGAATCGGCATTGAAGATTACCGCTTGCATATTAAGAACATCAATCTCGAAATCAAATGTGGAGAGGTGATCGGGCTGGCGGGCATGGAAGGTTCCGGACAGCGTCTTTTTCTGCGTATGCTGGCTGGTTTGATGCGGCCGGTGAGTGGCAAGATCTCGTTTGACGAAATTGATTTCACAGGTAAAAATTACCTGGCCTTTCAAAAAGCCGGTGTTGCCTACCTTCCTGCCTCCCGGTTGGAAGAAGGACTGATCACGGGCATGACCTTAACCGAGCATTTCATCCTTTCTGAGGAACACCACGAGCTTTTTGTTGATCAGAAAACGGCGATTGACCTCACCGAGGAAAGGATCAGAGCGTTTTACATCAAAGGCACGCCAACAAGCCAGATCGAACAACTTTCCGGTGGAAACCAGCAGCGCGCATTGCTGGCACTGCTGCGAAACAAATTGCGCTTGATACTCATGGAGCATCCCACACGCGGACTCGATATTGAATCTGCAATTTGGATCTGGTCCAGGATGAAGGAACGCTGTAAGGATTGCGCAAGCATAGTCTTTACCTCTTCCGACCTGGATGAAATTCTGCAATATAGTGATCGTATCCTGGTGTTCTTTGGCGGTCTTGTTTCACCGCCGCTGGATGCAAAGTCCACCACGGTTGATGAGTTGGGTCAATTGATTGGCGGTAAGGGTTGGTAATTACTTTAATAGGAGTTACTGGATGTCATCGCAAACACCTGCTGTAAAGACTCCTGCGAGTGGTCGAAAAATTGGTTTGATGGATTTCGGCATCCGCCTTTCGGCAGTCGTTCTCGCATTTGTCTTTACATCGTTGATACTTTTACTTGTTAAAGCAGATCCCCTCGAAGCGTATAAAAACATTTTTATTGGCGCATTCGGGACGACCATAAAGTTCACCTCGGTTGTGGCTTCGTGGGTGCCGCTCGTCATCGCCACCTCCGGATTGCTTTTTACATTTACCGCCGGTTTGTGGAACATCGGCATGGAAGGGCAGATTGTATTTGGTTCGGTGTTTGCAGTCGGTGCCTTCCGTTTGTTGGATAATACCGCCATGGATCCATCGCTGGTAATCTTTATTGTTTTTATCGCCGGTGCCCTGGGAGGTATCCTGTGGGCGTTATTGCCGGGTTTGATGAAAATATATGGCGGTGTTAACGAGATTTTTGGCGGTCTAGGATTGAATTTTGTTGCCAAGACGGTCGCCATCTGGTTGATCTTCGGCCCCTGGAAACGCCCCGGAGTGGCGTCAGGCAGCGGCACGGAGTGGATCGATGTCAAGTACAGGCTTGCCACCCTTCCGGGCACAAACCTGAGTCTGACCATCCTGATCATTGCGGTCATCATCGCGATTCTCACAGCGATCCTGTTAAAAGGCACTCATTTTGGTCTGAAGCTTAAAGCGATTGGCAAGAACGACAAAGCTGCCTACTTGCTGGGCATACCGACGACACGATACTTTCTAATGGCCTTTGGCATGTGCGGCTTGTTTGCCGGCATCGCGGGTGCCATCCTGGTCACCTCCAAACAGTACAGCCTCATTCCTGACGCGGGTTTTGGTTACGGCTTCTTGGGGCTTTTGGTCGCCATGCTGGTCAATTATCACCCCATTTGGAGCTCGGTCGTGGCAATCTTCTTTGCTGCGCTGAGCATCGGAAACACGCAGCTTCAGTACATGGGACTAAACACATATTTTGCGGGTGTGCTGCAGGGGATCCTCGTGTTGTTCGTTGTTCTGGTCGACGGCATGCGAAAACGTCTGGTCGGAAAGCGTAGGAGTTGAAAACATGGACATAGCCATCCTGACCACACTGGCTGGAATTGTTGAATATGCCGTTCCTGTGCTTTTTGCATCGATCGGTGAGAACATCACAGAAAAAGCGGGATTAACCAACCTGTCTGTTAACGGTACGATCATCCTCGCCTCGATGGGCGGGTTTGTGGTAGCGCTGAACACCAACTCCATTTTGCTCGGTTTCATTATGGGTGCATTGATCGGAGCAGCTGTAGCTGCGATCGTCGCTTTCAGCAGTATTACCTTGAAACAATCGCAGGTCGCCATCGGGTTTATTCTTGCATTGCTTTGCCGTGACCTGGGTTACTTCCTTGGCGCACCCTACACCAACAAACCAGGCATTTTTCTATCAAAGGTACCCATCCCGGGTTTATCCGAAATCCCCATCATCGGACCCATCTTCTTCAACCACTCCCTCGTGGTTTATGCCTCTTACATTTTTATTATTATCACGTTCATTTTCATGTATAAAACACGCCCCGGCCTCATGCTGCAGGGGATTGGCGAAAGACCCACTGCGGCTTTTGCCCGTGGTGCGAATGTAAAAGCCTTGCGTTATTTCTACACCATCCTGGGCGGAGCGCTGGTAGGGCTTGCTGGTCCCATGTACTCGCTGGCGGTCAAGATTGGCTGGGCTGGACAACTCTCCGGATTGGATGGGGTTGGTTGGATCGCCCTGGCGATCACGATTTTTGGCGGCTGGAATCCGTTGAAAGTGGCCTTCGGGGCTTACCTGTTTGGCGGATTACAGCAGTTGGGCATTACACTGCAATCTTCCACGGATATCCCCATCCAGATCCTGCAGGCCGCACCATTCCCGCTGATGATCTTTACGCTGCTGCTGGTCAACGTTGGACGTGCAGAGTGGGTGGAACGTGAGTTGGCAGCCATGCCTGAAAAACCCCGCAAGGTCCTTTCAAAGATCCTGCGGTCTCTGCGTACTTCTCCGCCTGCGTCCTTGGGAATTCCATTTGAGAATGAATAGGGAAGGGCACCATGAATAATTTTTTCGGTTACAAGTGTTCGCTGTGTAATTCCGAGTTCCTGCCTGTATCCATCATTTATACCTGTCCGAGTTGCGGGGGCAACCTTGATGTTGTTTGGGATTATGCCCGGACGAAAAAGAAATATCATCCCGAAGACATCACTTCAAGAGCCGAGAATTCTCTGTGGCGATACGCACCGCTGCTTCCGGTACCCGATCCGGGTGGTGAAAAGACACCCATTCACGCTGCAGGATGGACCCCGATCTTTCAAACAGATCGCCTAGCGACTCAATTGGGGCTGCTGCATCTTTGGGTGAAGGATGAGGGTAGAAATCCAACCGCATCGTTCAAGGACCGGGCTAGCGCGATCGTGGTAGCCCGGGCGCGTGAGATTAAGGCGGAAATCATCGTTACTGCCTCAACCGGGAACGCCGGTGCAGCGCTGGCAGGAATGGCTGCAGCCGTCGGGCACAAAGCGGTCATTTTTGCCCCTAAAACAGCTCCTCCCGCCAAGATCGCTCAATTGCTTGTGTATGGCGCCCGCGTAATTTTGGTAGACGGCAACTATGACGCAGCCTTTGACCTGACGATTGAAGCGTCTAGAGAATTTGGCTGGTATTGCCGCAACACAGGTTACAACCCCTTCACGGCAGAAGGTAAAAAGACAGGTGCTTACGAGATATGGGAGCAGCTCGGGTTGACGCAAAAGGAAGGGGATAAGCCGCTTTGTGTTTTTGTTTCGGTTGGAGATGGCAACATTATCAGCGGGTTGCACAAGGGATTCAAGGACCTGCAAAAATTGGGCTGGCTGGAGACAATGCCACGCCTGTTCGGTGTGCAATCGGAACTTTCCTCGGCAATCGCCAACGCTTACGATGCGAAAACTGAAACTATTACCCCGGTCGCCTCAACCACACTGGCGGATTCGATCAGCGTTGACCTGCCACGGGATGGGGTGCGGGCTGTACGGGCAGCTGTTGAAACCAACGGCGCATATCTTAAGGTGACCGATGCTGAGATCATTTCCGCGATCGCTGACCTAGGTGTAAATGGCATATTCTCTGAACCGGCGGGTTCCACAGCCCTGGCTGGATTGAAGAAAGCCTTGGCGGAAGGCATCATTGATGCGGAAGACCCGGTTGTGGTGATTAACACTGGAAATGGTCTGAAGGATGTCCGGGCGGCAATGATGGCGGTACCAAATGCGGCTATAATTGAACCGAGCATGACGGCATTACGCAAATTACTGGACAAAGGCCCGTAGCATGAAACCTGTTTTTTCAATCATCGCACCAGTATTCAACGAGATCTGTTGCCTTGATGCGCTTGTCGAGCGTGTTGCCAGGGTGATGGATCAGACTGGTGAGGTCTGGGAACTGGTGCTGGTTGATGATGGATCCACGGATGGTTCAACAGAGAAGATTAGAGAGCTTGCCAGTGGGGATTCACGCGTGCGTCCTGTGATCTTTGCACGGAATTTCGGTCACCAGATTGCCGTAACCGCCGGACTGGACTACTCACGCGGGGACGCGGTGGTGATCATTGATGCTGATCTACAGGATCCCCCGGAAGTTATCCTGGAACTGATCCAAAAGTGGCGCGAAGGGTATGAGGTGGTTTATGCGCAGCGCTCAGAGCGCGAGGGCGAAACCTGGTTTAAACGGCTCACTGCTTCACTTTTTTACCGTACCATTTACCGGATTACCGATGTAAAGATCCCCCTGGACACGGGAGATTTTCGCCTGCTTGACCGCAAGGTGGTAGAAGTTATGAATTCCATGCGGGAACGGCATCGTTTTCTGCGCGGTATGTCAGCATGGGTGGGGTTTCGGTCCGTCGGTGTGCCATACAAACGAGCTGCCCGCTTCGCGGGGACTACAAAATACCCTTTTAAGAAAATGTTGAAACTGGCATTGACGGCTGTTACAAGCTTTTCCTATGTGCCGTTGCAAATTGCCATGTGGGTGGGATTCATCTCTGCCGGTATCGCCATCCTGGCTATTCCGTTAGTGATCATTCTTCGGTTGATCGGTTCGCAGTTCTTTTTCGGACAGGCAACCACCCTGATCGCTGTATTGTTCCTGGGTGGCGTGCAGCTGATCTCCCTGGGGATTCTGGGTGAATATGTGGGCAGGATTTACGACGAAGTAAAAGGTCGCCCGCTTTACATCGTCAGTGAAGCACCGGATAATTCGCACAATCAATAACAACAGGAGATACTAATGGCAAAGATCGATCTGACCGTTTATGAAGATAAACTAAAAGGTGCTGTACGCCGGGCAAGAGAAAGGAACATAATTATTCCAACATTTGCCCAGCAAAAAGATCCCTCCAAGGTTCCTGCCAGTGTCAAGGAGGAATTGTCCCGGATTGGATTATGGGATATCACGTCCCGTAACCTGTTCAGGATCACCTGGAAGAATGAACCGGTTGCCTTTGGTGGTGGATACGGTGGGGTGAACTTCATGGAGTTGCCCAGCAGTCTTACCGGCGTACCGTGTCGGATTATAGCCCTGGTGGGGAAGTGGTTCCCCACGGGCGCTCACAAAGTTGGTGCTACATACGGTTGCCTGGTCCCGCGCCTGGTTACAGGCCAGTTCGATCCTGAAGTACAAAAAGCCGTTTGGCCTTCCACCGGAAACTATTGCCGTGGCGGTGCGTATAATGCGACATTACTGGCTTGTGAATCCATCGCAATCTTACCGGAAGGGATGAGCCGTGAGCGGTTTGATTGGTTGAAAAAGGTTGCTGGCGAAGTGATTGCCACGCCTGGTACTGAGTCAAATGTCAAGGAGATATTTGATAAATGCTGGGAACTACGCGCGAGCGGTGAACCCCTGGTTATTTTTAACCAATTTGATGAATTTGGAAATTACCTATGGCATTATGAAGTAACCGGTCATGCCATTGAAGAAGTGCTGCAAAAAGTTATGCGTAAAGATGACCGTTATTTTGGTGTTGCCCTGACAACCGGTTCTGCGGGAACAATCGGTTGCGGTGATTACCTGAAGCAAATTTTCCCCAATTCCAGGGTGGTCGCCAGCGAAGCCCTTCAATGTCCTACACTCCTTCAGAACGGATATGGGGCGCACCGTATAGAAGGAATCGGGGACAAGCATGTGCCGTGGATTCACAATGTGAAAAATACAGATATGGTGGTAGCCATTGATGATAACGCGGTGGTCAATCTGGCGCGCCTATTCAACGAGAAAACCGGTCACGAGTACCTGGTTAAACAGGGTGTACCGCAAGACGTGGTCGAAAGCCTTGAACTATTGGGCTTTTCCAGCATTGCCAATCTACTCTCCACAATCAAGATGGCAAAGTATTACGAATGTGATGAGAACGACGTGCTGTTCACTGTTTTCACTGACTCGATGGAACTATACCTGAGCCGGCTTACGGAAATGCACAAGGAAATTGGCGAATACACATCGATTGATGCCGCGGGGCATTTCAATCGTTACCTTTTGGGTGAATCTACCGATAATCTGGAAGAACTAACATATGCTGAACGCCGGCGAGTGCATAATCTCAAGTATTACACCTGGGTGGAACAACAGGGTAAAACTTATGAGGAGATCATGGATCAATGGTATGAGAAGGACTATTGGACCGATGTACAGGAACAGGTGGAGGATATCGACGAACTTATCATTGAGTTCAATAAGAGAGTGGGTCTAATCTAGGCTTGTTCGCAAATATCCTGGAGGTTCAACTCCAGGATATTCATATTTTGTTATTGCCAGAGATTGATCATGCTAAGGTCTTTTCCGGATAATTTGTTGATTCTCGTTACTTATTTACCCACCAGGAAGGATCTGGATATCGCGAGGATGCTGGGATGGTACAGGATTCCATTAAAGACATCCCCCAAGATCATCGAAGTGGATTTGTTTGCCTTTTACCAGGGCAATAGTTTTGGCATTGAGCATCGCTGGCAAATCGAATTCGTGGCGGAATATAAAGGTCACGAACTCACCAGGCGTGTTGACCTGCTCAGAGATGAGCCTGATCATCCCCGGGCGAATGAGGAATATTTCAAGATCCAACTCAGTCCCCTGGTTCGACTGGAGCCGCCAATATTGGCGGG
>AMWB02002701.1_pt2 | contig 25368 bp, 18 predicted proteins | sample 200311 | NCBI WGS metagenome assembly AMWB02 (sample SAMN02737377, study PRJNA173069) | bioreactor metagenome | biome: anode biofilm in microbial fuel cells | place: USA: California | collected 2010-12-16 | reverse complement strand
ATTTCCCATAGAGGGCATCAATATGCGCTGTATGAGGTGCAAATATTGTGATTGACTTTTTTACATCAGGGAATTCACCTTTGATTTTCCAGCCTAATACATTCGTAAGAATATATCCTGATACTGTACTCATGGTTGGTGGTATTATCTTATAAGTGTATTTATTGAATTAATTTTCTGACTGTAAAGTCATCATCTGTTAAACCCGTGTCATATCTGACGTCTGACATTTGCATTTTTGTTTTATGATTTTTCTTAAAGTCAGTCATTTCAATTTCCTGGGCATTCCAGTAGTTTCCTACCTTACTGAACACATATTTTGCTGACTTAATTTTTGTATTTCCTTTATCATAATAGTCCATCGTCTCAGGGTAAAAGTGTGTTTTATTGATGGTTACAACTATTTTGGAATAATCAGATTGAGCCTTTGGTGTCAGTTCCAGCGTAAATACATTTGTTCCTGCTTCAATTAATTTAGGTACGTATTTTGCCGAGAAAGGTTTTGACTCCATATCATCATAAGAGAAATCTGTACCTGCAAAATTCTGATTCTTTGCACTGGTGGCAATTCTTCTTTCCTTTCCAAAGGCAGGCAAATACAAATACATGACATCATTTGGTAGAGATAATACTGATATACCCGCCTGTGACGCCGGTGCTGTAAATCGAAACATTCTTTTATCGTTTCCTTTCTGTTGGATTGTCGCCTCTCTGATTTCTTCTTTTCCACTCTTATCAATAAGAACAATCCTATTCTTACCAGTTAAATCTTTCGGTGAGTACATTACATCATCCATTCTTTTTAGAATTGAAGAAGCATCCTGTGCATTGACTGAATATATACTGCATGCCAGAACAGTAATGGTTACTACCGCTGAATAAATTAATGCTTTCATATTTTAATTTTTATTAGTGAATAAATTAATTGGCAATGATTTTACGTTTCCTGTTTACCAAAATCAGTATTACAGGCAAAAGTGTCAATGAGCCAAGACCTGAACCAATCATGCTTATTGCCACGAGCAAACCGAAATTCTGTAATGGGACTAACTGAGAAAATAGTAATACCAGGAATCCTGCTGCTACTGATGTAACATTAATTATTATAGCCTTGCCGCTTGTCATCAATGTTCTTTCAATAGCCTTTTCAGCATCACCATTTTCTTCAAGGTGTGAATTAAATCCTGAAATAAAATGTATCGAATAATCGATGCCTATTCCTAATGCAATACTACCAACAAGGACAGTAGCAATGTCAAGAGGAATTCCTGTGTATCCCATAAACCCGAATAAGATTAATATTGTTGCAATTATGGGAATAGTCGCATAGACTCCCTTTGAAAAGGAACGGAAGATTAATCCTACAATCAGAACTACCAGAACTAAGGCTATCATAAGGCTGCTGTACTGACTTTTAATCAGGCTGTCATTTAGTCTGACATAAACAGAAGGCATTCCTGTTAATTCTATTTTGCAATTCTCATTTGAGTTTTCCTCAATGAATTGTTGCATTTTTTTGGTAAACGCTTCTATTTCTTTGTTTTCAACCGAGGCAAATTTTGACTGGATAATTCCTCTTGTCAAATCTTCAGAAACGAGCTGAGTCATAACATCCTGCCCATCAAGAAGAAACCATAACTGCTCGATTTTAGACCGGTCATCAGGTATTTTTTTCCCTTCCAGCATGGCGTCATTCATTTGCTCAATCAAGTCGCCAACTGATTGTGTTATGCTGATATTCGGGTCAAGTTTCATAAACTGTTCGGTTTTTATCATAAGGTTTAAAACCTCCGGACTTTGCACGTCACCGTCAAAAACAACAAAAACAGGAAATGAACCCCCAAATTTTTTCTGCATCAAATCCTCTGAAACTCTTGTTGGATTATCCTTCTTGAAATAATCAGCCATGTTTGTGCTTGTTTTAATAAGGAACAAGCCGACAATACTTATAACCAGAAAAGTACCCCAAATTGAAAATATATATTTGGGGTGTTTAAGAAGCAGATTAGAAAGAGGTAATAGGATAAAATGAGATAAAATGGTTTTCTTTTCTGGTAAATTTTCTGCCACTTTGCCGTCATTTTTTGAAAATACGGAAGAAAGAGCCGGAACAAAAAATATTGCAAGAATAAGGGATACAATCACTCCTATTGCCGTAAAAATACCAAAATCCTTAATCATTGTCAGGTAAGCACCAAGAACAAATGACACAAATCCTACGGCAGTTGTTAACGCTGCAAGAATTACAGGAATGATTACATAGCCCAGTGCCTTTATTATAGTTTGTTTGAAATCACCTGTTCTGAATAGATTAAAGCTGTTTATTACATGAATCGTGTAAGCACTGCCTACTGCAAGCAGTATAACAGGTACAATATTTAAGATAATAGTAAGTTCATGACCTGTAGTAACAATAATTCCTACAGTCCATATAATGGTAATCCCGGCAGTAAGGAGTGGCATTAGTACGCCTCTGAGAGACCTGAAACTTATAAATAAAATCAGTGCAATAACTATGAAAACTATCGGTAAAAGCCATACTATATCTGATACTATTAAATCAGAAACATCATTTATCATAAATGGTAGTCCGCCAAAATAGACTGTTTCAGGTAAATCAAGTGCCGTAACCTTGTTCTTGATTTCATTGGCAACTGCCTGTTTATCAGCATCAGGAATTAAAGTGAACATTATAACCGTTGCTGTTCCATCCTCTGATACGATTGCCCCTTTATACATCTCTTTTGAGTATACATAGGCTTTCAGACTGTCTAACCGGGACTGCTCAAACGGAAGGTTATACTCGTCAACAAGTTTCCCGATTTCAATTCCTTCTTCAGTGCTTCTGATATCAAGGATGTTGGTAAGGCTTGTGACAGTAGAAACGCCATGAGTTATTTTCAGGCTGTCTGTAATTTGTTTGACATGCTGTAGCAAATCAGCTTTAAAAATATTGTCTGATTCAAGGACTATCATGCCCATGTCATTACCACCAAACTGGCTGCCAATATTTTTAAACATCAAGGCAGCCGGGTCATCGTCCGGTAATGAACTGATTATATCAGAATTTATGCTTATAAATCTGGTCTGAAGACCAAAGAAAATTGTTATACCAATTACACTTATTATAATTAGCCATCTGTTTTTGAGGATTTTCTGTGCAAATCGTTCCATATATTAAATATTGACCAATATTGTTTTAAAGTCAGTTCAAAATTAAAAATAGATTTTTTACTAAAAGTGTTTTTTATTCAAATTTTAACAAAAAAAATTGTGATTATTTTCTTTGTGTTCTTAAACTATTGACAATCATTGATGATAGTTCATCAATGGTACTCTCGTATTCTGAATATTTTTCCTGAAGAAATAATGGTATTTCAATCCCATTAATGACCATCATGAAAATATTAATGGTTGAATTTATATTTTTGAAATCAAGATAACCCTCTGACTTCCCCCTTTCAAGTATTATTGCCAATTGTACTCTTTCAAATTCAGTGAAATCTTCGCGAACATCTTTCACAAATAGATATTTATCGAAAAAATCAGCTTTAAGCGTTTCGTGATAGTTTACAGCTTTATGTAACAACTTTAGCCTTGTCAGAGTATATTCTTTGAGTGTAATAAGGGAATCATTTTCGGCATCAACAATTTTCTTTAACTCTATTTTAACAACATTTAACTCCTGTTTTAATACTTCATTAAAAAGCTCTTCCTTCCCTTTAAAATAATAATATAACACCCCTTTGGCTTTATGGATATGCCTGGCAATCTCATCCATAGTAGTTTTATGAAACCCGAATTTTGAAAAGTATTTCGAAGCTGAATTTATAATCAGATTTCTTACATTAATTTCCGACATTATATTTGACTATTTTGATTTACAGGTCAAATCTACAAGTTTTTTAAATGTATTCTCATTTAAGCGATTGGATGTTGACAAATAGAGTGCTTAATGTAATACTGCTGGTATGGCTGGCAGCATGAATAATCACCCTCTTCGGAGCGCTGAGCAACGGTGAGGTGGCAGGCATGCTTGCCGACACCGGCAATGAGTACGTCTACCTGCGAACCATTTACGCCCGCTTCTTCTCTTTCCTCTTTGGATGGTCTCTCTTCACGGTGATCCAGACAGCAGCAATATCAGGCGTGGCTTACGTCTTCACTCAATCACTCAACAGCATCATGTCCATCGCCGATATACTTCCTTCACTTCAGCACCTGACAATCGGAGGTATTTTTTATCCGTTCCGCGATTTCGGGATTAAGCTGACAACCATACTGCTTATTCTGTTTCTTACCTTCCTGAATATGTCAGGACTGAAAAGCGGGGCATGGGTTAACAAGACCGTCTTTCTTCTTGTTGGGCGGGGGTCTTCTGGCGATTGTCATAGCCGGGCTTGCCGGCGGCCGGGATACTGTTGCCGGGACCATGGCCGTCAGTAGGACGGCGGCTGGCAATGCGGTGACCTTTTCATCGTTTTACACTGCCATGCTTGCAGCCTTCCGGGCATACCAGGGATGGGTGACTGCCGGCTTTATCGGAGGGGAGGTAAAAGACCCGCACAGGAACATCCCGAGAGGCATTATCGCCGGTGTAGGCATAGTCATTATCGTATACCTGGTGGTGAACTATACCCTTCTTAAACTGCACTCAATCAACGAGCTTAAGCAGATTAACAATGCCGGAAACCAGATAGCCGGTATTGAGGCTGTCAGGGGCATATGGGGCAGCGGTGGAGTGCTGTTCATCTCTGTTCTCATTCTTATCTCCACCCTTGGCTGCACCAATGCCAGCATACTGACCGGGGTCCGACCGTACTATGCCATGGCCCGGCAGGGGCTGTTCTTCAATACTATAATAACCAGACCCGGGAGACCGGGATAGGCCTCACCCTGATCCTGCTTGGAATTCCTGTCTATTTCCTCCTCGTCAGAAAAGGCAGGAACAGGGATGATTCCACAGGGGAGCCCTCTCAGAACTGAATCTTCATGGAGATCCCGCCGTACCTGATGCGCAGGTTAAGGCTGGTAAGGTCTTTTACGGGCAACTGTATAAACGGTTCGAAAAGCAGATTGCCTGTTTTGCTGAACGGAAAGGAGTAGCCGGCGGAGAAGTTGGCAAGTCCCATGAAATCAACACGGTTTAAAAACTCCTGCTCACTTTCAATCCTGGCGGTTGTTGTCACCGACTCGTATGATATTGCCCCGCTATTGGAATTGTATAATGTCTTTGTATAAGTATTGTCAAAGCTCCCCGACAGGCGCTGGTTCAGATAGAACACAGTTGATGCGCCGGTACTCACAAACAGGTTTGTGCGTGCCCGTTTCCGGACAGAGAAGACGAAATTTACCGGAATCTCCATCGACAGTACTTCAATATCAGCCGAATATGAAGAGATTGTTCCTGACAGGCCGTCCAGCTCCGGTGCAGCGTAATCCAGCGATACTCTACCCGGTGAGGAGCTCTCCATGGAGTAAGCATGTCTTGCCATGGCCAGGCCAGGACGAACTGCTATGTTGCGGGTAAGCTGCTGCTCCAGGTAGAAGCCGATGGAAACGCCCCCGGCAGTCGATGTCGCATTGCCGATACTGGCCATCATACCTGATAATCCGGTCATAATTGTTGTCGTCATCTTTTCCCGGGGCAGCACCAGATAATCCTTCTGTGCCTTTTTAGGTGTCAGATTCAGTCTGACGTCAGCATCATCAGCCAGTCTTTTCTCTGCGGGATCAGCGGCGAGGTACACCCCTGCATTAAGGCCGGCTGGTATGGGTTCTGCTGCAGTACTGACCGCCAGCCCGTAAGCCCTCATGTGATCAGCTTTTTCAGGGACTGATGCCGGCATTGCCGTCTTTGCTGCTGCGTCTTCGGCCTTTGCCGTGGTGACTTCAGGTTGTGGTGTGGCACTTTCATCCTTTGCTGCAGCGACTTCAAGGCTGACCGCCGATGTATCATCCTCATAGGTTACAGACTCCGTTTGTTCATTCCGGGTCTCCTGTGCAACCTTAACTAGCGGTTCGCCGGCCTTACGGTTATAAAAACGTGCAGTAAAGAGCACACCGATAGTCACCAGGACAGCTACCGTGGCTGCCCTGGCCCACAACGGAATTATAATTGCCCCTCTACGCCTCCTGGCATTCTTGCTGACATAGGCATTCCACCCCTTCTCTGCTAGGTGGTCAGCATCATAGCTGTCAAATGCCTCCTTTACCTTACGGCTGAATATGTCATCAAACTTATTCATGACTCCTTTTTACCGGGATAATATGCCTGCAATAAAGATCCCGCAACATCTTTTTAGCCCTGGCAAGGTTGGCCCTTGAGGTGGAGGCGGTAACCCCCAGCATCTGACCAATCTCCTCGTGTGAATACCCTTCTATTTCGAAGAGGTTGAATGTCATCCTGTAATTTGCCGGAAGGTAACTGTACAGTGCCAGGATATCGTTAACTGAAAGTTCAGTTTCTATTTCAGGATCGCTCTCTCCGGTTTCATCTACCGTTTCAAGCGGGAGGAATTCGTTGTTTTTCTGGTTCTTTCTGTAGTTATCAATTGCTGTATTTACGAGGATTTTTCCATACCAGTTCTTAAACGGCCTTGACTGATCGTATTCCTGAAGCCTGTCCAGGACCTTCATATAGCTGTCATTCACTATTTCCATCGCCTCCCCCTCATCCCGGGTATACCTGATACAGATTGACATGGCAAACGAAAAGTATCGCCTGTAAAGGAATTCCTGTGAGCGGATATCGCCACCGGCACATCTTGTAACAAGATAGGAGTCAGAGTATTCATGACCTTTTATTGTTTCCTTACCCATTATACCGCCAGGAATCAAGTTTCCCCGAAATAACTCAATTGTGGCGATATTCTGTAAGCAATGTTCATATTTCTCTCTTACATAAAGGTAAAACCTAGTTGCAGTTCCAGCCTGTTGAAATGAGTAACAGTCTCCCTGATCGTGTTCCCGCCCCACCAGTACAGATCCTCACGGAAGATGACCTTCTGGTACCTGTATCCCAATCCAATACTTATTGCGGTTTTCCTCCAGGTAAACATTGATATGCCGGCTCCGGTACCGAACAAAAATCCGCCTTCGGAGTTCCTTTTCAATTTGGAATATTCGACAACTGTCACAGCCTGGTCACTTGTTGCAAAACTGTAACCTGCCCTGAGCCACACATAGGGAGACACACCCGAGTTCAGTGGAGTATATCTCATCTCTGCGTACAGGGGAACAAGAACCAGTTCCAGTTCCTCCATCCCCGATCCTGCACCAATCGCCAGGCCATTACTGAACTGGTAACCGTTCGACAGATTAATACTTATATCTTTCCTGTTGAGGTTTTCGCTTCGCCCCGTGAGGAGACTGGTTGAAAACCGGATGTAATAACCTGAGGTCTTCTGGTTGTTCTTTACCGGGTATTTCAGTCTTTCAAGCGATGACACCTGAGACCTGTCAATTCTCAGAATCTGCGGCGTCAGGATCTTTAAATCGAGATATTCCGCAGAATCAGCAACGATGGTCCCCCTGATACGGGAACCATCGTAAAGCACTACAGTATACCTGCGTTGCTGACCTGTTGCGGCGAGTGTAAGCAGAACACAAACCGCAATAGCAGTAAGTCTCGGCATATATTTATTCTTCCGTAATTGTTATATGGCTTATCTGGACTATATTTTCAGGGTCGCTGTAATCATACTGGTAAATGCCTTCCTTGCCTACGAGCATCAGGATGCCATTCATCGGGATAACGTCGTAAGTATCAAGGTCGGGGTAGTAGGCAATCCGGTTGGTTATGATGGCCAGCGGGTCCGATTTGTCGTAAATCTTCAGACCCGCCGCGCCATCGCAGACAAACAGAAGGTCACCATCAGTTCCCAGCCCGTGAGGATTGAACATAGGGTACGATTTTACCAGGTACGGGTTTGCCAGTGAGGATATATCGATTACTTCCAGTAGGTTTTGCGCGTTGTTGCACATGTTGCCTGACCTAAGGGTAACGTACGCATACTGGCCGTCAACCACAACAGGGTCGCAGGCTGTGATATGGTCATAAGATGATATCTGAACGGGCTTTTTTGGATTGACAAGGTCGAAGATCAGCATGCCGGTTGTGGTTCCGATGAACAGGTTATCCTCGAGGCGGAAGAGTGTCTCCATATTACGGGGAACATCGATACTGTCTACCACCGCCATGCCTGACGCGGTGCTGATATCAACCGTCTTGAGCCTTATGGGTACTGCGATTACGTACAGGTAGTTGTCATTCAGCATGAAGCGGGCCATTGAGCCGCCAGTACCGCTGCCCCCGGTCCATTTGGCTCCGGTTGCTGTGTTTGCCATAAAGTCCATCTCGCCGCGGAATATCCATCCGCCCTGGGTATAATCCTCCATTTTCTCGGTAATTTTCTTTACCTCCCAGTCAACTATAACACCTTTGGATTTATCCACCATTGCATATGGGAACCATTCTTCGCCCTCAGGAACGATCTCAGGAAAAACATTTTCAATTCTGTCAATCTCGACGGGATTATCTATGTCTGTAATGTCTATGGCCAGCAGGTCAATATAGCTGTCGGCGAACAGGATGTTGCCCTTTATCGCCATGTCGACGTTACCCATGATCTCGTAAAAAGCCACTTTTTCAGGATTGGCAGGATCTGAGTTGTCAATCACGTGTATTCCTTTGCCATACTCGTTAACAAAGAGATACCCGTCTTTAAAGTACATTTTCCCGGGGTGGGATATTTCGATCGGAGCACTTTTTTCAAAGCTGGCCCTGAACTCATTAAACGACATGTAAACAGGTACGTTTGCCTCATAGGTTATCAATTCTGTGGTCCTGTCCTGGCAGGCTGTCAGAGCTGTCATCATTACCAGCAGAAAAGTTGCGGACTTGATAAGGGATTTCATTTTCGATTGTTTTTGGCTGTTACGAAACAGGTGAATTCATTTTGCCGGTAATCCGGATCATTAATTAAGAGGATTTACCACCTGTCCGATGAAGAGAAGAGTGTTGGTGGTCCGTTCACGTATTGCAAATACAAATGGTCTGTCAATTTCAAATACCTGCGGCTGGGGCGGCATGCTTGTCAGCTCTATTCCTATGGTGGTGACTGCCGCGGCTTCGGTTCCTTTTTCGTCAACCTCCACGAAGGTGTTCTGCTTCACGAAACTTACAAAAATAGAGGCATCGGAAATACCGGAGAGGTCTGCCAGGTAAGAATCGAAGGCATCCAGCATTCCCATGCTCTGCAGCTGGTCATTCAGGTACTTCTCGTATGAGAATTTGAACTTCGGCATGTAAACAGTCAGTTCACTGAACTCTTCCTGATTATCAAACGCCGATGTGATTGTGTTCCATTTCTCCGAGTCAAATGTTGCATTGAATTCAGTGAGTGTGCCCTCCGGGACAATAACCACCATTGTAAAATTTGTCTGGCCATATGGCATTTCAATCGCCCTGTAACCGGTTCCGTACGCAACCCTGGAACCAACATCCCCCTTCATGGTGCTTACATCAATGGAGCTTGAGCCGTTGGTGTAAAATGCCCTGTCAGAGGTCAGATCCTTGTCGAACTGGTAGCTCCAGTCGCCTTTGAAGTAAAGGGCATTCATGATAAACATAACCGCATCACCTGAGATCTCATTGAGAACTTTCGGAATCTTGCCGTTTGTATTGTCGGCGGCCCATTTGTTAATGGTTGTAAGTGCTGATGGAAGCGAAAAATCAAGGCCGGCAATCTCTGCATTGAAATCGTTATCCATTGTACTCAGGAACGGGTTCTTGACGCTGAATCCCTGCCTGTAGAAAATTGCATTTGCAAGGGCCAGTTTTACCTTAGGATCTGCATCCAGCAACTGGGAGACGAGACTTTTATAAACCTCGTTTATTTCGCTTATGGAAATGTTTTCAGGATATTTCAGCGTCTCCTTCAGCTGATCATAGGTATCTCCGGCACAGCCGTTGAGAAGCATTGTCAAGGCTGCGCTGGCGCTGAGCGGAGAAAGCATAAAATTCTTGTCTTCTTCAAAGGCAACCTTTGTAAAGAGCTCTATGCCAAATTCATTCCCATAGGCTATTACCTCCGCACCTTTGGCGGTCAGCTCAATATTTTCCGGAGTGAGATCGGGCTCCTGGCCGGGATTATCCTTTGAACATGACGATAATCCGGCGAAAGGCAGGAGACACAAAGCTATTAATACGGGATTTTTCATTCTGATCTTTTTAAGTTATGGTTCTATGAAATTCAGGTCTTTTATATCCTAATACGAAAATTGTCGCCGGAACGCTGCAATGAGAAGGATGGTTCTGATACCAACAGACCCGGCTCCCAATAACTTTATCCTGGCAAATAAAGCTGTTTTGATCAGACCGTCTTAATGATGCAAACACTTCAGACATCTATAAAATAATTGAGATTAAGGTGTAACAGATTGATATAAATATCAAACTCGAACCATAGGTCTTCCCGGATCCAGCCGGTTGGATTCTTAAAAGCAGGTATCTTTTGTGCTTCGCCTTAGGATTGATAAGCTGATAAAAGGGAAGAGCCTTATTGCAGGTCAGTCTGCATAAGGCTCTTCACACTGAAACGGCAACTTTTAAATAGCCTCTGTCTCTACAACTTTTGCGTAGATGTCGGCGTATGGAATGATCAGGTATTTCTTTCCTTCAAATTCGACTTCCGTTCCGCCAAAGGGCTTATAAAGAACATTGTCTCCCGGTTTGATCTCGGCGTTCTCGATAACGGCCATCCAGGCTACTTTCCCGGTCTTGGGCTTCTCTTTTGCCACATCGGGGATGATGATGCCTGATGCGGTACGCTGTTCATCTTTCGGGTCGGTGACGTCAAGTATCACCTGCTGGTTTATTGGCTGTAACTCTTTCATTGTGATATTGTTTGGTTATAATAACATGTTTCTTTCCGTGTTTCAGATACCCAGGAGTTGCTTAAGCCTGGGCTGATTGAATCCTACAACGATCTCACCGTTTATGTCTGTCTGGGGTACTCCCTGCTGACCGGTCCGTTTCACCAGCTCTTCTGCGGCGCGCTGGTCGCGCGAAACATCTATATCAGTGTAGTTTATCCCGTTTTGCTTCAGCCATGACTTAAGTGTGTTGCACCATGAGCAGGCAGGTGTGGAATAGACGGTCACTCTCCGTGCCGGCGCGGTCTCACCCTCCGCTGATGCCCTGAAGAAGGCGTTTTCTGTCATAGCCCTGTAATAGCCGGTTTCCTGGCATCCTTTGACGATGCCGGTCAGCCTCGCGTCTCTGAAAGCCAGCAGCGACGGTACCGTTGTAACGCCGTATTCCGTATGGATATCACGCACTTCACTGACATCTGCTGCAAAGACCTTGAGATCTCCAGCTTTCTCTGTGGCATTCAATAGGTTATGCATGGCACACTCGCTCTGCTCGCTCCCCTTGCGGAACAGCATAAGGAAAACCCTTCCGCTTTCTCCCGCTTTAGCGAGGAAATCAGTATGTGAGTTGACATTCACTATATCCATTTTTACCATTTTTCAGGATCAGGGCACAAAAATACCACAGGCATCGATGAAGCTGACTGATACCCTTCTGTTATCCGCCAACAATACTATTGAAAGATTTCAATTTTTTTATTGAAACGTCTATGGAGGATTGATCACTCAGCCCGGGGCGGATAGGGTGTCCGGAGATTATTGGAACAGGTAATTGATTGATTTCGTTGAGTTTTGCAGGACGAAATCGGCAGAAATGGTTGTTTGGGCGTCATCCATCTTGTGCAGCAGTATGATATGGCAATTGACCTTTCCGGATGACTTCATCAGGTCAAGAATCTCTTTTTTCAGGTTTGTCCCCTTATCGCCGGGGGTTGCGGCTCCCCTGTTCCTGGTATCTCCTCTTCGCCAGATCTGCCAGTCGGACTCAATGATGTATCTCCCGGCGTTAGCATCCCATCCCTGTTTAAGATCCGCCGGCTGATGTATGTACAGCCTGGTGCTTTCGTCAAACCTCAAAACAATTGTATGAACTTTATATTCCATACCCACATTATTGTTGAGCAAAAGCTGCCCTGAGATCTGATCATAGGGATTGGCGCCTTTCAGTGTCGTTCCGGATGAGATATCACGCATTATCCTCAAAGTCTCGCCACCGCCTTTTGACACAACAAATGCCATTCTGTATGTTTTGTCATATGTTTCGGCAGTCTGTGCCTTCCACTGTGCGGTAGCGCCGCTGCAGAGAAGCATAGTCACAAGGAAAATAACCGTTTTTTTCATGTTTCGTAGCAAAGATGTTACTTATATTATACGCAGAACTGATGTGAATGTTCTCAGGGAATAATCATCCGGGCTGCAATATTGCATCGCCCTGCGCAAAATTCCCAATCGCAATTTGAATATCGCAATTCTCCTTACATATTTCTTAAATTAGCGTCTTCACCCGCAGAAAGATGACAACCGATGACTGACCAGAGAAGCTTATCCAGGACCCTGGGTCTTGGTTATGTAGTCATTTTTGTAATAGCCAACATAATTGGTTCCGGAGTTTACAAAAAAATAGCCCCCATGGCTGATGAGCTTAATTCATCAGTATGGATCCTTCTGGTATGGGTTGCCGGGGGAGTTATCACCCTCTTCGGGGCGCTGAGCAATGCCGAACTCGCAGGGATGCTGGCAGACACCGGCGGGGATTATGTATACCTTAAAAAAATCTACAATCGGTTCTTTTCATTCCTTTACGGATGGTCACTTTTTGCAGTTATTCAGACCGCAACGATATCTTCACTGGCGTATGTGCTGGTGCAATCGCTTAACAGCATTTTTCCGATACCTGATCTCCTTCCAGCGATGCATGACTTTTCAATAGGGGGTGTTTTCTTCCCGTTTCAGGATTTTGGCATCAAGCTGGCGGCCATCATTGTGATCATGCTGCTGACATTGCTCAACATGTCAGGACTCAGAAGCGGAGTGTGGACAGGAAAGGCGATTTTCTTTTTTGTCTGTGCCGGGTTGCTCGTGATTATTGTAGCCGGGCTTTCCACCAGCACACCCAAACCGGAGAACTTCATTAATTTCAGGGAACTGGGAAACGGTTCAGTAACCGTTTCCTCGTTCTATACGGCGATGCTTGCCGCTTTCTGGGCATACCAGGGATGGGTTTCGGTAGGATTCATCGGCGGGGAGATAAAGAATGCGAACAGGAATATTCCGAAAGGAATAGCTATTGGTGTGCTGATTGTGATTGGTGTCTATGTGCTTGTTAATCTGGCTTATATGAGGATAATGTCAATACCGGATCTTGTACAGGTTCATGAGGCCGGGAACCAGATAGCGGCGGTGGAGGTTATAAGGAGCCTGTGGGGAGCAGGAGGGGTCCTCTTCATATCTGTACTTATTCTGATTACCACCCTGGGATGTCTCAATGCAAGTATACTGACAGGTTCACGGCCTTATTATGCGATGTCAAAGGAGAAGCTTTTCTTTTCCGGCATAGGGAAACTGAACCGTCACAATGTGCCGGGTAATTCGCTGCTGTGGCAGGGGATATGGGCGTCGGTGCTGGTGCTGTCAGGAACCTTTGATCAGCTGACTGACATGCTGATCTTTGCCGTGTATATCTTCTACGGTGCCACCGCCACCGGCGTGTTCATATTGCGCCGCAGGATGCCCGATGTGCACAGGCCCTACAAGGTGCCTGGATACCCTGTGATAACGGCTCTTTTCGTGCTGTTCTGCGTGGGCCTGTTTATCAACACCATCATTACCCAGCCCCGTGAGGCGCTCATAGGACTGACGCTGATCATTGCAGGTATACCTGTCTATTTTATCTTCAGGAAAAGGAACTCCCGGATCAGTGACGACTGATCATCTCCCATAGTCTTTCCGCCTGTTTGCGTGACTCTTTCATAATCTCCTGCCCGTCGACGGTGGTGAGCTTCCTGTTGCGTACTATCACCTTCCCCCCGGAGATGACGTCAGTGATATGGGCTGATGATATGCCAAAGAGCAGGTGGCCGATGAAGTTCTCCTTCGTGACAGGTGTGGGCGGATCATAATCGAGGACCACCAGGTTGTTCTCCCCGTCGCCTGCAAAGCCGTTTTCGCCGAGGTAGCGGTGTACATTTCTGAGGCGCCTGTATGCCGGGTCGTACGAGATCGTGTCATGCCCCTGTCCCGAGAAGAAGGCCGCCTTCAGGCTCTGCAGCATGTCGCTGTGCATGCCGTCGGTGCCGAGCATGATATTCTCTCCCAGCCCCGCACCGTTAAAGTATCCCACCCTGTTGTTCAGGTTACTCTCACAGTTCTCTGCCACCCATGCCGGTGAGTTCATCACCAGTTCTCTCTCCCTCTCGTCAAGGTGGAGACAGTGTACGAGGATGGTTTTGGGCGAGCCCATCACCCCGGCGTCAGAGAGCCTTTCAACCACTCTCTTCCCGTGTTCACTGAGGCAGTGCTCCTGGTCCCAGCTGTCCTCGGCCACGTGGATGTGGATGCCCGAATCGAGCTCGTGCATCAGTCTGACAGCACTGTCGAGGGTCTGGTTGCCCACGGTGAATGATGCATGCAGTCCTACCAGTCCCTGGTGTTCTCTCAGGTAGGCGGCCGTCTCGTCGAGGCCCTCCCCGGCGATCGCCATGCCGTCACGGTCGGAGGTCTCATAGCAGAGCAGGTGTGACACTCCCACCTTTCTGAAGGCATTTGCGATGATCTCCAGCGACCCGGTGACCTTAAATGGTGAGGCGTGATGGTCTATAATAAAAGTAGAGCCCTTTTTTGCACACTCCATGGCCGTCACCAGGGCGGAGGTCTCTATCAGCTCCCTGTCAAGCTGCTTGTCGAGGGTCCACCATACGTACTCCAGTATCTCACGGAAGTTGCGGGGTATCTTCTTCGGTACACCCATGCCTCGCGTCAGGGCGGAGTAGGCATGATGGTGACCCACGGCAAAGGCTTTCGTCACCAGTTTTCCGGTGCAGTCGATCACTTCGGTATCGGGAAAGACCACTCCGTCATCATCATTGCCGATCATCTGAATATTTTCATCATCGCGCCGCACAAGGATATTCTTGTGGGAGAAGTCAAGCGTCTTCCAGTCGATGTATGTCGCGTTTTTCAGCAGCAGGTTCATAACTGAAATGTTTTGTAATTACTTTTTACGTCTCAGCGGCAATTTTGTTCTGCGGATGCCGTCAAAGGCACAGAAGGCATTGGCTATGGCTGCCGCTGTCGGCACCATTCCTATCTCACCTATTCCTTTGGCGCCATAGGGCCCCACAGGGTCTCTCTCCTCTATGCCGATCACCTCTATCTCAGGCATATCATCTGCCCTGAGTATCCCCAGGTCGTTGAACATCAGGCTCACCGGCCTGCCGTTCTCAAGGGGCAGTTCTTCAGTCAGTGCGTAACCCATACCCATATGGACTGCGCCCTCGATCTGGCCCTCAAAGAGCATGCGGTTCATTATCTTACCGGCATCGTGTGCTGCGATGATCTTTCTGACAGAGCCATCATTGCCAAGTATTGCCACCTGTGTGGCGTAGCCATAAGCGAAGTGGATAGCCGGGTCATCGCTCTTTTCTCCCGGTTTGCAGGTCCAGTCGCACACGTATCTTCCCCTGTAGATGCGGCCGGCAAGTTGTTGCAGTGACCCCTGTTTCAGATCCTCACTTATTCTTGCCGAGGCATTGATGAGGGCGTTACCCATCAGTGCGGTAGCCCTTGAGGAGGTGGTCATGCCGGTGGGGAGTCCTGCTGCGGTGTCCACCTTCACCTCAATTATCTCAGGGTTGATGCCTGTCTCGTGGTGCAGTATCTGCACGGCCATGGTATGTATTCCCTGGCCCATCTCGCTCCAGCCGTGGCTGATGATGACCTTTTTATCCGAGATGATTTCCACCGATACCTCGCTGTCATCTGTCAGGCCGTTTCCCACGCCGGTGTTTTTGATGCCGCATGCTATGCCGGCAAATTTCGCCGCGGTAAAAGCATCCCTGACAGCCAGCAGGGTCTTTTTCAGTCCCACGCCCCTGAGTATCTGTCCTGTTGCTGTTCTTTTTCCGTCTTCCAGTGCGTTGTCCCAGCGAATCTGCCAGCGGTTGAACCCTCCCATGCGGCACAGTTCATCGATGCAGCTCTCCACGGCAAAGGTCACCTGCGGCACGCCGAAGCCTCGCATGGCGCCGGAGGGGATATTGTTCGTATATACCGTCACAGCCCTGATATCCACAGCAGGCACTGAGTATGCACCGGTGGCATGGCCCACAACCCGCTCCATCACCTTGGTTCCCACAGAGGCATAGGCACCAGTATCGCCAAGAGCATTAAGCTTTAATGCAGTGAATTTTCCCTTGCTGTCGCAGCCGAGGCTTATCTCCATCCATACGGGGTGGCGCTTGGGGTGCATGATGATTGATTCGTCCCTGTTAAGGTGAACTCTCACCGGTCTCTTCAGATGCCATGCAAAGAGTGACGCATGGCCCTGAACAGTGATATCTTCCTTTCCGCCGAAGCCTCCGCCGTTCTGCACCTGTATCACCCTTACCTTCTCCTCCGGCAGCCCCAGTATCTCCGAGACTGCCTTCCTGTCGACATATGCACCCTGTCCCTGGCTGTATAGTCTGATGCCATCGTTCTCTGGCATGGCTATCGCTGTTTCGGTCTCGAGGAAGGCATGTTCTATACGCTGGGTCTCATATATGCCTGTACTTACCCAGGCGGCCCTGGCGAGTTCCCGTTTCACATCACCGGAACTGATGCTGCAGGTCTCAAGCACATTGGAGCGGCCGTTGTGGACCTCGATGCTGTCCGGCCTGGCGGCCTCATGCATGTCAGTCACCGGATCCAGAACCCGGTAGTCAATCTTTATCAGTCGTGCTGCCGCCCGGGCCATGGCTTCCGTCTCTGCCACCACACCGGCCAGCACATCGCCAAGGCAATGGGTTGTATCTCCTTCGGCCAACATAAGGGGCCAGTCCCTGAAGATGAGTCCCGTTTTATGTTCGCCCGGGATATCTGCCGCGGTGAAGATTCTAATCACCCCTTCGGCCTTCAGGGCTTCGGAGGTATCGATTTTAACAACCGTGGCACGGGGGTGATCGCTGAACCTGAGCGCTCCCTGAACCATTCCGTCGAAGTGCATGTCGTCAACGAAATCCCTTGCTCCCAGCGCTGTGTCTGTTGCCATGTATTTGGGGTAGGGCTCGCCGACCGCGGCAGAGGCTACAGGGATTGATTCCGGTTTGCCATCAGGCTCACCGTTAAGCTCGGCAAAAGCCGAGGCAATGGCATCAACGATTTTTACATACCCGGTACAACGGCACAGGTTGGGCGAAACAGCTTTAATGATTTCAGCTCGCGAGGGTGACGGATTGGCATTATGCAGTGCCTTCGCCCTCATGATCATCCCGGGTGAGCAGAAGCCGCACTGCACAGCACCCTTCTGTGCAAAATGCCTGCTGATCACCTCTCTGAATCTATTAGGAAGTCCTTCGGCAGTAATTATCTCAGTCCCTTCCAGGCTTCGCATCTTTGTGCGGCAGGCCAGGCGGGCCCTGCCGTCGATCACCACGGTGCAGGCGCCGCATACCCCCTGTCCGGAGCAGCCATCCTTGGCCGATGTGATCCTGCTTTCTATTCTGAGGTGATCGAGAAGCGACTCCTCCGGGTCTCCCTCAAAACTTCCGGGTACACCGTTAAGGGTATAGGTGATCATTGCGTCAGCCTCTCCAGGTTATCAATTGTCGGGTAGACTGACATGGGCATACTGATACGTGAGGAGACAGCCGCAGGGTCTTTAAGTCCACCACCGGTAAGCAGCACGACATTTGATGAGCCGGCAGCGATACGGCCATCAAGGTGGTATGTGAGGAATCCGGCAAACGCTGCCGCCGCTGCCGGTTCGGCAAAGAGGCCGGTGTTGCGTGCCAGCGCCATTGAGGCACTCAGGATAGCATCATCAGAAACGGTCAGTGTCTCGCCGTTGTATTCCGTAATAAACTGCCGTGCCAAATGGAAGTTCCTGGGTATGTCAACGGAGATGGAGTCAGCCACCGTCGTCGAAGGAACGATGCTGAATACCTTCCCGGACAAATTCCTTACCAGGTTATCGCTTTTCTCCGACTGTATGGCAACAATTACGGGCATATTTTCAATTATTCCCAGGTGAAGCAGATCTTCAAATCCCTTGTATATGCCTGCCAGTATCACGCCATCGCCTGCCGGGATGAATATCCTGTCTGGCACCCGGTTACCAAGCTGTTCAAACAGTTCGAACGATGCTGTCTTCTTCCCTTCAATTGTAAGCGGGTTGAAGGCAGTATTACGGTTATACCATCCGAACGCCTCCGTGGCCTTCACACTTAGGTCAAAAGCCTCATCATAGGTGCCTTTTACGGGTACTATCGTTGCGCCGTACATCACTATCTGGGTCAGTTTTGCCAGGGGTGCCGTATCCGGAACGACGATCACTGCTCTCTGCCGCTGCGAGGCGCATATGCCAGCGAGGGAAGAGCCCGCATTGCCTGTTGAAGCTGTAATTATTGTCCCAAGCTCTCTCTCCCAGGCATATGCCGAGACCAGCGCTGAGGCCCTGTCCTTGAATGACCAGGTGGGATTCTGAGAGTCATCCTTGAGGTAAAGACGGAACGGGAACTCCTTTCCGTTCATTTCACTCACCTGGTACAATGGGGTATTGCCCACCTTCAGCTTCGGCATTGAGCCGGTGCTTTCAAGCGGAAGCAGGTCAATGAACCCTTTCGCTTTCAGTGCGTCGAACCCGGAATGAGCCTCCCTGATGGCCTTATAATCATATATTGTTTTCAATACGCCCTGCGGCGGGGTGCCGGGTACAGGTGCTTCACTGCATGAAGGGCAGAGATAGACTGTCTCAGCAGCATCATATTCCCTTCCGCAGCCGGTGCATCTGTAAATGAATTTAGCCTTGGCCATCTTCTGCAGGTCAGTTTCTAGAGGGTGTGCAGTAACCCGGTCCTCTCATTGAACTCTTCTATCAGCTCATCCCACCGTGCTGTCTGCCTGAACATCGTGTTCCAGATATCCCTGTCATACCACAGCTGGTTCAGCTCTTCAACTTCCTTACCCTGCTGTTCCACCCAGGTATAGTACTTCAGGTGATGTATCGCCTTCCTGTCAGTGTAATTAAGTTCCTTCATGTTATCACAACGCGTCCCCATGAGGCACTGCTCAAAGTCACGCACGGCCTGGAGTGAGTCATATATGCCCCTCTGTACCCTCAGCTCTCTGACCCTTGAGCTGTACATCTCCGCCGAGTCTGTTGCTACTGTCACAATGACATCATCAGAAGTCATCTCATAGTACCTGGCCGTCTTTATTGCCGACAGCAGGTTGCCTATTGATGAGATGCCGAGCAGGGGCAGGTTATGTACTTCACCGGGGTCAATCCCCATGTGCGTGAGATGGTCACTGCCCTTCTTCTCATTGAAGAGCCGCAGGAGCCTCATACAGTACTCATCATCGATTGCGGTCACCAGGTCAGTATTTCTGACGTTGTGTATCCAGGGCACATGCTTGTCTCCTATGCCTTCAATCCTGTGACCGCCAAAGCCGTTCATAAGCAGGGTAGGGCACTGGAGTGCTTCGGAGGCAACAACCTTAATGCCTGGTTCTATTGTCCTGAGATAATCGCCTGCCGCTATGGTGCCTGCCGATCCTGTGGCTGAGACATAGGCTGCCAGCCTGCTGCGGTCACTCTTCACGGTGTTGAATACCTCCTCAATGGCCTGACCTGTTATGTTATAGTGCCATGCAGCATTGCCGAACTCATCAAACTGGTTGAATATTATACAATCGGTTCGCGTTCTGCGTATCTCCCAGCACTTATCATAAATCTCCTTGACGTTCGATTCGCATCCGGGTGTTGCTATCACCTCTGAGCCTATCTCATCGCGGAGCCAGGCGAACCGCTCGTTGCTCATCTCTGCAGGCAGTATCGCCACCGATTCGGTGCCCATCAGCTTTGAATCAAAGGCGCCGCCTCTGCAATAGTTGCCTGTCGAAGGCCATACTGCCTTCTGCCATGAGGGGTCAAATCCGCCGGTGATTATTCTCGGTGCAAGGCAGCCGTATGCTGCTCCTACCTTGTGGGCTCCTGTAGGGAACCATTTGCCGATGAGGAGGATGATCCGCGCCTTCACTCCCGTAAGTTCAGGGGAGAGCTCAATGAAGTTGACACCGCCGAAAAGGCTACCTTTTTCCACCGGCTCATTCTTCCATGTTATGCGGAAAAGGTTAAGGGGATTGATCTCCCATAATCCTATATCCTTCAGCCTGGTCCTTATCTTATCGGGAATAAGTTCAGGGTGTCTCTGCTGTTCAAAGGTGGGAAGGATAATTCCCATTTCCCTGAAACGGTTGACAGCATTCTCCAGGGCTGTCTCACTTGTAATCTTATCTATAGGCTGAATCATAAATCCCTCGGGTTTATCGGATATTCAATGCAAGATAGTCAATATGCCGCTAATTGAATCATGCCGTTTATCATGCATGGAGCAGGCTCTCCGCGCCCTTAAGGAGAACTGCCATCTCTGCAGCTTTCTGGAAATGTGCTTCCCTGATGCAGGGAGTAAGAAACTTCACTTCAGTGAGTCTGAACGTCTTACTGTCAAAGGTTGCCGACACGAAGTCTGTCTCATAGATATACCTGTCAGCCATCTCGGTGAGGGTGGCGAAGCTTCTTTTATGTTTATATATGAGATTTTTTTTGCCCTGTAGCACCGAGAGGAGGAAGCCCTCGGAAGCCTCATTGAAGGAGGCTGTCGTGAGCCAGAACTTCGGCTTCTCCCTGAAAGGAGCTCCCCCTGTGGGGCAGAAGGTGTTGCAGTTGCCGCATTCATTGCAGAAGTTGGCAATGTGAAGTATCTGGTATGGCTGCCTGATCTCGAATACGCCGTCTTCTTCAAAAGCAATCACACCCTCTTCTGTCATGACAGCCTTCTGCAGGTTACAGCTGCAGGGAGCAGTCATGTATGTGCGGTTGGCGAAGTTGGGACAGACGGTTGTGCATATGCTGCAGATCTCATCACACCAGAGACATCGTCCGGCCTCCTCTGTCATGGCTTTGCTGTCCTGTGTTCTGCTCAGGAGGCTGAAGGTGCGTCTCTCTTCGTCAGTGGGTTCGTCAGGAGGCCTGGCATGGATCCTTACTGCCCTCTTCATCATCAGGTCATTGTAAGAAAGGTCTCTCCTTAACTCCGGCTTTTTCACGGTGAGACTTATGCCGGCATCGATGATTATCTGTTCAGCAGCTTTCCTGCCGTCGCCGACAGCGTTTATTGCCGTTGATGCTCCGCGCATGGCATCGCCACCGGTGTATACGCCATTTATCCGGGTCCGGTAAGGGCTGTTACCGACGACGGAGAGCTCATCACGACTGGCTATGTCAATGTCGGTCATCTGTCCTATCGCCGGAATGACGGTGTCGCAGCCTATCTCAAAATCACTTCCTTCGATTTTCACCGGTGCCGGTCTGCCGCTGCGGTCAATGCCCTTCAGCTCCATCCTGCTGCAAATGAGTCCTGCAACCATGCCATCCCTTACGATGATCTTCTCCGGCGCCGTAAGTTCCATGATGGTTATTCCTTCCTTCAGCACCTCCCTTATCTCTCCCTGGTCGGCAGGCATCTCGTTTACCGTGCGCCTGTATACGATGGTCACGCTGCCGTCTCTGCCGACGAAGCGGTGAGCAGTACGGGCAGCATCCATGGCAGTATTTCCTCCGCCGATGATGATGACATCTTTGCCGATGCCTGTCCCGGTGCCCGCTCTTGCACTGTACAGAAACTGCAGGGGGTCAATGACGCCGGATGCGTCCTCTCCTTCTATCCTGAGCGGTGCTGCGAGCTGTGCTCCGGGTCCCACGAAAATACAGGGATAGTCTCTTCGCAGCTCACTGAATTTTTGTTTGTCGATATGGCTGTTGAAGATTATGTTCACCCCCAGGCCTGAGATGCGGTCAATGTCTCTCTCCACTGCCTCATGGGTGAGCCTGAATCCCGGTATGGCATACTGTACCATGCCGCCGGCCTTTGGCCTGGCCTCGAAAACATCAACGCTGAAGCCTGCCAATCTGAGATAGAAGGCGCATGACAGCCCCGCCGGGCCGGCCCCGATGATCGCTGCCCTCATGCCGTTGTCAGCGGCGGGTTTCAGGCTGATCTCATTCTGGCATGAGATAAAGCGTTTGACCTCACGGATCTGAAGCGGGTCGTCATAGTTGACCCTGGTACACTTGCCCTGGCACAGATGATCGCATATCATTCCGGTGACGGAGGGGAAAGGGTTGGTGTTGAGGATCACTTCGAATGCTTTGGAAAAATCCCCATGTGAGGTATGCCGCAGGTAACCGGGTATATCCTGACGGGTGGCGCAGGCGTCACGGCAAGGCGCCGCGATGCAGTCAAACAGGCCAAGCTCCCTGTCCGACTTGATGTCGGGGGGCCTGATATATTCCCTCTTGTATGCCGATGCAGAGAGGACAGCCTCAGAGTATGCTTCGAGGTTGGAGAAGGCGGCAGCTTTCCTTTCTGTCATGCCTGCACTTCTTAGAATGTAATCGTCAATACTTCCGGCCGCATATTTATCAAGGCCTTTGGTCAACTCGCTGAAGTACTGGTGAAGCCTCATGTAGCCTCCCGGCTTAAGCAGATCACTGCATACGGTGACAGTGGTGAAACCGCACGAGATGAGCGGAGCAATGTTAAATGCATCGGCCCCGGCGGAGAACGAGAGTAATAGTCCACCGCGGAACTCCTCCTGAAGCTTTCGTGCCAGGTTCACCGATATGGGATGAAGAGCACGTCCGCTCATGTACATCATCGGCACGTCACTGCCGAAGATATTTTTGTTATTGACAGATTCAAGCGTGTTGGTAAGCTTCAGCCCGAACTGCAGGTTATTCCCGGCTGCCAGGGACTGAAGTGACCGGATAATCCTCAGGGCATCATCATACTTAAGGTCATGCGCAAAGGCTTCATCAGGAACTATGGTCTTGAATCCAAGCTTAACACTGAGTATCTCTCTCAGCATCTCCGGCCCCAGGAGTGTCGGGTTCAGCTTTACGAGAGTATGCAGGTTCCGTTCCGCAATAAGATACCGGGCGATTGATTCTATCTCATCCGGCGGACAGCCGTGCATGGTTGAGAGGGTTATGTTGTCGGATATGAGTGAAGGGATATCAATCTCTTTTGCTTCAGGATATATATCCGATATCTCTTCAAGTTTCGCACTGAGCTGATCGCCGCAATCGTTCATCATGTCAAGAAACCACTGCACATTTTCCTGCATGATACCCCGGAGGTTGTATCCTGCGCTCATGTTGAACACTACCCCGGGGTCATCGCCCCATCCGAACCTGTGGTTCAATACGTGTATGATTATCCATGCGTTCAGGTACTCATCGAAGCTCTCTCTTATCTTCAGCTCCTGGGACCACTCACAGTTATAGCCTTCGTCCTGCATGTCGATGCAGGGTTTTGAAACCTCAAGCTCGTCGAGTGTCTGGATTGTTTTCAGCTCGATATAGCGTGCACCGGTCAGCCATGCCGCAACAATGTTCTGTGCCATCTGTGTGTGAGGGCCGGCGGCAACGCCCACTGGTGAATGGAGCGGGTGTCCGAAGATACTGGTGTGCAGTGCTCTGTTGCTGCCCGGTACAAAAAAGAGCTCCTCCGGTATCCCGAAGAGTGTGCCCTCATTGCCGAGCTCCTTCAGAACCATTTTCAGCAGTTGCTTCAGCGGTATAGGACAGAACTTTCCGGACATCATCTCATTTGTTGTTATACAATCTCATCAGGACCTTTTCAGGTGTCAGCGGTGCGTCGTAGTCAGGCTTCCATGAGGGGTTGAATGACCTGATGGCGTTTTGCAGAGCGAAATATGCTCCGATACCGTACATGAACGGCGGTTCGCCAATAGCTTTTGATTTCAGGATTGCCGGCCCCGGTCCTTCCGTCTCCAGGGCGCGGCACTCAAGGATTTCCGGGGCTGAGTATATGTCAGGCACCTTATAGGTGGAGAGGCTGTCGGTAAGCATCTTCCCCCGGCTGTTGAAGAGCACTTCTTCCATTGTCATCCACCCTATACCCTGAATTACGCCGCCCTCAATCTGGCCCCTGTCGATGTCCGGGTTAAGACTGTTGCCAAAGTCGTGCACAATGAGCACCTTTTCTATATTGTAAATACCCCTCAGGCAGTCGAGCAGAACCGTGATAATTGCAGTACCGTAGACATGATATGCAAACGGATGACCCTTCTCCTTCGATTTGTCAAAGAAGATCACCGGGGTGGCGTAATGACCGTTCTCCGTCAGTGAGACTCTTCGTAAAAAGGTTTCACGTACAAGCTTTTCCCATGTAATGTCTGTCGGTGCTCCGTTCCTGAATACCTTTTCCTCATGCAGTGCAATATCCCCCGGGTTGCATCCGAGCATTTGTCCTGCAACATCCTTCAGTCTTTCAATCAGCTTGTTGCCTGCAATCAGGAGTGCGTTGCCGTTCAGGTCGGTGCCTGTGCTGGCGGCTGTAGGTGATGTGTTCGCAACCCGCCTGGTATTGGTGGTTTCGATCTTTACCCTTGCCGGATCAACAGAGAAGAGACCCGCTGCCACCTGTGCCAGCTTGAGGTTCACTCCCTGTCCCATCTCCACCGCGCCGGTGCTGATGCCTATGCTGCCATCCTGGTAGATGTGAACCAGTGCGCGTGCATGGTTCATGGATGTGTTGGTGAATGAGATCCCGAAACAGATGGGCATCAGCGCCATTCCTTTACGGTAAAGGGTATTCCTGCTGTTGAAGTCGGCGATCTCCCTTTCGAGCTGTCCGATATTGAATACCCTGTCGAGCTCTGCAAAGCATTTACCTATGTTCACATCACGGGCAACCTGCCCGTACGGGAACACATCATTATCCCTGAGGAAATTTGCCTGCTGGATGATGCGTGCCGGGATCTTGAGTTCATCAGCTGCCTTTGCAATGGCGGCCTCGATCACGAACATACCCTGTGGCGCCCCGAATCCCCTGAAGGCGGTGTTGGGGGGCAGATTTGTACGGCAGCTGTGAACGGTCACCTCGGTGTTGGGAATAAAATAGGCGTTGGTTGAGTGGAACAGTGTTCGCTCCATGATTGCCGGGGAGAGGTCTGCTGCTGCCCCGCCGTTCTGGTACATCACGGTGCTGAAGGCCTTTATCCTGTAATCACTTGTCAGACCTATCCGGAAATCTGCGTTGTAGGGGTGACGTTTGCCTGTCATTCTCATATCGTCGCCGCGGCTGAGTGTGATCTTTACCGGCTTCTGCAGCAGCAACGCTGCCAGCGCTGTCATCACCGCCACGAAGG
>AMWB02011361.1_pt1 | contig 25392 bp, 20 predicted proteins | sample 200311 | NCBI WGS metagenome assembly AMWB02 (sample SAMN02737377, study PRJNA173069) | bioreactor metagenome | biome: anode biofilm in microbial fuel cells | place: USA: California | collected 2010-12-16 | reverse complement strand
AACAATGTCATGGTCAAGGGACACTGCAAGGTGACCCAGCACTTGATGTTCGGGGTCATCACCCTGTTTGCGGATCAGCTCCTACGCCTGATCGGATAGATTGTCAAAGATCAAATTGTGGACAGCCTTGTAGGCTGTTCATTTTGAAAGAGGCTCAGATTATGTTATATATAGCACCGAAGTAACTTGTCAAACCTTTGCCTCATTTTTTTAGCAGGTTAAAAAAACAGTGCCGGAAAAAGCAGCAGATACCATAAATTTTCTCAAAATCCTTTTCCATCAATGCCGAACCGAGGCGGAGAGCGTCCTGCGGGGTGACCGGATCGTCACCCCCTGGGCCGCTGTGGATATCGAGAAATACAACCCCATGCTCACCGCCCTGCAAATCAACTCCTGGCAGGTCGCCACGGCAGCACAAAATATTCATAAAAACGCAAAAACACTATTGCAGGACGGGAAAAAATGGGAAAACATTCTGAGTAACCTGGAGGCTGATATCCGTCTCACCAACAGACCGGAACAGGATGCGTCCCGGGAAGCACTCCACCTGAAACATAACTGCCGGGAGCTGCTCCACTTGCTCACAATCCTGCGTCAACAAAAAGCCGTTCTGATCGAGGCAGCCGAAATTATCCTCAAGCATCTTTCCCTGGCCAACCTGCTGAACGTGGCGAGTGCCGTGGTTGACACGTCGAAAAAAAATAATGAAATCTTCAATGAAGGACTCCGGGTTTTCCGCCTGGTAACCGACAACAGGGAATTGATGGCAAGCGATCTCAACATCCATCGCCTGACAATAAAAGCGGAAAAACTTGAGGCCGCGTTGCAGGAAATACAATTGCCCGGCATACCCGAACTTGCCAAGGTCGTTCTCCAGTGCCAAATCGACATCTGTCATTCCGCCATCAACGAAATTCACCTTTACCTCGGCAGCATCAGCCGCACCCTGGTTCCGGAGATGCGGAAAATCAAGGAAATCGAGGAAGAGCTGCATCACGTGCACGATAAATCTATACCGGAGACGCTGGAAGCACTGGATCGCAATGCCGGAAAATTACGTCGCCACATCGGCGAATTTGAATACAAATCCCAGTTCATCAAGGACGCACGGGTCATCTCGATCCTTCTGGAAAATCTTGCGGTCTTCATTGACGTTTTCCGGGATTCGTACCTCCCTCATCTTGCAGGAAAAATCGACAAGTCCGGTTCATCCCTTAATCCATACATGTTTGCCGAGGAAACGACATCGAGTTATTTCCATGGGCTGAAAGGGCTCTTCCGGCTGATCAGACTTCTTTTTTTCAGCAGGTGCAAAAACGGGCCGGTGAACGAACAGACCCTGACGGCAAAAATATCCATTGCCCTGACAAGCTGCCCTTATTACTATTGCAAGGATGAAAAGCAGGCGGCAAAAATCGCGGACTTCATCGATTCATTGATTGACGGATACGAGAAGCCCTATCCCCATGACGATTTTTTTCAACTGATCAAAAATGCCATTGAGGCATACGGATCGCTGATCGAAAAAAATTTTTCACACTTTGAAACGGGCGACAAAACCGCGGCGCAGGATGAGACCGGCGGCACGGCGGCAACCTCGGCGCTCGGCGGGTTACCGCTTGGCCGCCTGATCGGCAAAATCGAGGTGCGCACCGTGCAGCTCAACTCCCTGCAGCCCCAGAACACGTCACCCACTGCAAAGTGACAGACAAAAAAAGGAGATCAAGAAAACCATGAAAACAGCTGAACCCGGAGATTTTGTTACGGTCATGTATGACGGCTTGCTGGAAAACGGCGAAGTCTTTGAAACATCGCGGGATACCGGCCCCCTCGAGTTTCAGATCGGCACCGCAAGCGTGCTGGAAAGTTTTGAAAAGGCGGTGATCGGCATGGCTGCCGAAGAAAGCAGGGAAATCGCATTAATGCCGGAAGAGGCTTACGGCTTGCACCTGCCGGAACTCGTTCATACCGTTAATCGTTCCTGCTGGGACAAAAAGGCCGACATCAGGCCGGGCGTGGTGGTCGGCATGAATATGGAAAAAGACGGCGAGACCCATCAGGTTCCGGCCATGATTACCGATGTTGCCGCCGACAAGGTGACCATCGACTTCAACCACCCCCTGGCCGGGCAACATATCACCTACAAGATAACCCTGAAAAAAATCAGCAACGCGCCGGCAGAAGAACCTGCTGCCTCCGGCGGCTGCGGGTGCTCTTCCGGCTGCGGCTGCTCTTCCTGAACAGGAATCAACCAACCGGGTCGAGCCATGTCTGTTCCCGCCATACAAATTCCCGCCGCGCTGTCCATCGCCGGCTCCGATCCTTCCGGTGGCGCCGGCATCCAGGCGGACATCAAGACCTTCGCCATACTCGGTGTTTATTGCGGTGCGGCCATTACGGCGCTCACCACCCAGAATACCCTCGGCGTCTCTTCCTATATGCCCTTGCCTCCTGACTTTGTCAAAAAGCAGGTTCAGGATGTGCTGGATGATCTGCGGGTGACCCATATCAAGATCGGCATGGTCGGCAGTGCCGGCATTGCCGACGCCCTCTGCGAAATTCTCCGGGATTTTCAAGGAGAAATTATCTATGACCCTGTTTCCGGCTCCTCCGCCGGGGACTCGCTGGTGATGGAGAAAAATTATGCGGCGATAAAAAGATTGGCCGGTCATTGCACGGTGCTGACCCCCAACATCGGAGAACTGGAAATACTCTCCGGTTGCCGCTGCAGGGACCAAAATCGTGCGATTGAGGCGGCCAAAACCCTTTTCTCCCTCTATCCTCGATTGAAGGCGGTCTGCCTGACAGGAGGGCATCTCAATATGAAAAGCGAGATCGTCACCGACTTCCTCATTCAGCCCGCAGCCGGGACAAGAAAAAAAGAGCCCCCCCCCCTGCTCATCCAGACCGCCCATCATCCAAGGATCAGCTCAAACAATACGCACGGCACCGGCTGCAGCTTCGCCTCCGCCTTTACCGCCTATCTTCTGAAAACAAACAACCTCTCCACGTCGTTTACCAGGGCTTCTTCATTTCTCGACAGATTGATCAGCAAAAGCGCGGGCCACCATATCGGCCATGGCACAGGCCCGTTGCTGCATCATCTGATGATACGTTGAGGGAGTCGGGAGAAAGGAGAAAGTATAGCTGGAAATCAGTTATGCCGGCTGCAAAACAATCAATAGGTCATGCGCACCCGGCCGCAGTCAGGACACACCCAGGTTGGACCGTTGCTGATCCCCCAGAGATTTTCCGCAAAACAACTGTCGCAGATCTGGAAGCCGCAGGGACAATTACGGCAGTAAGGGAATTTTTTTTTGCAGCAGTGACAGACGTAATCGCCCTTCCCGGGACGCCGACGGGCCGGCTTCTTCTCGTCCATGAAAAACCTTACTCACGTATTCCTTCGATTTCACGGAGGGGCAGTTTAACGACAAAAGTTGCGCCGCTGCCCGGTTCACCTTCAACATGAATGGTGCCGTTGTGATAATGGAGGATATAACGACAGATTGCCAGGCTGATCCCCTGGCCCTTTTGATGGTGGGCAACGTCTTTAATGGCAAATTCGTCGAATATCTGCTCCCGCATGGACGGTTCCACCCCTTCCCCCTCGTCTGTCACACTGACTATCAGCATGCCGTTCTCGCTTCGACTTGTAACGGTAATGGTGCCGTTTCTCGGTGAAAACTTATAGGCATTTTCAATAACCATACGGAAAACATTAATCAGCAGAGGCCAATCCGCCTGCAGGATGATCGCGTCATCAAAATCGGTTATTACCCGTATCTCATCATCCTGATGATCTTCAACAAGGTTATTAATCACATTGGCCAGCATACCGGTCACCGGCTCAGGATTATAATGCAGTTCAATTCCGGCTTTCAGCTTGCAGAGCAGCACCGCGTTTTTCATGAATTGAAAAAGCTGCTGCCCCGACTTGGCGATCAACACGGCCAGCTCCCTGCCTTCCTCGGACAGCGATGGATCATTGGCCAGCAGTTCGGCGCAGCCGATAATGCCGCTGACCGGTGTTCTGGTTTCATGGGTGATCAGGGTGAGCAGATCGCCTTTGACCTGATCCACCTCCTCTTTGTTTTTCAGTTGCGCAAAAACCCGAACCTTGGCCAGCAGTTCCTCATTGTCAAAAGGCTTTGCGATATAGTCATCCGCGCCGGCCTCATAGCCGCGCAATCGCTCATTAACCCGGGCATGACCGGAAACCATAATGATTTTCGTGAATCGGTACTGGTCATCCGATCTGATTTTCCTGCACACTTCATAACCGTCCATGCCGGGGAGCTGAATATCGAGAAGAATAAGGTCCGGTTTGAAGGCCGACAGAATATCCAAGGCTTTTTCTCCGGAATCAACCGATTCGATGATATAGTTACCCACCGTCCCGAGAAGATCCTGAATGTAAAACAGGATAATGGGCTCATCATCGACGATTAAAATTTTATTTTGAACCTTCACGCGTCTCTCTTCGTCTCAGATATCAGGGCGGCAAGGGACGATGCCGTCTCAAAACGGGAACCAGAACCATCTTTTCCGTGCGCCATGGCGCTTAATTCGGTTATACTATTCCACAATTCATTCGATGTAAAAAGAATTTTTCCAAAGAATTTCAACAAAGGGAAAAACAATGCTGCTTGCGGTTGACGTGGGAAACACCCACATGGTTCTGGGTCTTTTCCAGGGGGAGAAACTGCGCTGCGACTGGCGCATTCAAACCAGTCGCGGCACCACGGTTGATGAACTGGCCGCTCGGCTTCATGGCCTTTTCCAGCTGAGAAATCTCCATTTTGAACAAGTCACCGGGCTTATCATCGGTTCGGTGGTGCCGCCCCTGGAAACGATCTGGAGCGGACTGGCCCGCAAATATCTGAGCTGCGAGGCCATGCAGGTCAAAGGCAAAAACCTTGACACCGGCGTGGCGGTGGTCACCGATAATCCGGACGAGGTGGGGGCGGACAGGATCATCAACTCGGCGGCGGCATTTGCCCGCTACAAAAAACCGCTTATCATTGTCGATTTCGGCACCGCCATCACCCTTGACTGTGTTTCTTCCCGGGGAGAGTATATCGGCGGTGCCATTGCCCCTGGCCTGGGAATTTCGTTTGACGCCCTGATCAACCAGACCTCAAAACTGCCGCGGATCAATATCAGCATCGCGCCGGAAAAACCCATCGGCACCAACACGGAAACGGCCTTGCGCTCCGGCCTGCTCTATGGTTTCGGCGGCCTGGTGGAAGGTCTTGTCCTGCAGATGATGCACCAGTTTGCCCCGCTTACCCCAAAGGTGATTGCAACCGGGGGGATGGCAGGTGTCATCGCCCCGTATGCCCCCAGCATCGAATCGGTTGAACCCATGCTCACCCTTGAAGGCCTGCGGATTATCCATGAACGCAACAGCTGACCCCCCCCCGATTTTGCTGCCTCCCACCCTTTGCAAAGGAGACACCATCGGCCTGGTGGCCCCGGGCGGCGCCTGGAACGAAAAAGATTGTGCCAGGGGGATACAGCTGCTTGCCGACTTTGGTTTTCATGTAAAGATTCTGCGAAATCTGGATGCAAAAGAGCATTACCTGGCCGGTACGGACCACCATCGGCACACCGTTTTCAATCAGGTCTGGCGCGATCCGGAAGTAAAAGCGGTCATGGCGGTGCGGGGTGGGTACGGCTCCCTGCGTATCCTGGCGGACATCGATTACGACCTGATCCGTGCCAACCCGAAAATATTCGTCGGCTTCAGCGATATCACCTCCCTGCACCAGGCAATTGCCAAAAAAACAGGGCTGATCACCTTCCACGGACCCATGGTCACCACGCTCCCCAAAAGCGACAAAGAGTCTGTTCAATCATTTTTCACCACCCTCACCCGTGGTTTTCCCGAACCCATTGCCTCCCGCCCGGTTGAAATAATCAAACCGGGGCATGGACGGGGACCGCTCATCGGCGGCAATCTGACCACGGCCGTGCATCTCATCGCCACTGCCTTTGAGACATCATGGCGGGACAGAATTGTTTTTTTGGAGGATATCGGCGAAGCGCCCTACCGGATCGACCGCATGCTCACCCACCTGAAAATGGCGGGCAGGTTTGCCGGGATAAATGGTCTTCTGCTCGGCTCGTTTACCGACTGCGGCGACGAGGAAATGATATGGACCAGGGTACGGGAACTCTTCAGCGATGAGACATTTCCCATCTGGGCGAACTTCCCCATCGGCCACGGTGCCGGCAACAGGATCGTGCCCTTGGGCATCGAAACGGTCATGGATCCCTCATCGGCGGTTCTCACCTTCACCGGACCATGCTGCCGAACGGTTTAGCCGTCCGGCAATAAGGTGGTTTGGTTTTCCCGCCCCTGGAATGCACAACCGAACATACCGACACAAAAACAAAATGATGTTGCGCTCAGGGGGTTACGGATTATCCAGCAATCGGGCCACTGCATCATGCATTCTTTCCGCCAGTTCCTGTTTCTGTCCGGCGCCGACCCCCTTTGTTTCCACCGGAGCGCCCACCCGGATGGTGACCCGACCCGGCTTTGCCAGTAATTTCCCCTTGGGCAGCACCGGAAAGGTCCCGGAAATGGCCACCGGCACCAAGGGCACCCCTGACTTGATGGCCAGCACCATGCCGCCTGTTTTGAACGGATGCAGTTTGCCGTCGAGACTTCGTGTTCCTTCCGGGAAAAGAATAACCGATGTGCCGGAGGCAATCCGTTCCGCCGCCTCCTTTAAACTCTTCAGGGCCTCCCGGCCATGGGACCGATCGATCGAGATATAGCCGGCCAGTTGCATGGCCCGGCCGAAAAGCGGAATCTGGAAAAGTTCTTTTTTGGCCAGCCAGCGGAAATCAAAATTAAAGCAACCCTGCATGGCAAAAATATCAAACTGACTCTGGTGATTGGCGGCAAAAATGTAGGGCCTGCCCGGTGCGATGTTTTCCAGTCCTTCCACCTTCACCTTTACCCCGGCGGCAAGCAGAATTATCTTTCCCCAGGTACGCGGCAGCACCTGGGCTTTTCGGGCAGAACCGCGGAAAACAACCAGATAAATGATTGCCAGCAGACTGGTGAGAAAGGTGAGCAAGGGAACCAGCAGCAACACGAGAATCCCTCTGAAAAAATGAATGCATTTCATATTGTAATCCCTGCCGGACAACGGTTTGCGCCGGGCCGTTTCTCCCTGTTGACAATTATGGAAAAGAAAGTCATATCATGGTAAGAGAAAAGCACCATGTTACGATGTAATTTTATTCATGACGTTTTTAAACGGAAAAATGGAAAATTGCCACTTTTTCAACAGACCATCATCCCATGGCAGAAGAACCCCCTGATCCCTTTGGATCAATAAGCATAGCAGAGGATCAACCCGATCGACAACCTGATGACCAGGAACCGGAAGTTGTCATCGGTCCCCCAGAAGCCGAGACCCGGGAGGAGACTTCCGGCCCCCTCCCGTCCGAGCAGCACCATTCCGGCCTCCCTCACGAAGGTCCGGGGAAGAGGAAAATCCCCTCCCGCTCTTCCGGCCGAGGCAAACAGATGCTCGCCGCCACGCTCCTCTTCTTTCTCACCTACTGCCTGATCGGCTTTCTCGGTGTTCCCTATTTTCTCCAATCCCTTCTGCCCGGGATAGCGGCAAAGAACATGCAGCGGCAAGTCACCTTCGGCTCGGTCCGTTTTAATCCCTTCACCCTGGTCCTGCAGCTCGACAACACAATCATCGGCCCGCAGCTCGACAACGCTGATGACACCATCGATCCCATCTTTTCCGCTGCACGAATCGAGGCAAACATTTCCTCCCTGTCCCTCCTGCAAGGACAATTTATCTGCTCCAGCCTGACCGCGGAAAACCTCTTTCTGCATATTCTCCGCCGGGAAGATAATACCTATAACACATCACGCCTCATTCCCTTGCAGCGCAGCAGGACTTTTCCTTTCCTCCGCCTCCCCTTTTCCTATTTCATCAGCAATCTGACGGTCACGGACAGTCGGCTGCTTTTTGACGATCTACCTGCCGGCCGAAGCCACAGCCTCGATAAAATCGATCTCTCGCTGCCGCTGCTTTTCCAACAGACGGGCCAGGGTTTTTTTTCTTCTTTTTTCATCGCAGGCAGCGAAACGCACTTGACCAATCCCCATTTTTCCGCCCTGATCAACGGCAGCCCGGTGGATATTTCCGGTGAGAGCAGCGTCCAGAACAATGATTTCACCGCAAAACTCAAACTCCAGTTTCAAGCGGTGGATGTGCCCTCCTATCTTGCTTATCTGCCTGCCCGAAAAACGACCATAGAAAAGGGAACCGCCGATATCGTGGTGGATACGACCTTTCACCTCGCTGCCGGGGAAAAAACCGACCTGACCGTTGACACCCAAATCCGTTTCATCGACCTCGTGCTGCTCGACAACAAGAACAACCGCAGCACCTTTCCGCAATCAACCATCAACGCCTCGCTCTCTCCTCTTGAATCGCGCTATTTTTTCCATGAAATCAGCCTGATTGCCCCCAAAATACGCGTGGGCAGAACGGCAGACGGCGAGTGGTCCTTTCCCTTGACCTTTCCGCCGCCCGCAGCCGAACGGAACAATGAACAACCTTTTGATCTTATTCTTGAAAAAATAGAAATGACAAACGGTGTAATCGATTTTTTTGATGCCAACGGCCGCAAAGCGGTTTCTTCGTACTCCGGCATCAATTTCTCCCTCAGCGCCTTTGACCGCGGCAGCACCACCCCTGCTCCCTTTTCTCTGTCGGCGATGACGCCGGAAAAAGGCCGGGTCTCCGCGCAGGGAGAGATTGATCCCTTCTCCCTTGCTGCCGCTGGTCTTTTCACCGGCGAAGCAATCGGTCTTTCATCCGCAGCCGGCTCGCTTCTCCCAGCCGGGATGAAAATAACCAGCGGGAAAATCGATACGGCAACAAGCCGCTTCACCTGGCGGGACGGCAAAGCAAAGAAAAAAGAATTACTCTTCCATGACGGCTCGGTTGCCATAAAAGACATCGTCACAACCGGCCAGGACACGCCGCTTTTTTCCTCGCCCTCACTCCATCTCGCCTTTGGCGAATTCGATCCCTTTGGTCGACGGGCCGATAAAATCACCGCAAAAGTCATAAATCCCGAGATCAGATTCTTCTGGGACAAGGACAACAGGTGCAACTGGTCCGGTCCGGAGCAAAAGAAAAACAGCGGAGAAAATAAGAGGCAATGGGACATCAACGTGACGTCCCTGACCCTGGAAAACGGCAACATTATCCTTGCGGACAACTCGCTCCCCACCCCCCTCATGATGACCCTGGAAAAAATCGGCCTGACCGCAACAAATCTTTCCAGCAAAGAGGGCGAAACGGGAGAAATCAAACTGGACAGCACGAATTTCGGGCAGGGCAGCCTGACCATGCAAGGGCCTGTTTCTTTTTCTCCTTTTTCCGCTTCACTCAATTGCAGCATGAAGAATTTCCAGCTGGAAAAGGCGCCGCCCCTCTTCACCGATTGGCTCAATTTCCCCCGGTTGTCAGGTGAGGCCGACAGTGACGGCGAGCTGCATTTGCCAGGCTTTTCCTACACGGGTTCGCTGGAAATCCGCAATTTCGCGGCAGGAAAAAAAGATGAAGCCGACATGGCCGGCTGGACAAAAGCACGCAGTGAACGGATCAGCCTGAAACTTGTTCCGTTTTCCCTGCAGGCGGAGACGGTGACCCTGGAAGAACCATCGTTGCAATGGGTTGTCGATGCCAAGGGGATGATGAATATTGCCGATTTTTTCAACCAGACAGGTTTACGGGAAAATGGCTTTGTCAATGACGGACGGATTGCCCTGACCACCATTGACCTGAAAAACGGAAAGCTCGACTTTCTCGATCAGCGCGTTAGCCCGCCATACGCCAAACAGATCGAGATTGCGGGCACGATAAGCAACCTCGTCAATCAACCGGCGAACCGCCTTTCTCTCAATCTTGCCGCAGCCATCGGCGGCAAGTCGCCGGGCAGCCTGCGCGGCGAACTCGGTTTTTTCGACGGACCACTTTCCGCCGACCTGCAGGCCGAGATCAACCAGATGCCGGTCAAAGATTTTTCACCCTACCTCGTTTCGCTGCTGGATTATCAGTTGACGAAGGGCGACTTCAACCTGGCAGTCCATTACAAACGCGAGAATCATGAGATAACAGCCGACAATTCCCTTGTCATCAATGACCTTGAACTTGCTTCTTCAACGGGCAAATCATCGGCGTCATTGCCGTTTGCCGTTGCCCTGCTTACCGACCCCCAGGGAAAAATGAATGTCGGCCTGCCCTTCACCGGTAGCACAACGGATGATTCCTACACCTTTCCCAGGTCGTTGGGCCGCGCCATCCGCGCCATGATGCTGAAAAGCAAGGTCTCCCCGACAACCCTGCTCAAGGCCGATTTACAGGAAACGGATCAGCTGGTTGATCATCTCCTTTTTTCTCCGGGCAAATCCGCCCTGAAAGAAGAAAACAAAACCGCATTGAAGATGATTGCCCGTGTGCTGGAGGCCCGTCCCCTTCTCCTCCTTGCGGTGAAAGGCTTCAGCAGCCTGGAGACGGACAAGGCCGCCCTGCTGCAGGAAAAAAAAGAACGATTAGACCGGAGCAGACTTGAAGAGGAAGAAAAAAAATCATTGCAAATTACGCAAAAATACGGCCGCGAAGAGATAGGCCACCCCCGTTCCGAGCAACAGGAACCACCACCGGCTCCGCCGACAAAAATTTCCGTCAGTAAAAAAGAATTGCAGGAACTGGCGGAAAAAAGAAAACAACAGGTCATGGATTTTTTTGCCGTTGAATTAAAGATACCAGCGTCCCGTCTCAAAGCTGACAGCACCGACCTGATACCCGCCGGCGCTCAGGGTCGCCCGGGCAACAGGGTTGATCTCCGTTTTGATGCGGCCTTAGACCGACAGTGATCCTTGCTGCCGCATACACGTTGCAAATCAAGCTCATTGAACTTTCGCCAAAAGACACGACATGCTGCGCCCACCTTATGAATCATACAACAGACTCTATGTCTACCATCTTGACCGAAACGATATTTCAGACCTAAACGACCCGGACCTGATCGGCATCTGGATCGAAGACGACACCTCAGTGCTTTTTTTTCATCAGCCCAAGGATCTCCTTGTCACGGACCTCTGTCTGCGTTATAAGTGCAACCTTATCTATCAAGCCGACCTCGACTACCGGGACTGGGAAGCAGGGCAACGGATAACCACCTTCCGTGTTGCGGATGTCACGGTCGCGCCTGTCTGGGAAAAGAAGCACGGCGCCATCCGACTTGACCCGAGTGTCATTTTCGGCAGCGGATTCCATCCCACCACCAGGCTCTGCATGGAGGCACTGCTTTCCGCTCTGCGGGCTCCGGAATCAAAAATAAACAGCGTCCTTGACCTGGGAACCGGCACCGGTCTTCTCTCCATTACCGCCGCCCTGCACGGCGCGAAACAGGTCACGGCTATCGACAACAACCCCCTGGCCTGTGAAGTCGCTCGTTCCAATTGCCGCCTGAACAATGTTGAACATCTGGTCACGGTACGGCAGCAGGATCTGCGCCGTGACATCCCCCAGATACACGAATATAATCTGGTAATCGCCAACCTCTACCGCGGGTTACTGGAACAGCTCTTCAATTCTCCCGCCTTTTGGGAGGCCGACTTCTACATCCTTTCAGGTTTTATTCAAGGCATGGAAGGAGAACTTCTCGGGCAAATTCCAGGTGACAGACTGCGCTTTCTCAACAGATTGCGCAGTGAAAAATGGTGCATCTGGGTGTTGGCCAACAGAAAAATTAGCGGATAATATGTTTACAATCGACGATTTATATTTCAGCAATGTCCCACGGAAACTTGCCTGTGCCCGAAGTATCTATGAGAAGGCAGGCGCAACCCTTCTGGACATGCCGGGAATGCGGGAAAAATTATCCCACATTACCCTGCTGGCCTCTCGCCTGCAGGAGCAGATGGCTGCCATGGGAATGTTTTCACTTTGTACAGCCTGTGGCGAAAAAAATGGTGGAGGGTGCTGCAGTGCCTTTATGGCCAATGAAACGGACGCAGTCCAGTTACTGTTGAACCTGCTGTTGGGCATTGAAATAAAGCCCCAACGGGATGATTTGCTTGAATGCTGCTATTTGGGATCGCATGGATGTATTTTCAGGGTCAAACCGATTTTCTGTCTTAATTACAACTGTCATCACATCCTGAAAAACGCTGAGAAAAAAATCATTCGTGATCTTGAGCTATGCGCGTCCGCCGTGCTGCAGGAGCAGACGATTGTGGAAAATTTACTCCTAGAACAGGTAGTTGCAAGATAAATCAATTTCCTCGGTTCAGGCAACCCCATCAACCCTGCTCACTTTCTCGTGCTTATGCATTTCGATCTTGCGCGGTACAAGCCCGCTTGCCATGAACGCGGTGCACTGTTTCCGTTTTTCAAAGGGACAATCCGCGATATTCCAGCAGGGGGTGTACTGCAAAAGTTTTTTGATGGCCGCGATGCTGATGCCGCTTTCGTGAATCATTCCCCGCAGACATTCAATCCATTTGATATCATCCATGGTGAAGTAACGCCATTTTCCCTGACGAATCGGCCGAATCAACCCTTCTTTTTCATAAATTCGCAAGGTTCTCGGATGAACACTTAACATCTTGGCTGCTATCCCGATTGTAAAGATTGCTTTGTCGTCAGATATCATTTTCAACTCCTTACAACTCTGGTTGGTGATGACCGGGGTGCCGTTTCGGCACCCCGATCTGTTTCGCGCTACTCAGACCGTTTGATCCGATCCTTGAATTAATGCTCGCCGTGATGTTCGAAGGCACGACCGAAGAATCTTTCTCCAAGGATGAAAGCTGCACCGACGACGCCGAGACCGGCCATGGTCACCATAATCTCACTGACCGAAGGAACGTAGCTGAAGTAGTTGGGCAGTTTGTCCCAGCCGGCGTATTGAGGAACAAGCTGACCGGCAACAACCAGGTCGTAACGGGAGAAGAACTGACCGACCAGCACCATCAGAGCGGCTGCCGACATTGCAGGCAGGCTTTTCATTTTCGTCATGGCAAGAATAGCAAGAGGAAAAAGCAGGCCGATACATACCTCAAATACCCAGAAGTTGGTTGCCAGGGGGCCGCTTAACAGTGCACTGGCAGCTTCACGGCCGGCTTCGGTTCCACCGACGTAGAAAGTGATTGTTCTCCAGGTAGTGGCGACAGTTACCAGGAAGAGCATCAGGGTAAGAACCTTGGCAGCACTCTGCACGCCGGTAAATGTTGCTTCGTTCATCTGCTCGTTGCGCATCTTGTATGCATAATGGGTGAACAGGATCGCTGCGGCGGCACCGGACATGAATGAACAGGCCAGAAAATAAACCGGCAGCTGAGCGCCATACCAGTAAGGTCGAGCTGACAGGGTGGCAAATACCGCGCCGAGATTGGTGTTGGCGGCTACTTCAGCCAGCGCACCCAGAACCCCGAGGGTAACGGCAAGTTTGTATTGACGGGTAAGGATAAGGAAAAATTCAACAAACATGAAACCGACAGCCAAACCGTACAGGGTTCCCATCCACCAGATATTGGAGGTCATATTGGGAGAGGTGACATTATAGATCGCCATTCGCCAGGGACTTTCCAGCTCAAGCCCGATCAAGGTAAATCCGGCGATAATGGTGATGAGTGACAGCCAGACCATCCTGTTGGCCAGGGGTGCCAGTTTGTTGCCGCCGAAAATGTGGCTGATTGCGGCCAGCAGACAAAGACCGGTTGAGGTAATGGCAAAAAAAGCATACGAGGAGATCAGAATACCCCAGGGCATCTCCCTGGTATTATTGTACACATTATGATGGCCCGCATAAAACCCGTAAAGTCCCGCTCCCACACCGGCGACGGCCATCAACACAAAAAGCAGTGTGACTTTATTGATCCCCGGGGTGGCTACCTTTGGTTCCGCTGTTGCTGCTAGTGAAAATCCGTTTGACATTTTGAACCTCCTTAACATTGTTCGTGATGTGATTGAAAACTCTTATAACCCGCTTGACAGTCCTGCTGTCAGAAAGAAAACTTTAAAAACCCTTGTTTCATCACTGCTTGCCTGCTAAAATAACTTTTGTTTTGTGGTCGTGAATCACTTGAGCTCCAGGCCGCCACCTGTTTCCCCCTGAACACGATACGATTTGCGTTACGCCGTTTCCGGCTCATTCTGCTTTTGTCCCTTCGTCGCCAGGTGATGGAGGCCGATCAATACCGCGAATACTGAAAAGGGCCCCATGACCAGGAACAGACAGAGAGAGAGAGTAAACCAAAATGCCTCACTCAACTGGCTCATTCCGGCAGCCAATTTGCTGATGATTGATTTTTGTTCGTTTTTTCTCTGACAGGTTGAGAGCAGATGGATTAAGGCACTCATTTTACGCCTCCTTTCTTTCTCGTTTTGGCTAGGCTTTGTTATCTCGTTTGCTTATTCATAAGAGCAAGGGGTATGCCAAACAGAGAGTAAAGAGAAGATAAGAAGGCAGCATTTTCCGCCCTTTCCTTTAAAATCAAGCACCGACAGACTTAAAAATATTCATTTCCACTACTTTCAATAAAAAATTGCAGGCAAATAATCTGACAACAAGGAATCAAAATTCGCCCTCTCCGTTTTGTGAAAATATCGCAAAATGCGCCTAAAAATGCCCTGCATCCGCCCTGCTTTCCTTTTTTCCCGCAACATCTCGCAGCACAAAAACGCAATAAATCGTAAAATATCAACAAGTTACTGGTGCGACATTTTGCCTCAGACAAATAATGCGTCCGCATTTTAGTCCACCAACAGCGAATACGCTCACAATACGCCCACAACATCAACACGCCATCAGCGCCCGGAGCGAGGCTTGAGATCAGGATTTACTTATACAAACGAAAGGGGTTATCCCGCTCCGCTTCAGACTTGACAGCAAAGACGCAACAGCTGCAAGGCTTCGCGGATCGTGAATAAAGGTATAGTGAGGGGTGCGGACAAAGGACAGAGACAGTTGTTGGAGGAAGAAAGCAGCAGAAACAACCTTATAAATCGAGAGCTACAATATGAGGGGGATTTTTTCTTTATCTGCCGCCGACAAATACCAAGCGAAAGATAAAATTTAATTGAAAGGATGGCGCAAAAAGCGCGCTATTTTACAGACGGGGTTTTCAGGAGTAACAAAAACCGGAGGAGGAAAAATCGAGCAACTCTCCTCCCCCCGGTTTACAAACAATCCGACGATCAAAACAAATCAGTGCCCGCCGCCGTGGCCGTCGGTTTTTTCGCCGCCGCCGTGCAGGCGGTCAAAACCCTTGACGCCGATATGACATACGGTACAACGGGTGTTGGAGGCAAAGGCGGTTTGGCCGTCATGACAGACGCCGCAATACTTGCCGTCATACAGGGATTGCATGGTAAAATCGTCACCGGCCTCGGCCGCGCCGATTTCCATTTGAAAAACCTCATCATGGCAGCTGTCACAGGAAAGCCCTGCATCCATGGTATGGGTTTTATGATTAAAAACTACAGCCTTAACCGGCTGTGTGAAAACAATAGGCGCCTCAGGACCATATGTGTCCTCATCATACTGCTCCTCACCGATTGCCTGTCCGCCCACGCAGAGAATCAGACCGGCAAGGGCCATGACACCAAAAAAACCTGCTACACCTTTATGCTTAATATTCATAGTCATCCTCTCCGGCAAATTAGTCGTTCATGTAAAATACGTTGGGAAGCGCACCTGTTTCAGGACGCAGTACCCAGACAACCTTTTCAGGGGCATGCACCAGCTGATACACCCTGCTGGCCGGATCAGCCAAATCACCGAACACGCGGACATCCGCCGGACAGGCAGCAGCACATGCGGTCTGCGTTTCACCCTTGGAGAGACGAGTATCAATACAGAAATTACACTTGTCGACGGCGCGGTTTTCTTCCTTGAAGTAACGGGCGTTGTAAGGACATGCAGCCATGCAGGTCTTGCAGCCGATGCACTTTTTGTAATCCATCATGACAATGCCGGTTTTCTCATCCTTAAACGTCGCTTTTGTCGGGCATACACGGACACAAGGCGGACGATTGCAATGGTTGCAAAGAACAGGCATGAAAATTCTTTCCGTGGTATTCGGCCCGGACTCTCTTTCCATTTCCAGAATTGTTGTTCTGTAGCCATAGGAAGGCACATGATTGGTTTTAGCGCACGCCTCTTTGCAGCGCTCGCAATCAACGCACCTGTTTTGCCTCATGACCATGGAATAATGCGGGCTGTAGGGGAATTTTTTTGCCTGGGGCATTGCACCGATCGCCCCCTGAACGTTCCGGGCGGAAGTCAAGGACAGCACGGAACCACCAAGAAAAACACCGGTTACCGAGAGGCCGAATTTTAAGAAACTCCGCCGCTCTTCAGAGGGCAAATTTTCAGCGCCCTCGTTTTTGAGCTTTTCCAAGTCACTAATTTTCATAATGGATCTCCCTCGAAAAATTATTAATACGGCAGCCGGTTTTATTGGGGGCAAACCGCCTTTTATTAACTTACGCCTTGATCCTTCCAAAAAACAGTCGGAAACGATTCGGCGTGCCAGCAATCGACAAAAAGAAAAAACATCTGCGTCGCACAAAAAATCACACAATAGCAAATGTGTCAAGTCAATTTTCACTATTGATTTTCACACACAAATTGACAGCTTGACTGCCCACCCACATCGGACTACATTTAAAATTTGCGTTTCTTCCATGTTTGAAGCGCCGACAACAATCTTTTCACACGACATCCGCAGCCAAATGACGCAAGCGAACAGCCCTCAACCACAGGTAACCCTGGCGGTCTTTACCGTTAATTCAATGTGGGAAATCACCTCCTTCAGCCATGCAGCCGAGGAACTCCTCGGACTGCAGGCCAAGGAAATGATCGGTAAAAACTGTCACGACTTTTTCGCCCACCAGGAACGATTCTCTGATCTTTTCCAGCAGTGCGCTTCCATCACCAGCGGCAAGTCGGTTGCTTCCTTTCACATGGTATTGAAAAATCCGGCAACCCAAAACAATCTCGCGGTGCTGGTCACGGCAATTCCCGTACCCGACCGGTTCGGCAATCTCTCCGGCGCCATCATCAGTTTTCAGGAAACATCAAAATCCGCCATTACCACCCAACTCGTCCTCGACTCCATTGCCGACGGGGTTTTTACCGTCGACAGCCATTGGCGGATCACCTCTTTCAACAAGGCGGCGGAGGAGATAACCGGCTGGAAGCAGCAAGAGGCCCTGGGCAAGTCCTGCAGTGAAATTTTCCATTCCAGCATCTGCGGCACATCTTGCGTACTTGCCGAAAGCGTCCGCGACGCCAAGGCCATAACAAATCGTCCCATTTTTATTCGAACCAAGCATGGCGACACCGTGCCCATCAGCATCAGCGCCGCTCCGCTTGTCGATCAGGACGGCAAGGTTATCGGCGGGGTGGAAACCTTCCGCGACATCACATCCAGCATCAGCAAAGATCTCATCTTCGACTCCATCGCCGACGGTGTCTTCACCGTTGACCGCAACTGGAAGATAAGCTCATTTAACCATGCGGCGGAATCCATCACCGGCTGGAAACAGCATGAGGTTATCGGCAAATCGTGCAGCGCGATTTTTCACTCCAACATATGCGGCGAATCGTGCATTTTGTCCCAGAGCGTCACACAAAGAAAAAAGATCACCGATAAGCCGATTTTCATCAAATCGAAAAAAGGAGAAACGATCCCCGTCAACATCAGCGCCGCACCGCTTCTGGACCCGCAGGGCAACATTATCGGCGGCATCGAGACCTTCCGGGACATAACGAGCAGCATCCGCAATCAGCTTATCCTTGACTCCATTGCCGACGGCGTCTTCACCGTGGACCGCAACTGGCGGATAACCTCCTTCAATCATGCCGCGGAACAGATAACCGGCTGGTCAAGCAACGACGCCATCGGCAAATCGTGCAGCGAGATTTTCCACTCAAGCATCTGCGGGAAAAATTGCGCCATTGCCCAATGCATTTACACAGGAAAACCGACATCGAACCTCTCCATCACCATTTCCGATTCAACTGGAAAAAAGATACCGATCAGCATCAGCGCCTCCCCCTTAACCGACAATGAAGGGAATATCATCGGCGGGGTTGAAACCTTCCGGGATCTCACCGCCATCACCAGCCTGCGCAAACAGCTCTCGCAGAGCTACACCTTTGACGAAATCGTCAGTAAAAGCGCGGCAATGCAGCGCATATTCAACATCCTGCCGGATATCGCCAAAAGCCCGAGCACGGTCCTGATCCTGGGAGAAAGCGGTACCGGCAAGGAGCTTGTCGCCAGGGCCCTCTACAATGCCAGCAACCGGGCCGACAAACCCTTTGTTATCGTCAACTGCGGCGCCCTGCCGGAAACATTGCTCGAGTCGGAACTTTTCGGCTACAAGGCCGGCGCTTTTACCGACGCCAAAAAAGATAAGCAGGGCCGCTTCGCCGCCGCGCAAGGCGGCACCCTGTTTCTTGACGAAATCGGCGATATCCCCCAATCGGTTCAGGTAAAACTTCTCAGGGTTCTACAAAATAAGGTATATGAACCGCTGGGCTCCAATGTTCCGGTTGCCGCCGATGTCCGCATTATTACCGCGACAAACAGAAATCTCCAGGAACTGGTCCAGCAGGGGATCTTTCGCGAAGACCTCTTTTACCGGCTCAACGTGGTCAAAATTCTCCTCCCGCCGTTACGGGAAAGAAGAGAAGACATCCCGATTCTTGCCGACCACTTCATCAAGCAGTTCAGCGCCGTTCAGGGCAAGGATATTGTCGGCATTTCGAGCAACGCCCTCAACATCCTGATGCGCTACGAATATCCCGGCAATATCCGGGAACTGCAAAACATCATTGAATATTCCTTCATTCTCTGCGACGGAGGCATTATTCAAATCGAGCACCTTCCCGAACCTTTTTATTCTCCCGGCGCTGCGGCCGCAGCCAAAACCAACCAGAAAACCTCATCTGCCGAGGGTTTGCTCACCCTGGAAGAAACAGAAAAACAGGCCATCTATCTCTCGCTTGAACGCAACAAATGGCGAAAAATGGGCACCTGCCGGGAACTCGGCATCTCCAAAGATACATTACGCCGCAAAATCCAACGCTACGGCCTGGTTAATCCGGCAGGCGACACGGGAGAACTCGACGAATAAGCTTGTGCAAAAAAACAGCCGCAAAATCGCAAATCGGGCGCGGCAAAAAAACGGCAACAAAATAGACTCAATCTTTATTCCACAACGCCGTAAATAAAAAAGGCGGAACTCTTTCAACAAGAGATTCCGCCGTTTCTGCATCAATCAAAAAAAACCATCAGGAAGCGCGACGGATCGACTTATCGGCCCCATCTGCCGCCGGCTGATACGAACTCAACCACACAATTTTTTTGCCTGCTCGTGAAATGTATGGCAGACAGGATAATCGCGATGGAAAATCAACCTGGTAATTGTTGCTTTTTTTTTTCCACTGGTTTTTTTTTCTTTTCCTCATCAGCAATCTTTGCCTGACGTTCCGCTACTTTATCCCCGACCCGATGCAAACTCCGCGGGACGGACCAGTCAACTCTCGAATTGCACCCATCACATATATCGGGTGGACAATTTCCAACTTCCCAACAGGGGATCAGACTCAACAACTTCTTCAAGCCCGGAATACTTATCCCCTGATCATGAATCATGGAACGTAAACATTCAATCCAACGAATATCGTTGGGAGAAAACATCCGCCGTGATCCTCGATGGGCAGGTTTTATCAATCCTTCGGCCTCGTATATACGAAGCGTTCTCGGATGGACATTGAGCAACTTCGCCGCGACCCCGATCGGGTAAATCGGCAAATCAGGCCGCAAGGGCTGAATATCAGTCTTCTTCCTGGCCATTATCATCTCCTTTGACTCTTTGTCCCATTCATGATTTGCACCCGGACCAAGGGAAAGGAACAAACCTCTCCCCCCGCCCGTCTTCAACAAATCACTCATTAATGATCCTCGGACAAATGCCCTTTGAACAGACGCTCGCCCATCAGAAAACCCATGGCGCACAGTGACATGCCGCCGACAACCACCATGATTTCATGAAGGCTTGGGGTGTAGGCCCAGAGGTGGGGCTGACCGACTATACCCATCTCATGAAGCTGGGGGACAATCATGCCCACGACGACCAGGTCGAAACGCATGAAGAAGATGCCGATCACACTTGATACGGATGCAACAAAGAGGGCGGTAAGATTTTTGGCCCTTACCGCGAGAATGATGCAAAAGGGAATAACCATACCCATCATGACTTCAGCGATCCAGAAATTCACCGCATACGGACCGCTCAGGATTGCCTGCATAGCCTCATATTTTCCCGGGGGCTGACCGCTGACACCGGAGATAATTTTCCAGCAGGTGAAAAACATGATAACAGTCATCAACAAAGCGCCGAGTTTGGCGGTTGACTGCAGTGAAGACTCAAGAGCCGGGCTCATCTTCCAGCCATTGGCCTTATAACCGATCCAGTGGAAGAAAATAACCGCCGCACAACCGGACATCATTGCCGAGGTGATGAAATAAATGGGCATATAGGGTCCGTGCCAGAACTCGCGACCATTGAGCAGTCCGAATACGGCGCCGAGGTTACTGTGAGCCGCGACACCGGCAACAACGCCCATCAAACCCAGGTACCCGGCATATTTGTGCTTGCCGGCCTGCAGCAAGGCAAATTCAATCAGCATAAAGAAAAGATAGGCGCCGTAGAGGGTGCCCATCCACCAGATGTTGGAGGTCAGGTTCGGAGAAATAACGTTGTAGATGGCCATTCTCCAGGGATTCTCTATCTCGAAAGCAATTACGAGAAAACCGGCGATAATGGTGGTGATGGCCATAAAAACCGAACGCTTGGCAATCGGCTTGAACGCCTCGACATTAAAAACATGACCAATTGAAGAAACAAGACAAAGACCGGTTGAGGTGACGACAAAGAAAACGTAGGTGGCGATCAGCAGCCCCCACGGCACTTCACGGGTAACATTGTATGCATTGTGGTATCCCTGAAAAAAGGCATGCACGCCAAAAGAAATACCTACCAAAGTAAGCAGTCCGAACACTGCCACCGCAGCGTTGTAACCGCTTGAGGATTTCACGGTAAGGCCTTCACCCTCCTGGGGAAGAACTTGAGCTAATATATTGTTCATTGGTTTCACTCCTTCGATTTTATTAATGGATCTCAAGGACAATCAATAAAACAGTGACTAGGAAAAATCACTTTCTTCACGTACCGCACGAAGCACAGGTCTGACCTTGAGATCAAAAACCGTATGGAGCGAAGCGCAACCTAGCCAAAAAACGAGAAATAGTATGCCGTCCATTTGCTTCTCCTTATTCACAAAAAAGGGGCCGAGCCCGTAAAAACTTTTTTTCTCTCTCCTTCCGGGACAAATTGGCGGATCGGAACCGGAAAGCCATCACAACTCTGTCTTTGCACCTCCTTTTCAGTGTAGAAATTTATTCCGTAAAAACCTTATAACCAACGCATCAAAAAAACGTTTATCTTTTATGCCAAATTTAAAACGGTACATTTGCATTGTCAAGAAAAAATATCATCGCAATTACAATTTAAACTACAAATCAAGCGATCAATTTACGCCCAAAAACACTCAAATTAAAATTTTTACTAAAATTAATGAAACAATTCAAGGTAGTTAAAGAACAAGCCGCACTAAAAAAACCACAAACCACACACCGCACTTCACGCCCATACTTTTGCCAATATCGCGCAATTTGCGCCCATATCCACACCAACAAGGGCGCGAATTGCGCCAACAAGGTCAATTGAAGCGACCTGTCCCCCAAAACAAGTCAAACAGATAACTCATTAAAACTAAACAAGAAAATCAGAATAACAAAAAAATACCAAACAAACCAGCGACGATGGCATCATGTCTGCATTAACAAAAACCATCTTGCTCAACAAATAAGCCAAAGCGAGAAAACTTCTCCTAATTGATCCCAGGGTGGCGGCCCTGGGATCAATCAAAATTCACAGTTTATACACCGAACCAAAACAAAAAACAACCCGACACTTCCATATAAAAGCCTGCGCCCAGCGCGGGCTTTTTTCTTTTTCAGCAGCCACCATCCCTTTCTCCATCCGGCAACCATTCGCTCCTTTACCTTTTACCAAACTTGTGGTTATATCTGATAAAAATGAGTGGAATCCTCTCCGGGGCAATCCGCTCTTACTAAAAAACTCAGGCGCACATTGCGCCCTGTTTTTTTGTTTACCGCGAAACCAATCATCCAGGAGGCTTTCATTGAAGTATTTTTACAAGAACCTTTCCATCTGGCTTATTGTGGGGATTATCGGCATCGTGATTATCAATGTTGTCAAGCAACAGCCCGATAACGTCAATCACGTCACCTACACGGACTTCCTGAAAAAGGTGGACAAAGGCCTTATCAGTGACATCAGGCTTGAAGGGAACACCATCTCCTGGACCGATTCCAATGGGGAGATGTTCAAAAGCGTTTCTCCGGATAACCCTGAAACCATCAAACCGCTGCTTAAACCAGGTATCAACATCGAGGTGCAGGAATCAAAAAAGCCCCACTGGTTTTTCCAGACCTTCCTTTCCTGGGTTCCCTTCCTGCTCATTATCGTTCTCTGGTTTTTCTTCATGCAGCAAGGCGGCAATAAAGGCGGCGGCAACAAGGCGATGGCTTTCGGCAAGAGCAAGGCCCGTCTCATAGACGGTCAGGAGTCAAAAATCAAATTCAAGGATGTTGCCGGGGTCGACGAAGCCAAGGAAGAGCTCGTGGAGATTGTCGATTTCCTCAAAAGTCCCCATAAATTTACCGAGGCCGGCGCGCGCATTCCAACCGGCGTCCTTCTTTATGGAGAACCGGGTACGGGAAAAACCTTGCTGGCCAAGGCGATTGCCGGGGAAGCAGGTGTCCCATTTTTTTCCATCAGCGGTTCGAACTTTGTTGAAATGTATGTTGGTATCGGCGCTTCCCGGGTCAGGGATTTATTTAATGAAGGGAAGAAAAAAGCGCCTTGCATTATTTTCATCGATGAAATCGACGCCGTCGGCCGACACCGGAGCGCAGGCGGCGGGGGTGGCAATGACGAACGCGAACAGACCTTGAATCAGCTTCTTGTCGAAATGGATGGTTTTGAACCGAACGATGCGGTAATCATCATCGCCGCCACCAACCGGCAGGATATTCTCGACCCCGCCCTTCTCCGGCCGGGACGTTTTGATCGTCAAGTCATGGTCCCGGTTCCCGACGTGGGCGGCCGCGAACAGATACTGCGGGTTCATGCCCAGAAAATCAAGGCGGACGCGGATGTTGACTGGAAGCTTGTGGCCAAAAGCACTCCCGGCTTCTCCGGCGCGGAGCTTGCCAATATGATTAATGAGGCAGCCCTCATGGTGGCAAGGAAAGACGACGGCAGCAAGGTGACCATGGAGGTCATTGAAAAGGCCAAGGACAAGGTCATGATGGGCGCGGAAAGAAGAAGCCTGATTATCACGGAAAAGGAGAAGAAAATCACGGCGGTGCATGAAGCCGGTCACGCCCTGGTCGCCTGGATGCTTCCAGGAGCCGATCCGGTGCACAAGGTCACCATCATTCCCCGGGGGAAAGCCCTGGGACTCACCATGCAGCTTCCGGAGGAAGAAAAACTGTCTCATTCCAAATCATATCTCTTCACCACCCTCTGCATCCTGCTGGGCGGCCGCATTGCCGAAGAAATCGAGTTCGGTGACATCACAACCGGGGCGGGCAACGATATTGATCGCGTCTCCGATCTGGCCCGGAAAATGGTATGCGAATGGGGGATGAGCGAGGAAATCGGAACAATTACCTTCAAGGCGTCCAGTCCTGCCGCGGGTCAGCCGGGACCCATTATCAGCGAGACAACCGCTGTCAAAATCGACAGCGCCGTCAAGTCGCTGATCGCCTCGGCCTATGACAAGGCAAAGGAGATTCTGACCGAACACAAGAATGTTCTCGATGCACTCTCCCAGGCACTTCTTGACCATGAAACAATCAACACCGCAGATATCAGACAAATTGTCGAGAAAAACAGCTAAACGGCTCTTGACGTCTTCCTTCTTCATGTGCTAAAAGGGTATCCACGGAAAGCACAGGGCCGTTAGCTCAATCGGTAGAGCATCTGACTCTTAATCAGCAGGTCCCCGGTTCGATCCCGGGACGGCCCACCAAGCAAATTCAAGCACTTATCTCTTTACGAGGTAGGTGCTTTTTTTGTTGTTTTTTCTTTTTGTCCCCACTCTGTCCCCACTTTTTTTCTTCACGGCACAAAAAAAGCGGCACCCACTCCAAGGTGGACACCGCTTGAAAACAACCGTCAATTTTCAGCAAATCAAGCCGGGCAGCAATCAGGCAGACAATTCACCTTTAAAAAACCCAGGCAAACCGCCCAAGGTGGGCACTGCTTGCTGTAAATGGCAACCCACAGTCTTAAAAATCATCGTTCTATAGATGTATCAATTCGCTCGGTATAAACATCTGCATACGCTAATTTTTCCTTAGATGTCATATCGAAAATAATTAATGTCAAGTTGGGTTTTTCTCCTCTTTCTTTCGCTAATGCACGAAAAAAGATTCCAGCCTGTCTGCAAAATTGCTCTTTTTCTTGATGCATCATAGAGTTCCATAATTTTGGTTCGGTATTTAGAAAAACAAAAGAGCTTTGTGAAGTATATGAAACATACCCCTTGCTGCCTAAAGAAGCCATGATAGCGGCTGCTTGTATTTCTTCATCGGACAACTTTTTAACATCTGATATGGGCTTTGATTCTGGAATATTGCTGATTGCGGGGGATGCCGTTTTTTGTGGTGAGGGCGAGTCTTTATGGTCAACCTTTAAATATTTATTAATGGCGGGAACGATAAAGACCCAAAAAATGAGAATAAAAAGAAGCAATTTGTAGGGAATTTTTTGTTTCTTTTTCCCCTGTTCAGGGGCAGGGTTCGAAGGAACTGCAGGCTTGAATGTGGCTGGATTTACCCCGCATGTCCGGCACAAGCCATTTTCATCAATTGTCCCGGTGCATGTTCCATCAGGACAACAAACACGCTTTGTCTCTGGTTCTGGTGGGTCATTTCCAACGGGGGCCATCGGCATCCCACAATGAGGGCAGGAACTTGCAAAGGTTGATACATCATTCCCGCATTCTGCGCATTTCACCAGAGCCATAAAGTCACCCAAAGCAACAAGTTATGTAAATCGATATCACGGACACATAGAGGGTGTAAAATAGTTTGTGTAAATGGCTATGACTGAGTAAGTCATGTCAATCGGCATTGAAAATTGACCCACCATC
>AMWB02020970.1_pt6 | contig 25414 bp, 23 predicted proteins | sample 200311 | NCBI WGS metagenome assembly AMWB02 (sample SAMN02737377, study PRJNA173069) | bioreactor metagenome | biome: anode biofilm in microbial fuel cells | place: USA: California | collected 2010-12-16 | reverse complement strand
TGGATAATGGCAGCGTGGCCGTTGGCTGGCCAAGTGATGTCGGGATATGGTCGGTATATCCGGTTGTAAACAATACTGAAGCTGCATCGCCGATGGCACGGCCAAATGAAAGCAACATTGCAGTGACCAATCCCGGAGAGGCCTGTCTTAAAAACACTTTAAATGCGGTTTCCGAATGGGTTGAACCAAGTGAAAGCGAAGTTTCAAGTAAACCACCGGGTACGGTTTTCAGGACCTCGTCCATTGCCCTGACCATGATCGGTATAATAAACAGGGTCACGGTAAAAATCCCTGCCAGCAAAGAAGTTTTGATGCCCAGCCAGATCATGATCGTAAATCCGAAGGCGCCGTAAACAATCGAGGGAATGCCCCAGAGAAGATCGAGAAGAAACCGGATCGCATCGATCAGCCTTTTGTGCTTGACCAGAATGACATTCATCAGCAATGCAACGGGAAGGCCGATGATCACCGCCAGTAGTGTGGCACCAATGGAAAGGTAGAGCGAACCGATAATGGCATTCAGGATGCCTCCTTCCTTCCCAAAATAAAATCCTCCTTTCGGAGTCTGGGAGATCATTTCCCATGATAGTGACGGCAATCCTTTGTATAATATGCTGATCACAATCAATAGCAGCACTATTACGATCAGGTTGGTCGACAGGAACATTAATACCCTGAAAAATCTCTCTTCTATATCTCTGAATTTCATCATTAACTGGTTTGTTTTTCAAGCCTTACGATGGCTACACGGGATAAAAAGTTAAAAATTAGCACAACAAAGAACAGGATCAATGCCGCAAGCATCAGCGCTGAATCGTAAAGCGGAATGCTAAGCATTTCACCATAATTGTTGGCGATCAATGCCGGCAGGGGATACCCCGGCTGAAAAACGCCGGATGGCACTTTTGCGACATTGCCTACAACCATGAGAACAGCGATCGTTTCTCCGAATGCGCGTGATATTCCCAGTCCAAGTGCAGAAACAATCCCCGGGAATGCTTTCCGGAGTAATACCAGTTTGATGGTTTGCCATTGGCTGGCTCCAAGTGAAAGTGAAGCTTCTTTAAGCTCGTCCGGAATCGTTTTGAAAACATCGATAAGAATGTTTAAAATGAATGGGATGATCATGACGGCCAAAACGATGGCTCCCGTCATGATTGAATATCCGGAAGTCTCAACACCAAATACGGGCGCAAGGTATTTCGAGATAAACGGTACGATCACCAGGATGCCCCATACACCAAAGATCACGGATGGAATACCGGCGAGTATGTCAATGACGGGGTGCATGATGCGAAGCACCCAGCTTTTGGCATATTGAGTCAGGTGAATGGCCGTCAGCAGGCAAATAGGTCCGGCAATGAGCAACGAGAGAACGGTCACCCATACTGAACTGATTGTAAAAGCCAGGAAACCAAATTTTCCGGACAATGGCCTCCAGTCGCTGGAAAGAAGCAGATCAGTCATCGACTGGTCTTTAAGCAAATATGTGGATTTAATGTAAAGGCCAACACCCAGAAAAAATGGCAGAAAGATGACCAAGATGAGCCCGATCATCATCCATATCAGGTGAAGCTTGCTTCTGAGACGCCTTCCAATGATAAATCCCGCCAAAATTACCGGAGTTTAAGTTGTTCCTGATTGATCTTTTCTTCGGGAAGGTTCACATAACCGCCTTCATGAACATATTGCTGTCCTTCAGTTAATACCCAGTCAATGAAAGCGATAATGATCCTTTCAGTCGGTTTTCCTTTGGATACAAAATAAAGGTCCCGCGCCGGAGGAGACGGATATTTCCCGGTTTGAATAGCTTGGCTGATTGAATCAAGACTTGAATAGAAGTTTTCTTCCGGATCAATCACCCGGTTGCCGTTCAAATCAATCGGGATGACTTCCATACCGTCATATTTCGTCCTTGTTTTAATGTCATATGCGTAAATGACATTATTGAATCCAATGCCATATTGATCATTTTTCACCGCATCGGCTATCCCGGGATCGCCAAATACGCCAACTCCCAGAAGGCTTTCCTGGTTTTTCCCGAGATATTTTCCCCACATTTCAGCAGCGCCGCAAGCATCAGACCTGGTGTAGACATTGATCTTATCCGAATTCGGTAAATCGAGAAATTCACCCCAATTATGGTTAGTACCGGAAAGGAAAATTTCCTTGAAAATTTCCTGAGTAAATCCCTTTTTCAATAAATCGTTAACCACCGGATTTTTGTTGCTGATTGTTGGTAATACGGCATCTTTTGTCACGGCAACAAACCATGCCCCTTTATCAATTTCAGCCTGGCTGACCTCACGGGAGAACATGGCCAGGTCGACCATGCCGGCGAGTACATCAGTCATGCCTTTTCCTGCACCGCCTGCCGAAATATCAATTTTAACCTCGGGATAAATTTTTTGAAATTCTTCGGCCCATTTTGCCGTCATGGGATATAGCGCAAAAGCTCCCGATATGGAAATGGTCCCTCTGAGTTCATCTTTTTTCCGGTTTTTATTTCGATCAGATGATGAACAGCTGGAAAACAAAAATATAGAGACTAAAAATAAAATGACGAGTTTTATCGGGTTCATGGTTTTATTGTTTAGTTAATCCTCTTGTAAAATCACATCAAAGTTATTAAAATACGAATATTCTATAGAAATAGTAGATAATTAAATTAAATTTTTATTCCTTGATCGAATCAGTTGCTCTTCACGGTCAATGATATCAGCCAGGCTAATGTTCTTTAAAATATTCACGGTTTCATCCCTGACTTCTTTTACAACGCTCCGGATACCGCAGGTGACTTCATCCTTACAATGCTGGCAGGGTTGATAATATTTAAAAGTCACGCAGGGGATCAGGGCAATGGCCCCGTCGACATGCTGTATAATATCAGCCAGGCTAATATCATGAGGGTTTTTGATCAGAAAATATCCGCCACCTTTTCCCTTTTTACTGGCTAATACACCTAATTGTTTTAAATCAAACAGTATCGATTCAAGAAATTTCCTGGGGATCATTTCGCTTTTTGAAATATTGCTGATGAGCAATGGACCCTTATTATATTCACGGGCCAGCTTAACCAGGGCTAAAATCGAATATTGTGCCTTTTTAGACAGCATAAGGACCAGCGGAAATAAATATTGTTTGCTTCTTGATAACTATTCAACAGGATCAACCGGCTTTGAAATTTTAGGTAAAATTACAAATAACTTGATAATTCACCGGGTTTAGTTTAACTTTGTAAAGCTTTTGCCGGCAATTATCAGTTTTGAAAATCTACATGGGGGTAGTTCCAACATTAAATATAGGATTTGCATCATTTACCTTATTTGCAGCTTTATTGCAGATATTCGTTTCTTACAGGAAACAAAGGGATTTATTGACGCTCTCATGTGCTGTTCTTTCCTGCCTGGTATTTGTTCATTTCTGCCTGATGATTTTGTGTGATGCGCCATCCGGATTATCATGTCCGCTGTTTCTGTTACTAAAATACCAGGTTGTGATCAGCCAGATCGTTGAAATCATGATGCTGGTGATTTTATACCTTATTCTAAGGCAGCAAAATAAAATTTTCTTTTTTCTGACCTGTTTGGTCATTTTCATTTTCATGATTATGGTCATGGTCATTCCGGATCATGTTCTGTTTGGTGAAAATGCAACGAGTCGATATGCTGAAATCCCGGTCACTGAAAAGGTGTTGATGATTGGCACCGATTTTACCGTTTGGAGAATACTTAAAGATTTGACGGCTCTCACCTTTATCAGCGCTTCATTTATTTTTCTTTTTAAAAAATCGGACAATATTAATACACGGACCAGGACTGTTCTAATGACAGGATTAGGAATTACTTTCTTGTCAGCAATTTACGACCAGTTAGCTGATTTGGGTTTCTTTCACACTGTTTACATATTTCCGTTTGCTTTCTTTATATACTACCTGATCCTTACCAATATTCCTTTATTTGCAATACTCAATGAAAGTATCAAGCAAAACCGGATCGATCATCAGCAAGATAGAATACAATATATGATCAATCATGGTGATTTTATTCTTATACAACTTGACAGGATGGGAATTGTCGAAAAGGTGAATCCATATTTCTATACGTTGACCGGTTATCAGGAAGATGAGGTCATTGGAAAAGATTGGTTTGAATTTTTTATCCCTAAGAAAGATTTTTATCAATTACAGGGGGCATTTGTGGAAGTGCTTGACTCTGAGTTTCATCCGCTTTATATCAATCCAATTTTAACTAAAAATAAAGAAGAGATCATTATCCGGTGGGTCAATGTGAGAATGGCTGATAAATCAGGAAAAACAAAAGGCAGCCTTAGTATCGGGATTGATATCACGGATATTATCCGGGATAACGAGAAAATCCAGGTGAAACTTAAAGAAGCTGAGATGCTCATTGACAGGCTTACATCAAAACCTGGGCAGGATTAACTGCCGGATGAAAGGAATTCCTATTTTTACCTGCTGAACAGGTTCATTCAACAAATTATGGCAGATAACAAAACAAACCGCCGGGAATTTATCCGGATTGCCGCTGCAGGCGCTGCTGCACTTGGCTTAGGGGTTAACAGGATCAATGGTCGTCCCGCTCAGGAAAGTGCGTTGACTTTTCCTGAAAGAAATACAGAACAGGAATCAGTAATGGGTCTTGCCTGTGAACCTCTTCAACAGGTAAAGATTGGTGTGATCGGATTGGGCATGAGAGGCATGGAGGCCGTAAGCCGATTGCTATATATTGAAGATGTCAGAATAACTGCTGTCTGCGATATTCTGCCCGATCGCGTTGCTCAGGCCAAAAAAATTGTGACTGAACGCGGATTTACCGAACCGGCCGGATATGCTGATGGCCCTGAACACTGGAAAAAGCTGTGCGAAAGGGATGATATCGACCTTGTCTATTCATGCACACCCTGGTTTTTACATACGCCAAATGCAGTCTATGCTATGAAGCATGGAAAACATGCCGCCATAGAAGTACCTGGAGCGACGACTCTTGAAGAATGCTGGCAATTGGTCGATACTGCCGAGCAGACAAGAAGGCATTGTATGATGCTGGAAAACTGCTGTTATGATTTTTTTGAATTGGCTACGTTGAATATGGTGCGCAAAGGCGTTCTGGGTGAGATCATGCACGCAGAGTGCGCCTATATTCATGATTTGAGATGGCTAAAATTCGATAAGGAAAAGGGCTATGCAGATATGTGGAGGCTAAAATACAGCATGAACCATAATGGAAACCTTTACCCGACGCACGGACTTGGCCCCGTAGCCCAGATCATGGGTATAAACCGCGGCGATCGCATGGAATGCCTGACTTCGACCTCAACCACCCAGGTGGGGATGAGTCTTTATGCCCTCAATAAATTCGGTGAGGATTCACCCGAATTCCGGCAATCCTATGAACTGGGTGATATGAATACCACACTGGTCAGGACGCTAAACGGGAAGACCATCATGATCCAGCATGATACTACAAGCCCCCGTCCTTATAGCCGCATTCATCTGATCAGCGGCACCAGGGGCATTGCCAGTAAATGGCCTGTTGAGCAAATTGCACTCGAACCTGAAGCCCATAAATGGCTGGCAGATGAAGAACTTAAAAAGATGCTGGCGGATTATGAGCATCCGCTGGCAAAAAAAGTAGGGGAGCTGGCCCGTGAAATCGGAGGCCATGGAGGGATGGATTTTATCATGGATTGGAGGCTGATCCATTGCCTTCGGAACGGGTTACCGCTCGACCAGGATGTTTATGATGCTGCAGCCTGGTCAAGTATTGTTGAACTGAGTGAAATTTCGGTAAGAAATAAAAGCCAGATAGTCGAAGTGCCTGATTTTACGCGCGGTGCATGGGCTGTGACCAAACCACTGGGTGTTGTCGAATAGATCATTTTTTAAACAGCCTGACCATCAGCCAGTCGAGCACTGAATCAGGAAGCAGGGATACCAGCGAAACCAGAAAGCTGTTTTTGATGCAGTAAACTCTCTTGGGCCGCCGTGTGCTCGCTGCATGGTAAACTCTCCTGGCAACTTTCGCCGGTGCCGCTATCTTTCCGACCATCTTTACGCTACTTTTCCAACTTTTTCTTAACTCATCATTAAATTCAGGGTAAGATGATGCAAAGTCAGGCGATTCCATCCATTTAAGCAATCCGGTTTTCATGGCCCCTGGCCTTACTACGATCATCTTCACACCTTTAAGCGCCAGTTCCTGGCGGGCAACCTTGCAATATGATTCAAGTGCTGCTTTTGAGATCATATAGGGTTGGAACATGGCCTGGACCTTATAGCTTTCACTGCTGATCACAACCACTCTTCCGTGATTCTTCGTCAGGGGGCCCAGCAGAGCTTGTACAAGGTTTACAGTTCCATGGAGATTCACATCCATGATCCGTGAAAATAATGAAGGATCCGCCGAGGTGACCGGGAAGGATCCATAAATTCCCGCAGCACTGATCAGGACATCCAAACCTGAATTTTCCAAATCAAGGTCATTTATTAAGGATCTGACCTGGAGCTTATCCGTAACATCAATGACAACTTGCTGAATAGCATCACCATTTATAGAATTATCGTTACCCTGAACCATATCTACGGCAATAACATGATAACCAGCGTTATGAAAATTTCTTACAAGCTCTCTGCCCAGGCCCCCGGCAGCACCACTGATTAAAACCTTCCGATTTCTGGCATCAATTGATTTTTGCATGTTTATCTTTTGAATTACAAACGATTATTTTATTTGGTGATCCGTGTGAAGCAAAATTAGTGAGAATATTCTTCTTTTATTTTATTCCGATATAGCAGGAAAGTTTTATTATCAAAGGAAATCCTATCTTTGCAACTCCTTCCAATACCTTTTTTATGCTGACTAAAGAAAGTATTTATGTTATTTTATTTGCTTTACCGGTTTACCAATTGTTATTTTATACCGTTCAGCTGATATCATTTAAACGGAAAAATCCTTCTAAAAAATACCTGGGTATACTTCTTTTAAGTATGACCACGTTTCTTGTATTGAATGCGATACATTTCCTTGATTTTAACTACCTCTTTTCTTACCTGAACATAATATACCTGCCTGTGCTGCTTAGTGTTGCACCGTCATATTTTTTATACATTCTTTCAATAACCAGGGAAAATCACGATGTAAACAAGAGACACAGGCTGATTCTTTTCAGTCCGGCAATAATAATTCTTGTGGCAAATATCCTCACTATTGGTACGATGAATGAGGCTGATCGGATGTCTTTGGTCAGTCAGGATATTATGGCAAAAGATACAGGTCTGTCGATAAATACTGCTGTCTGGATAATCGGTATCCTGCTGGTTTTCGCGCAGCTTGTTTTTGCTATAACCAAAGTGATAAAAATCATGATGGTTGAAGCTGAACTTATGCGCGAACAGCCATCTCACCTGGCATATCTGGAGTGGCGGTGGATTATTGGTATTTCAGTGAGTGTGCTGGTCTTCCTGGTGGTCAATACCATCGTTGAAATGGTACTGAGTTCAGGTAACATAGGATTTGTGGTCATTTACAACCTTGTGATGTTGTTCACCGGGGGCATGACCGGATACCTGGGGATGAAGCAGGATACGCTGTTAAATCAGGTGGTCAGGTTAGTTGCAGACGATAATACGGAAGATGGGAAGAATGAAGACAAACAAAAGGAAGATAAAAACGGCTATGCATCATCAATCAGTATTTCAGTTGAAGAGGCTCAAGAAATACATAAGATGATTCTTTCGTACCTGGAATCTGAGAAGCCTTATCTTAAGAATGATTTTTCAATGCATGATTTATGCACTAAGCTGAATATCAGCAGGAGAAAAGCCAGCTATGTTCTGAATGAAGTCATTCAGAAAAATTTCTATGGGGTCATCAACGAATACAGGATCAAAGAGGCAGAAGAACTTTTGCTGAAAAGCGATTTGAACCAGATGAAGATAGAAGTGCTGGGAGAAATGGTCGGTTTTCAATCCAAATCTTCATTCAATGCCTGTTTCAAGAAAGTAACCGGTATGACACCTTCTGAGTACAGGATTAAGCATAAAACATTGAGCATTGAACATTGAGCGTTGAACGTTGAGCATTGAGCTGTACCCCTTTCACTTTGAACTTTGCACTTTGAGCCCCCTCTAAAAAGGGATATTTATTAAAACTGATAAAAAATTGATTACTGCTAAAAATATTACGTTGGAAAATTGTTGCGTCAAATTTGATCGGAATTTGATCTGGAATGAAAATATTTGATCTAAATCGGCCATTTTTGCTTGCATTTCCATTGTTTTAATCGTTCTTTGACATGTTTGTTTTGTAAATTTCACAATTCTTACAAAATTTACCCAAAGACACCTGCAATATGCCCAGACTCGTTGTTTGAACAAGCCTCGGTATTTTGATTTGTTGTTTTTTAATGGGAAGGCAACGTGAAAAATAGTGGCTTCCACATTGTTTCGTTTACGGGTTTCTTCTACGGGTCTGTTCTTCATTGTTTTACGAAGCATTGAAGCCCTGATCGCCAATGAGCCAAAATAAACGCGCCCATCAGGGGTATTGATAACCCAACGGTCTTCCTTGCTGTTTTTAAGTTTTTTAGCTAAGGTAGCCTGGAAGCGTTCACCCGTTTGGGTATCGGTCACCAAGAGGCCTTCAGGGGTCTTTTCCAGATCATACCGGGAAGGCTCACTTTGAATGCCGGTGAAGACCATATCGATGCCTTTGCAAAATTCATCATTGCCAGGGCTTTGGAAAGCGCCGTCAAGATAAGCGGTTTCGACCTTCTGTCCGGTCACTTCAACGGTAGCTTCAATAGCTGGCTGAACAAAGTCTTTATCGGCAGCATTAGCCTGGTCTACGATCACATTGGTAATCAAGTCAAGGCCCTTGTTGTCCGAAGTGGTTTCGGTAATGTTAACACTGTACCCTTTGACTCTTTGATCGCCTTTCTGACGGAAAGCGCTGTCGGGATCATGCGGGGATTGAACACTGCCGGAAGCAATTTCTTCTTTTGGTCGTAATTTAACTTGTTGGTCTTCAACGATCTTGTATTGTTCGTCAAAAACACGCCGAAGTAACTGGTAATCTTCACTGGCTTGACCGGTGAAGGTGTTCAGCAGGTTGTAGATCAAAACACCGATGAGTTGTAAACGTCCCTGGATTTCTTCTTTGGTACTACGGTATACGGTTTTGTTAGGCTCTTCCCTGCAAAGCTCGTCAAGTTGTTGCCGTTCAGAAGGAGTAAGCCTGGTTTGACTCGACTTACCCAAGGATTTATAAAACCGGCTCAGGGTTTGATGAATAATCTCGTATCGGCTGTAGTAAGCAATATTGCTGCCGATGAGCTTTGAGTCCATACGGATCTTGCGGCCATTGACATCAAATTGCTTGATCTGCTCGCGAGTAATGTGGGCAAAGGTTTTCTCCAGCAAATCTTCCCCGGTCAGCCGTTGAAAGTCATAAATCCGTTTACGCAATAAATAATAGGTTGACTCAGCAGGAAGCGGATCATTCATGTTAACTAACCCTAAAGCGCTTCGGGTCAACAGGTTGAACCGGCACTGCTCAAATAACTGAGAATCGCTCCAACCGAAGGCTTCCTTCAAGATCATCATACCAATCAGTTTGCGGATTGAAGCATTCGGCGCACCAATGGAGTCATTGAAAAGGACCTTGTAATGGGTCTCATCAATCAGATTTATCACTTCTTGCCGGAATTGATTATGCCAATGATTCTTATCATTGTAAGTATCTGTAGCCCCTTCGGGTAGCAAGGAAGTCACGCTGCTGAAGATATTAATCTGTGATTCTTTGGATGATTTTTTAAACATCTTAGATATTTTTTTCAGATATAAAGATACAAAGAATCATCATATAAAATACAACATAATATTGACATTCAATTGTTTATAACGTTGCAAACAAACATGTAGTTAATTTAGTATAAATTCGTCTCCCCGACTTTTCGGAGGGGACTCAACTTTGAAACTTGAACTTTGCACTTTGCACTTTGCACTTTGAACTAGCAAAGCCACCAGATTCCTACTCCAATTGCGATCATCCCTGCTGCAATCCTTAATGTTCTGAATGCCTTTGAAGAAGGAAAGTCAGCAGTTTTATGCGATATTATTCCGAGGATCACAGAATAGCCAACCATCGTGACAATTGTACCTGTTGCGAACCCGGAAAGGTACAATATTGAATCGGTTAAGCTCGGCAATGCCAGTGTCGGAAGAATGAGCAGGAAGTGTGAAATTCCGGCAAATCCATGTAAGGTCCCTACAAATAATGCTGTAATCCTGTTTTGTTTGTTCGATTTCTGATGCTCATGGAAATGTTGTGTCTCATCATGATGGTCATGCTTATGAATATGTACCTGGGGAACGGGTTTTTCATGATAATGAGGGTGAACATGATGGATATGAAAGTGCTTGATCGTTTTGATGATTGCCCATATCCCTATCGCAATGAGTACAAAACCAACCAGGTACTCACTGTAACCGGAAATTAATTCGACATTGATCAATTCCTTGAATGCCAGGTATAACAATCCAATCAATAACATGCCTAAGACATGCCCGACACCCCATAATAATCCGATATGCCAGGCTTTCTTTCGGTTTTCGATCGCTAACGGTGTGACTGCAGCCAGGTGGTCCGGGCCGGTGATGACGTGTACTGAAGAGGCAAGTATGCCGGTTAAGAATTGGATCATGGCTGGAGATTAGTAATTGGTTATTGGTCACTGGTCACTGGTCATTGGTAATTGTTTGCTGGTCATTTTTATGAGAAATGCTGCTTATTTTAATTTGTTTCAATCTGAAAAATTTCTTTCCGGTCATATTCCAGCCAGGTCTTTAAGCCAAGGTCACGGATCTTTTGCCAGTAAGATGGTGTGAGACCACCGGATTGCTCAATCGTTAATTTGATTTGCTGTGCAATAGTCTGCTGAACATCAGCTTTGAGTGTGATCTTAATGGTTTGCTCCTTGTAACTGAACTCGGCGGATGGAACAGGAGAGTCTGTTTCCTGCACGGAAATCAGTCCATGGCCGAGCGTGGCACCGGTACTCACCTGTAAGCCGTCATTCAAACAACTTACAGGCGGTTTTAAACCTGCAAATGAATTGATGGAGAGCTCATCCGGAGGCGCATTCAGCACCTCCCGGGCATATAATCCCATTTTGGCCCCCAGAATCGCATAGATCCCGAGATGGCCATGTAATTCGCAGGTTAACACAATTAACCGAAATTCTTCTGCTCCGTATTTTATCAATGCATCGTCCATCATGGCCCTTACATCCTCGGAATAATCCTCGGAATGATAAGGAAAACCGGAAAATACAATTCCTTGTTGATCATCGTGATGATGACTTTCAATTTGTGCTGATATGCTATTTTCAATCAAAATCATAAGCATTATAATTGTAGTAAACCTCATAACAAATTCTTGATGTGCTATTTAATAATTTAAAATTTGAATTTAGAACCTCTTTTTCCAATTAACAACAAAGCCGGCCATCACACTGATTCCTGGCATAGGATACCCATAATTGATCTCATAATTTTCATCGGTAAGGTTATTCCCATCAACATAAAAAGTCAAATAGTCCTTTATTGTGTAGCTTACTCTTGCGGAGAGTAAAAGATATGATTGAGTGGTCAGTGGTTCCTTCAGGGTTACTAATTGGTTGATATATTGGGTAGAGAGGAAGAATGAAAAACCTTTCACCATATAGTTTCCCTGTAAATAAACCTGATGTTCGGGTGCGGCGATTGTTGGTTTATCGGTGTGAAGCCAGGAGTAATTAAGCATAAGATCAAGGTCTTTCCGAATAATATATTTGCCTTGAAATTCAATGCCATAATGTGTAAAGGAACCTGTATTTTGGTTTTGTATATCGGGAAATACGCCAACCGTCTCAATAAGGTTTTTTCCACGGGCAAAGAATCCTGTTAAGTCTAATGAGAGCTTTTGTCCCAACAACTTTTGAATAGCTCCTGCTTCATAATTCCACATGCTTTCAGGATCAAGCGCCGAATTCGCAGGTTTGAACATGAAAAGTTCACGAATGGTAGGACTGCGGTAACCCTTGGAAACATTTGCCCTGACAGAAGTGTTTTCGGTGATGCTATAGGAAACACCCAACTGAGGGATCCATGTTGATTCGAACATTTCATGGTACTGGTACCTAATCCCGGCTGAAACGGTCATTACCTTAAAGAATTCCTGCTGTACAAGTGCATACAGACCTGTTTCGAAAATTGCTGTATCGATGAATTTGACGGGATCATACTCGATATTATTAAAGGCATAGCCGCCATAATGAGCATAATCAAAACCTGCCGTGATGTTATTTCCCTTGAACAATTTTAAAGCCTGGTACAGCATGAGTCCGTAATTGATGTCCGACGACTCAAAATCATCATAGGCGAGTGTATGATTACCCCAGTTTACATAAGTCTTTAAAGCACCCTGAACCTTTTTGTAATTATTTTCAATGGCTGCTGAAGCAAATCCGCGTTCTATAGCCTGATAGTGTGTTGGAAACTTATAAGTTGTATCTTCAGTATTTATTGGCCCGGGATTTGTCGATTGATATCGTGCCAGGCTGACATCAGTCCAGATTTTAAAATGGGAATTCAGATCGAATGACAATTTAGAATAGAGATTATCCATGTTAAAATCCGAATTCTCGCGATGGCCATCGGTTTTGTCTTTATTATAGGAAATGAAAGCCTGGAATTTTTTAATGCGCAAACCCGCACCAACATTGACCTTTAATGTATTGAACGAACCGTATCCTGCTTCGCCGCGGATACTCAATCCATCTTGTGACTGTTGCCTTGTAATTATATTGATCACACCACCCATTGCGTTGGAACCATAAAGAATAGATGCCGGACCGCGAACGACTTCAACTTTTTCAGCATCTGATGCAGCATAGGAGTCAGGCAGGGGATGACCAAACAAGCCCATGAACTGCGGGTGGCCATCGATCAAAACCAGGACCTGGGTATTGGGCGAGCCACCAATTCCGCGAATGCTGATTCTTCCGGCAGCACCATCCGCTACACCAAATCCGGTAATCCCTCTTTCGGTGACAAAAACTCCCGGAACCTGCCGGCTGACAATGGGCAGGAGGTTTGGACTGGCATTGTTTTCAAGCGACTCCCGATTGACCAGTGATACTGTCATCGGTATAATATTCCTTGAAACCTCAACTCTACTTGCAGTTATAATGGCTTCGTCAGCCAGGAATGGTTTTGGACTCAGGCTGACATCAGCCTTTATGTTTTCCGGTGCAGCCGAATTTAACCGGATATATTTAGTTTCATAACCAATGTAAGATGCTTTCAGCGTAATTTTCTCGGTAGGGTCAAGTGAGATGAAATATTCTCCTTTATAATCGCTTATTGCACCCGACTTTGTGTTTTCAATGCTGACATGCGCTCCACTAAGGAAATTGCCTGTTATTGAGTCAGAAACTATACCGCTTATTTCAATTTGCTGCGCCTTCCCATCCACTACAGATAAAAGAAGGATTATAATTAATGCCAGGTTAACTCTCATTACTTTCATGCTCATATCTCTTATTTTTCATTCTATTCCACTCATGACCAACTCACCATGAAAAATTCCTTTCAGGCCGATCAATTGATTGGCCAGATCAGTTAATCTTGAAGCTTTTCCTTTAACCGCAATGGTTTCCAGGCAATGATGATGATCAAGGTGGACATGCTGAACGGAAAGGATCAGGTCGTGAAAATCATGCTGAATATGTGTGGATTGATGCTGGAGATCCCGCTTGTGATGATCATAAACAAGGACAATGGCTCCTGCCACTTCCTGGTCATCTGCCCAGCGCTGCTTGACAAGGTTCTTCCTGATGAGGTGGCGAATAACCTGCGAACGGTTAGGAAATTTGTTTTGCACCGAATATTCATCCAATGTTTTCAATAAATCTTCCTCAAGGGAAACGCCGAATCGTTTAATATTCATAGTGACACGTTTTTTTAAATGATGACACAAAAATAGTAAATTGAATTACGAATAAATGATGAATAGCAGAAACACTTAAATTTGAAACGATTTTAAATAACATGAACTTCCGGTACTTCATAAAACTGGCTTATAACGGGGCACGCTACCACGGCTGGCAAATCCAGGAAAATGCCGTAACCGTGCAACAGGTCATCACGGATGCAATCAGGCGGATGTGGATCAGGGATTTTAAAATGATTGGCTGCGGCCGCACTGATACGGGCGTTAACGCTTCACAGTTTTATGCGCATTTCGATCTGGAGGAGGAAAAGAGTACCGTGGAACTGGACCATTTTACCCAACGGCTGAACCGCTATTTGCCTGATGATATTGTTATTTTCAGGATATTTCCAGTACAGGCCCATCTTCATTCAAGGTATGATGCCATTTCCAGGACATACGAATATCGCATCCATACTTTTAAAGATCCTTTTCAAATTAATTTTTCCTTGTATTTGCCTAAGATGCCGGATGTCGAACTGATGAACAGGGGTGGGGAAATGCTGAAAGAATATGAGGATTTTACAAGTTTTTCAAAATTTAATGAAAAACGAAAAACGAATCTCTGCTCTGTTACTGAGGCCAGGTGGATTACCGAAGGCCACCGGCTTATTTTCAGGATTACGGCTAACCGGTTCCTTCATGATATGGTTCGAGCTATCGTCGGTACAATGATTGAGTTGGGTGAGCATAAGATTTCTATAGATGATTTTAGATCGATCATTGAAAGCAAAAATCGTTGTAACGCGGGGGAATCAGTGCCCGCTAAAGGGCTGTACCTTACGCGTGTTGAATACCCGGGAGGGATAGAATAGCCTGCTGGATATCCTTGCTCGTCAGGCCGAATTTTTTCATCAGCTCATCAGGCCGGCCTGATTCACCAAAGCAATCGGGCATACCGATAAAGTGAACCGGCACCGGAAAATGCCTGGCCAGAACTTCTGCTACAGCACTGCCAAGGCCACCTGTAACCTGGTGCTCTTCAGCCGTGACAATCTTTCCGGTCTCCCGCGCAGCTTTTATAATGGCTTCCTTATCGATGGGCTTAATGGTGTGCATATTGAGTACTCTGGCATGGATGCCCATCTCTTTTAATGCATACGAAGCTTGCAACGCTTCCCAAACAAGATGACCTGTCGCAATGATCGTTACATGATGACCATCATGCAGACATTCCGATTTCCCAATTTCCGGTTTAGAATTCTCATTGGAAAAGTCCGGCACCGCTTCCCGTCCAAACCGGATATAAACCGGGCCTTTAAGCTCATTGATCGCTTTGATGGTCAGCATGCGGGTCTGCGTGGCATCACAGGGTGAAATGACCGTCATGTTTGGCAGTGCCCTCATGATGGCCATATCTTCAAGAGCCTGGTGGGTTGCACCGTCAGGGCCGACAGAAATCCCGGCGTGGGCACCGCCGATGACGGCATGCAGATCATTATAGCATAAGCTTATCCTGATGAAATCTGTCGTTCTCAACGCTGCAAATACACCATAGGTAGAAAAGACAGGAACTTTACCCGACAAGGCCATGCCGGCTGAAACACCGATACAGTTCTGTTCTGCAATCCCCAGAGAAAAGAAACGCTCCGGGAATTCATCGGCAAACAGGTTCATGCCAACGGATGCCGTAATATCAGCACCCAGACCGACAACGTTTGGGTTTTCCCTTGCCGCATCACGCACACCCTCACCAAAGCCTGTTTTTGTCGCCTTGTCGCCGCGATTTTTCAGTTCCTGGTTCCTGGTTCCTGATTTCATTCAGATCAAATTACACGTGTAAAGATAGCATTTCTATGAACATTCAAAACTGTGCTTTTCCTTTTATATCTTAACTTTGCTACAATTCAACATTCAACCTTCAACCTTCAACATTTCGCTTTGATTTACCTCGATTACAATGCAACTACGCCTGTTCATCCTGAAGTAGCTTCAGCGATCAGGCCATTCCTGGAACAGATCTTCGGGAATCCTTCCAGCAGTCATGTTTTCGGTGCTGAAGCCCGCACAGCCGTTGAAAAAGCCAGAGCGCAGGTTGCAGCACTAGCCGGCTGCAAAAACCACGAGATCATCTTCACCAGCGGGGGAAGCGAGTCCAACAACCTGGCCCTCAAAGGTGCAGCTTTCAATTACCGCCACAAGGGAAATCATATCATTACGAGCAGCATCGAACATCCGGCTGTTGCAGAAGTATGCCGGTACCTGGAAAAGCATGGGTTTCGCATCACCTGGCTGCCTGTCGATGAATTTGGTTCAGTTTCTCCTGTTGACCTGGAAAAAGCCATCACTCCAGAAACCATCCTGGTTTCTATCATGCATGCCAATAATGAAGTAGGGACCATTCAACCGATTAAAGAACTGGCAGAGATCGCCCACCGGCATAGCATACTTTTCCATACCGATGCGGCGCAGTCGGCCGGCAAAATCCCGGTGAACGATCTGGGTGCCGATTTAATTTCAATAGCAGGGCACAAGCTTTATGCCCCCAAAGGTATCGGCGCATTGTACATCAGGGAAGGGGTGAAGCTTGAAAAGCTGATCCATGGCGCCGATCATGAACAAGACCTGCGGGCGGGCACAGAGAATGTGGCCCTGATCGCCGGGCTTGGAAAAGCCTGCGAACTGGCCCTTTACAACATGGCGGATAATCTTGTTCATACATCAAAACTCAGGGAATTATTATACCGGAAAATAAGGGCTGGAGTCCCTTCCGTCAGGTTAAACGGCCACCCCGATCATCGCTTGCCCAATACATTAAGTCTATCATTCCCTGGAATTGAAGCCAATCTGATCCTGTCGGAACTGGCTGACATTGTTGCCGCTTCAGCCGGTGCAGCATGCCATGCCGGGGAGACCAGGATGTCGGCCACATTGAAAGCTATGAAAGTGCCGGAAGAATATGCCATGGGCACCATCAGGTTTTCTACCGGGAGGTTTCTATCGGAATTGGATATTGAAAAAGCAGCGGAAGCAGTTGTTGATGTCGTCAATCGTCAGTCGACAGTCGTCAGTCGTCAGTTTTCCGAAAGTCACTTGAACCTGGGGGATATCCTTCTTACACAATATACGCATGGCCTGGGATGTGCGTGCAAGCTTCGTCCCCAGGTCCTTGAAGAAATTCTCAAGGTTTTACCGGCACCTTTCCATCCGGATATCCTGGTGGGAAGCAACCAATCGGATGATGCGGCTGTTTACCGGATCAATGAAGAACAGGCCATTGTGCAAACACTGGATTTTTTTACGCCGATTGTGGATGACCCTTACACTTTCGGGGCTATCGCCGCCGCAAATGCCTTAAGCGACATTTATGCCATGGGCGCCAGGCCGCTCTTTGCCCTGAATATCGTTGGCTTTCCATCGAACCGGTTACCCTTGGATGTACTTCAAGCAATACTTGAAGGCGCATCGGCAAAAGCCTCAGAAGCAGACATTCAGATCATAGGAGGACATACGGTGGATGATAACGAACCCAAGTTCGGTATGGCGGTGACCGGCATTATCCATCCGGAGAAAATTCTCCGGAACTCTGGCGCAAAACCTGGCGACGTTATCATCCTGACAAAACCCATTGGCACGGGAATAATGGCTACAGCCATGAAACGCGGTATTTCAGAACAACAATTTAACAATTTAACAGTGTCCACCATGCTTGAGCTGAATAATATAGCCGCCAATACTATGCTGGAGTTCCCGATCAGTACTTGCACCGACGTAACAGGTTTCGGTTTGCTGGGGCATTTGCATGAGGTCACCCATGCGAGCGGATTGAATGCGGAAATTTTCGCCGGCAAAGTACCGGTTTTACCGGGAGCCGAAGAATTGGCGGCAGCAGGGGCAGTACCCGGTGGATCACTTAACAACCTGGAATACTGTAATAAATTCGTTCACTGGGACGAAAATGTGGCAGATATCAGGAGGATTTTGCTTTGCGATGCACAGACCAACGGGGGATTGCTGGTTTGCATGCCTGAGCCATATTTGACTGATTTTCTGAAGAAACTGACGGAAAAGGGAAAGAGGGGGGTTGTGATTGGAAGAATGATAGAAAAGGGGGAGGGAATAATTTCAGTTATGTAATGGTTTATAATGAATTGAGTCAGTTTTTATCCTTATACACTTTCTCATTAAGCTCTTAGCTCCAGTCAATCATAAGATATCATCGGTCTCAATTGGAATTTTTCCAATATAGTCTTTTGGAATTAAAATTCATCATTCTCATAATAATATTTCATAACTTTGACTATTAACCAAAGTGCTTTATATAATTCATTATCATTTTATTATTTATGGCAAAGTCGAAAGAAAGTCAGGCTGAATTTGTCCGTTGGTTTGGGCCATTGCTTGATGCATTAAGACAACTTGGTGGATCTGCTATTCCACGAGAAGCTGCTGATAAAATAGCTCAAAACCTGAATCTTAAAGAGGAAAAATTAGATGAATTACTTAATTCAGGCCAGTCAAGGTATTACAATCAGGTTGCTTGGGCGAGGCAATACTTAGCTTGGGAAGGTCTGCTGGATACCTCGAAGCGTGGGATTTGGGCCTTATCAACAAAAGGAGAGAATACGAAACTAACTGACGACCAGGCTAAAGAGATATTTCACAGGTGGGTTGAAATTCATCGTAAAACGAGACGGAATAAGAGCGAACAACAGATTTTAGAAGAGCAGGAACAAGGCGAACCTGAAGATTTACAACCAGTGAACAAACCAGATTTGTTACAAGTATTGCAAAGTCTATCCCCGGAAGGTTTTGAGAAGATTTGCCAGAGATTGTTAAGAGAATCGGGATTTGAAAATGTCGTAGTGACAGGACAATCTCATGACGGAGGCATTGATGGATATGGAACACTGGAAATGAATCCTTTTGTAAGTTTTAAGGTCTTATTCCAATGCAAACGATATAAAGGAGTGGTCTCCAGGGCTCAAGTAGGCGACTTTCGCAATGCAATGATCGGCAGGGCTGAAAAGGGAATAATAATGACAACCGGAACCTTTTCACCCGATGCTATTAAGGAAGCTAACCGCGAAGGTGCCCCAAAGGTTGAGTTGGTTGACGGCGATAAATTGGTGGAAATGTTTAAAAGGGTTGAACTTGGAGTAAAACCTATTGTGGTTTATGAAGTTGATTTACCGTTTTTTGAACCGTTTATTAATAGGATCAATTGAAAATCGTTATATTCTAAGAACATGAAATTAAATTTTTATTTCAGATAATTCTTATATTTAATCCGACCAAACGTTCTTACTTATGAAGTCAATCCAAAGCTCTGTTATTTTGATTACCCTGGTAATATTGACTGGTTGTGCTTCAAAGGTCTACTTTACCCAGGAAATAAGGGAAAGGATAGATAATACCTCTTACACCCTGGATAAATTGCAGTTCTACAATGATATCAAAATCACTCTTTTCCAGGAATTAATATTAGATACGACAAAGGTTGAAGCTGGTGAGCTTCAGGAAGATAGTCAGCGAACGTTAAAATACTTGATCATCAAACCAGGTACTCCCGGACGATGTGATTCAATCGGAGAGGATATCATTGGGGTTTCATTTGATAGCATCAATGATAAAAGTGGGATGATTTATTTCGGAAAATTCCCGGATCCTTCGGGTAAAGATACTCTGTATAAAATCTTAGCCTTACAGTGGATCAATGATCATGGCAAAATCAATTTCCATGATTCGTTATACTATATCCTACCGGAAAGCAGGAATGCAGCGCTGATGATTGAAAGGTCGACACGTGAAAAATCATCAACAGATAAGAAAGAGGCAACAGGAGCGCGCGTCTCCTTGAGCCCAAAAAATCTTTAGTTTTCAAAAAATAACTACAATCCTCTTCCATACTTGTAATAAAATTCCATCAAACTGCTGTCACTAGGGTTTACTAAATATAGTGTACTGCTCAACTTATGGTGCAATAATTTTAATGAGTCCTTATAATGATAATAATAACATATATCATCCAATTCTTTCAATATTAAAATATCTCGAGCATCATCAATTTTTATTTCTTCTGCTATTTTGCACATTTCATCAAGGTTTCTTTGTCGTTTTAACTCTAATGAAAGCAAATTATTCTCAATTTGATATAAATGTGAATTTTTCATTTTCATTCGAAAAGACAAGTATTCAATAGGATTAAATATTGCAAACAACTTTATCATAGGATTTGATTCTTCTCGCAATACATCAAGTATCTTAGTATATGTGGCATCTCTTTTTTCTTCTAGCTGTTCATAATCCTCAAGCAGAAGTGTGAACTTTTCATACTTATTTGAATCCTTTGTTATTTTAAAATCTCTATATGCCCATATAATGCCCAGAGAAGTTGCTGTTGCAACAATTATATTAGCAGCAGCAATGAAAATGTTCGAAATACTAAGAATTTTATTCCAGTCCATAATACTGAATTTCATCAAACTATTAATAATAGATTCATTTTGTTATTAGAGTTAGCACAATTATTTAGAATTTATAAAACGTCCATTTGTCTTTCAATTCTATTTATATTTAAATTCAACTCGACGATTTATCTCTCTACCTGAAGGTGTATCGTTACTTTGCAATGGATTACTCTCACCAAGGCCATTTGCTTTTAATCTGCCACTATCAATGCCTTTACTAATCAGGTAAGCTTTGACTTGATTTGCCCTTTTATCTGATAAAATATTATTGTATTCGTTAGTTCCCTGATTATCAGTATATCCAGTAATCTCTAGATTTCTATTGTTCGATTGCATTTCAATGGCGATTAAATCTAGAAAGGCTTTCCCTTCAGGGTTTAATTCATATTTGTCAAACTCAAATTTAATTGGATTTATAGAAGTTTTTTCTTCTAAGAGTGGTTCCTTTGATTTAGACGGTGAATCTTCACCATTAATAATCCTAAGTATTTCTTTTAAGATTTGATCATATGAATTTGGATCCCGATTTAGTTGATCAATTAAATATTCTAATGTTTTTGGAATATTATTCTTACAATAAGCAGAGCTGCCTTCAGATTCTAAACATCCAAAATAATCGTGAACTCGTTCATTCGGAAAGAACTCCCCAGTTATTTCGCCCTTTACTTGGCCTTCCAACTCTAATGATTCGTTAAATTTTTCTAAAATATTATAAGTATTGTCAACGGGGTCGAGGTCAAAGATCATAAATTGATTCGGCCTTATTGTATCTAAGCTATAGATATTATTTATCACCGTATTATAATCATCTCCATCCTCGGTGTCCTTTTCTGCAATAAAGATTTCCTGGGGAATTTCTTTCACCTTTTTCGGATAAATCGGGATCTTTACGCCAACATATGCATTAATGCTGTAAGTGTCGCTGAATATATTGGAAATGAAATTGTTTACGCCAAAATAAAACACTCCTGCCCGACCTGCCAATCCAACACTTACTTTATGGTACTTATTAATCTGAATAGGAACTGAAACGCCCCACCATTTATGCTCAAATCGAGGCGTGATGCTAACATTGCTAATATAGTGCGAATTGGGAATATGTCTTTCATTGCCGGTCAGAAGAGGATTATAGGTTGTGACATTCAGATACAGACCTTTTAGGAATAAACTGAAATCTGCCTGAAGACTTAATGCAAAAGGTAACTTGACATAAAATTTTTCCTTGTTTGACACTTCCTTGTAAACACCTTCTCCTTTGGTCATGCGATCATGCATTTCCTGCGAAAATGGAACATAGTTCTGATAGGTGAAATTCAAATTATGAGCATTAAACCAATAAGTGTTAGCAGGTACTTCGTTATTATTATCAGCTATTCTTTCACGGTAATCCGGAGTAAAGGATGTAACAAGGTCTGTGCTGTAATAATCCTTTTCATAGGTAAGATGCCCGATATCCAGCAATGAAACACCTATTTTAAACCAGTAATTCGTGTTGTTATAATTTATTTGTTTTTTTTCTGTAAATGGAGCCTGCTCAGTATACGCATATTCGACCACCCTTGCTTGTGCAGGAGGAGATGGAGCCGGCTGCAAAGAATCCTTATCCGGCGCCGAATCATTCAAAGTTGCTTTATCCGCCTTTACCTTAATGGAAATTGAAATCGTATCATTACCATGAACAACTTTATCAATTGATGCTTTAACTCTATAGGTAGGAAGTACACTGTAATCAAATCCAACCAATACAGTGGTATCTATTTTCGAAAATGACGAATGCAGGGTATTTAATGTATCAAATGCAGAAATTAATGATAATTGCATTCCGGTGTCATTTGAGTATAAAGAGTTAATTCTACCTTTTAGATTGATCTTTAATTCTTTAGAATTTATTTCTTTTGCATCGACTTCATTGATTTGTGATATAACAGGCATCATTGAACCTTTTGAAAATAATGAACTAAGCATTGCCTTGTATTGAAACAAATTAGAAGATGCTGAATCTTTTTCTTTAACCAGATCAATGTAAATCATTGTAAATGATTCATCTGATTGATAGATTGTCGATGCAGGAAGTGTATCAACGTACAGTGAGTAATCAACTTTTCCATTTTTTAAATCGCCAAAGGTTTTTCCTGGTTTCTCGCCTTTAAGCTTAACAAAAACAAATCCCAAATCTGCACCAATGCTTGGTTTCGCAGTAAACTGGTAATTCATCGAAAAGTTGTAGCTGCCATCTTCTTGGATATCACCCCAGTTATCCGATATTCCAGCCTGTACATAAGGTGAGTTCCAGGAAATGTCTTTTGAAGCTGGGTATGCTTCTCCATTGAAGTAATACGATAACTCATCGGTTTGTAGGTAAGAACATGCAATTCCTTGAACCAACTTAAGCGTTCCGCCTACTTTGATAAAATAATCTTTGAACCCATTGATTTTAAACGGATCAGCCCAGCTCCAAGCAAAAGTCAGTCCATAATCACCAAATATATGCTGAGTGGCTCGCATATATGACTCATCAGTATACCATTTATTATAATATTCTGAATCTTTATAATTGCTATACATCAAACGAAATAGCGGTTCATCCATTTGATCCATATTGGTGATACTTCGTACTCGCGAAGTAAATCCATAAGCAAACCGGGCGTTTTTATCTGGACTTATCATAAAGGAAGGACCAACCAAGGACTGGGACATGAACATATTCTTTTCCTTTTCATTTGCTGGTGGTAAGTACGTGTTTTCATCCCACCAGTTGTCATTAGTAACGATTTGGCCCGGATACAATATCCATCTGGATCTGAACCGCATCCCGTCATTAAAAATATCATTACTAAAACCTGCAATGTTAATATCTATCTTTAATGGACTGCCAGCAATAGAAGCAGGTTGCAAAAACACCTGGTTGATCCCCATGTAATTGTCGTTCAGTGTTGGAAGGAAATCTTGTGCAAAAACAACCTGTGAGCACGCAATGAATGCCAGGGAAATTATTAAAGATTTAATTGATTTGGTTAAAATTTTCAATAACATTGAAAATTACTGGTTAATTATAAATCAATGGTAATTACAGCCTTATACTTGAAAAAATATTTCAGGTTGCGGTTTCTCAAGTTTTTTTTACCCGCCTTGACCCCGGTTCGGATTGGTCTTTGTCAAAAAAATGAACAGTTGATAAAGGATTTCCACCATTAAAAAAGAACACGGCCTGCAAAGAATCGATCCTAAGTTTCTACACCTGGATTTAATTCAGTAGCTGCCTTTGTATTAGTAAATTCTAATCCTTATATTTGATGAACACAGCGGAATGAGCATATAAAAATATAAACTAATGGTTTAAATGAAGCTATATAACACATTTATAATCTGTATTATCGTATTGATAACCTTCTGTGTCTATCCTGCCCGGTCACAGGATACGGTTTTTGAAAGGAAAAAGAATGAACGTTATTTTAATTCGGTCAAAGGCATGCCAATTTTAGTCCCAATCCCGATGGTAGCCTATATGGCGGGCCTTTCAGCCGGTTATGAATGTTATTTAGGAAAACACCATGCACTGGAACTATGCGGATATTATTTCTTTAAATCAGATGAAATGGGAAATAAATATCGGAACTTCAGCATTATGCTGGGATATAAATTCTTTTCCAGATCAGAGGATGAACGATTCAATAATTTCTGGGCAGGTGCTTATTTCTCTTATTACGAAGAATATCAGGTTTTTACGGATGGTGGCGGCGTAGAAAGCCAGCACTACAATTACGGAATCGGTGCATCTGTCGGTAAAAAAATCAACCTGTCGAAAAATAAACGATGGTATATTGACCTGGGTTTTGGCATGACCTTTTTCAAACGATTCTATAAGCCATTGTTGTCCGATGTCAACTGGGACGATAAATTTGAAGGGAATAAAGTCATCCCGCGACCGGTCCTTCAATTTGGATGGAAGTTTTAATAGGCTTCAAGCTGCAAGCTGGAAGCTTCAGGCTTTAAGAAGTAATCGTAGAAATGCATGAATATCGTGGCATCTTTTATTTCAACAAGCATTTTATGAATTATTCTCATCTATATCCAAGTTTTCTCTATATTTGATTGCCTTCCCATTTCCCGAAATGGGTTCAAAAGGTTGATTTGACAAGATCAATCGATATGAAATATAAACCAAACCAGATTGAATTATGAAAAGGTTGGCCATTTTCTATGCAATCATGTTATTCGCGACGTCGGCCTGGGCGCAGCAGGAATGCAAAGACGTCATCTATTCACAGGAAGGCGATAAAATCCTTTTTAATTGTTGCATCCTTGAAGTCAGGAATGTAAACAATGTGATTTATATCAAGGACGGAGATACATTAAGTGCGCTCGCTTATGCCATTCATAAGGATGGTGAGTATTTTGAGCTTGTAAAAAATCCGAATAAACCTGTGGAACAGAAAATCAGTGATCCTGGAGATCCGGAACTTTATCGGGGTAACAACTATGCTTATTACCAGAAGCTATTTTATGGCTCAAAGAAAAGGCAGGGCGTGGGTGTATTTTTAACGGTCCTGGGAGTTGGGCTTGAAATCGGAGGTTTTGTGATCGCCAGCAATGAATATGCCACTGATGCCGAACTTACAACAGCCGGCAATCTCCTGCTTGTCGGTTCTTTGATGGAAACCGTCGGCATTCCGCTATGGATCTCAGGAGCGGTCAGAAAAGGCAATAACCGGAAAGCCATGGAAGAAATCGAACGGCAACGGGGGCTGACAATCGGCGTCAATAAGGCTGGCTTTGGTTTGGCGTATCGGTTTTAATAACTTTAAATCCGCGTAAATCCGCGTAATCCGTGTCATCCGCGTGCTATCATTAAAAAATATTAATTTTAGCCAACAAAAACGATGGATTATGAAAGCAAACCCAAATACGGCAGCCCTCATCGGCTCCACCGGCCTCATCGGCAGCCATATC
>AMWB02040469.1_pt1 | contig 25563 bp, 16 predicted proteins | sample 200311 | NCBI WGS metagenome assembly AMWB02 (sample SAMN02737377, study PRJNA173069) | bioreactor metagenome | biome: anode biofilm in microbial fuel cells | place: USA: California | collected 2010-12-16 | reverse complement strand
GATAAAAGAAGATTCAATGTAGCTTTTACAAGAGCAAAATATAAATTAATCATTGTAGGTGACGTCGAGCTTGTTAGAAGAGATGTTCAATACTTCATAGAGGCTTTTAAATACATAAGAGATGCTTATGGAGACCCTAATAATTCTAAACAAAAACGAGGAATCATAAAAGATATTGAGTTGTGTGAGTACTTTAAGGAACTTGGAACTGGCTCAATAGAAAAAACAAAATAGGGACACTATCTGCTGTTTTAATTTCAGGTCTTTTCCATAGACAAGTTTTTCAAAAATATGATACCCTGAAAATCTAGTACTGCTTATACTCGCATATATCCGCAAAACCCTGCTCTACCAGCTTGCAGACACCTTGCCTGCTACAAACCCTGCACTTACTGGGAGTGTCATCGTCAATGAACTGTAAAAGAGATTCACTTCTAACCTTTTCTATATAGGCAGGTATCATCGGTGCTAAGCGCAGGTGTCCATGTACTAGGCATCTCTGACTTATTGACCGTTCTCCCTTCCTGAACACTACCCATTCGAAGATACACTCTTTTTTGCATACAGGGCAGTAGATGCCAATGTCACGTCTGGGGAACACATCATCTACTGCTCTTGAGACTGCTATGCTCATCTAATACCTCAGAACTTGAACGCTTCCTTATGTTTCTCGTAGTACTCACATGCCATTTTATAGCTCGCCCAGCAGCATGCATTACCAAGGATGATGCACTTCAGAACCATTTCTGGCTCCATGTCTGAGTAGTAATCAACAATCTTTGGGATACGTAACGAGGTCAGAGCCCCAGTTTTGAACTCTATATGGTAGGCATTCACTTTATCATAGGTGTCTTGGTCGATTGGGTACATAATGAGTACTTGGACGGAGGATAATAAGCACTTGAGCCAAGTGGGGTGAAACTAACGGAGCAGACTGGCCACTAAAGGGATCAAAGCCTGGAAGATAAGGACGAAAAAGAAAACCCCCGAATATGTGGCCATCGGCCATAACCCCCTAACTAGCCTCTATCTATCCCTATTCTCACTTTACATAATATGAATCAATACTTACCTTTCATTCTGAGAATAATTTTCAACCCAAAAGTTCTGTGAAACTACAAGAAATTCATAAAAGGTAGATGGCATCTTCTCAGCTATTACAACATTAGGGACAAAGCCATCTGAACCTTATTTATCATCCACCGATATTTTTATTTTTTCAAAACCACCATCTATTGGCTAACATCCTAAAAAAACGTTTGTAAAGGTACGCCTGATATATAAGTTTTGCTGTTAAAACGGTATCAACAGGCACTCTTCACGACCACAAGGTTCTTAAAAGGAGAAGTCTATTAAGGACTATCATCAACAAGGATGTAACAAGATGGACGAAAAAACAGTAAAAGTAACTCGTGGAGTTTGTTTAACTCCTGAATTGTGGTCAAAAATACAAACTGTAAAGAGCTCACAGATGAGCAACAGTACATTCATAGGTCTTGCTGTCGAGGACTTCATAGGCAGAATGCCCATGTTCGATGGCTCCAAACCTGAAAATATAGAATTCATAAAAAGAATTCTCCTAAGCAAAATCAATTCCATAGAGTTTCACACAGCAGACTCTTCATCAGGAATGTCGAAAAGCTGCAAAGTGGCTATGTCTTTATGGGGAAATCCAGAGGATATGAAAGCCCATGTCACTGAAATGAAGGAAGATGATTATCAGTAGGTGATCCTCCTACAAATATCACTTCATTCTAATAGGCGTAATAATAAGTCCAAACGATGTGGAAAATACGTCTCAACATGCTCCCTCTATATGAGGCAACAGTAATGATTACACTATTGAACTAAACGTGTAAAGAGGTCACAACTATGTATTATTATGATACCAGATATAGAATCACAAGCTGAAAAGCACAGTATCGATGCAGGAAAAGAAGTTAGTCCCAAGGTTACCAGCCAACAGGGACAAGAGAATGAGCAAGTAGAACTTGACTTCCCAGTATTTAAAGGTGATGATCTCACTGAAAAACCCCTTACCGAGTATCCCTCTGAAAAAAACGAACAAAAAGACAATATTGACTTCCTGCGGCTTATGAAGAATAGTGATGTAACTATCTACTGGCCCGAAAAAGAGGAAGAAGAACTTAAGAAGTCTATCGAAGTTCCCCCCGAAATTATAGGAAACAAGTACGTTATTGATAATGATACTGTTTATGCTGAATTCGAGGAAGCCACACACAAAGGTGTTTTTGGTTACGTAGCCATCCTTGATTTTAAAAAATCCGAAGAGAGGATATCTAATAAAATTGAATTTGTACCACATGATGTTATATTCCAGGGTACAGATGTACGCTCCAATTCTGATACGAAAAGATATTGTTTTGATGTGTACCATGAGCTGGAACAAGCCTCTGAAAAGGAGAATTTGGAACATCGCAAAACAGAAGCTTCTAATATCATGTATTTCATTTTTTGTGAACTTGCAAAGAAGATTTTTGTGGATTCCAATCTTGAGCACCTCAAAGCCATCAAAAAACAGGCAGAGGACGGATTGCAATTTGATGGAGCGAAATATCCCATTGCACCAATAGATTCTGTAGGGGTTCTTGAAATAACAGAAGTTGCCTGCAAGAATAAAAGAGGCGTTCCTGATAAGCTCGGCATTTCCCTGAAGTACGAGGGAAAAACCATCCAGAACTCAGAGGAAAAAGGTATTACAAGCAAGATTGAAGGCATACCGTTGGATGCTCTTTTTCCGAATGAAATTCTAGTAACCAGAGTGCAGCTGAGAAATGGTTCAAAGGATGATAAAACCCTCTATAAGAAGCTCTATGCTCTTGCTGGATATATACGTGTGTTCATGAAGTTTCCACAACAAGAATATCCTGAGATGGAAGAGCCATTTATGATGGATGGGGAGACTGAAGCTCAATACAGAGAGCGATCAGACCTTCACGATGCCAAAAACGCGAAGATTAGTGCCAAATATTTGAAGGATGAAACCGAAGCTGCTATGGAGCATTTGTGGGAACTCTTATCGTTGTTCTCAAAAGTCTATTTCCAACCAGATAATAGAGAACACATCAACGTACAAAACGACAGGATAACAGCACTTGCTACTTTAAAGGATTCCGAAACATCCTTCCTTAATATTCCTTTCCCGTATGGTTATTATCACAACCACAATTCAATCTTCTACAAGAAGAAAGATGAGGATGAAGCCATTTTGGTAGGTAATCTTGCTGTTCCTGTTGCTGAATCCATAGGTGCTGATGACAAATCAAAATATGTCACAATTGCCTACGTAAAAGATGGCAAGATTCAGTACTTCGATGAAAAGAAATCGGTGCTAACAAGTGCCAAAAAGATAGAATCAATCTCAGAGGACTACGATTGTACAGTCTCTTATCCGATATTGTATGCAACTTTCTTTGCTAGGACACTTGATATCTGTGAAACTGAACGCAAAAAAGGTAATAGGCTCATTGAAGAAGTATATATTGCAACCAAGAATGGATGGCAGCCAGATGGCAGCTATGTATCTGGGCACATGACCATTTCCAGAAATGGCAAGCATTACAAGTTCAAAGGTGATTTCAAGGTAGGAGAATCCCTCAGACCAAGAGGTAGTATGAAAAGACATGCAGAAGGCTTCAATCATATAGCACATGACCGCTTGGTTCAGTACAAAACAGTGACAGGTCTTAGTGCACCCACACTGAAGAAGCTTGCACTAAAATCTTACACATCAAACAACCAGTCAGAAACTACAGATGGTAAATCTCTAAGTGCTACAGTCATGATGGGTCTCTTTGGTTGTCCAGTGGTCGAGAATGAAATCACGATGGTATTGGGTGGAGACATAACCCATGCAGCTGCAGAAATCCACTACAGCAACTACAATGACCACCCTGTAATGTTCGATGAGAACTGCCTTAGTGAGGACAGCTCCAAGTTCTCATACAAACAAAATGCATACACACTACCCCAAGGTCAAGGAAGAGCTAGAGGTAATAGTGAAATGAAAAAGATGAGCATGATCTATTGGACAACTGTGCTACTGACAAATGGGGAGCATCTCACTATTGATGAGAATTCCAATGGTGGAGAAACTGTCAGAGTTATAGAGTTTACAGATGCAATGGTATGGAATGAGGAATCTGAAAAATACGTTGCAGAATATGAAGAGATTGTAAACAAAGAAGGTAATTGGGGCCACTTCAAAGCCTACTATATCAAAGTTATAATGACCCTTGGAGACGAGGAACTCTATTGCCTCTACAAGAAGTATTTTGAAGTCTTTGACGATAAGAAAGACAAGCTGATGCACAGGGCTGCCAAAACCTACGCAGCGCAGGCACTTGCAGGTCATCTATACAATCTTACCTGTGAATACATCGAAGAGGAAGAGGGTATTCACTACATGAGGATTGAAAATCCCATTGAGTTAGTCAAGCACTACATTGAACTACGCAAAGCTAGCACCAAATATGTGCCTGAGCACATTAGAGCTATCTTAGCCATCAAAGAGGATATTAATTCCAACATGGCATTTTACAACAATAAAAGTAGTGCCAAGGAGAATAGAGGATTTTATGATGATAAAGACTCTGAGATTCATCTGTACCCATCTGCACTTGAAGAAATCCTCACAAAAAAAGCGCATCTTTCCAAGCCTGAGAATGTCAAACAGAAACTCAAAAAGATGGGCATTCTAGTGTGCACAAATGGGTATATGTCTCAGAGAAGGCATGAAGGTATCAAACAGTACTTCAATGTAATTGATGTTGCTAAGATGGATGAATGTCTTGTTGGAAAAGAAGAATATCAGAAGGAGCTCAAAGAAAAGAGATATGGTATTGAAATCCCTGAAGATCTTAAGGAAAACATCAAAAATAATAGAAGGCAGAAAGAGAAGGAGTTCTGGAACAAGAATAATCCTGAATTAGAATGTTCTTTATGGCAACCCTTTATGGAAAAGTTCTGGAAAGAAAAGCATGGCCAAGCATCCGAATCCACAGAGAGGGAACCAACCAAACAAGAAAAACTCTTTGATAATGTGGCAACGAAACTATGGGAATGCGAATTTCCCGACAAGGTGGATGCGACAATTGAAGAAAAGAGAGCTTGGTATAAACAAAAGTCAGACCGAAAACTTTCAGAGAATCAAGAAAGATGCAGCCCGACTAATGAAGAGCAATACCTTCAGAAGTCGAGCGAAAGTCAGCCTGACAACTCTGTCAGTCACTACGAAGAATATGTGAAAACATCGGTGGAAAATTAATTCCACAGATGACTCTTTTTAAAAGAACTTCTTTGAAGACTACGAATTTGCTGTCTTAACATAGATTTCGAAACCTGGCGACACTACATTAAGACAATTAAGACAGCCATTTAAACTTTTTTCACTACACGTTCCACGTGTCTTAATTGTCTTATCTGTCTTAACCTCAAAACGCACACATGTCTATAACAGAATAGAATCATATGATTTCAGGTTGAACTTGAATCTTTATTGTAGAGTAGTCATTCATACGAATTATACGATAAATAAAATCTTCTCAATTATATTGTAGATTTAGATTAAGACAGTTAAGACACTTAAGACATTAAGGCTCTATATAACGATTATAGTGTCTTAATGTGTCTTAATGAAAGTAAAATAACAATGATGCTGATACTGATATTCATAAGTTAAAACATCAGTTTTCAATATGCAGTGCATGAAGTCAATGGATGTTGAAACAAATTTTACTTGAAAAGCATTGATTACTGTATGTAATTTCAAAATCAGATTGAATGTAAAGAGGATTCATGCACAGTAGTAGGTATTAATTGGAAGTTTTCATCTGGTACAAAAAAGGAAAGGAAAAATGTACACCTTTTCGAAGAATAAAGACAAAAAGGCTATTAGAGAATTCAGCAAGTGATATTATTGATTTTCTGAACAGGTTGTATTAGCAATACCAAAATAAAAAGATCCTATCATTTCTTGTTCTTCAGCTTCTCGAGCAAGGAGGATACCTTTTCTTTTGCCTGCCTTGTTTCTTGCTCATCTTTTGCAATATCAATACTGAGAATATCCCCCTCCTTACTGCCTTCAGGCAATAAAGAGAAAGGAATGTTTAGCCTGATGGTTTCTTCAGGCCTTACAAGCAACACAGCTATATTGTTCTCTATTCTGTCCAATGTGACTTTAAAGACCATAGTTTATCCCTCCAGCGAACTAACAAGGTTTCCATTGCTGTCGTAAAGAGAAGCTGTATCCCCGTCATTGTTCCAGAGGGGACTGCCACTGCCCCAATACAACTCTGTTCCGGTGTTTGTTCCCTCCTCAGTATGGAGAGTAACCGTTGCACCTGCTTCGAGCTGGAAAGAGGGGAAAGTGTACGTATGTTTATTATCCTCATCCTTAATCTCCCAGCCTGTGAGATCCACTGTGGAAGAACCTGAATTCTTAATCTTGACCCATTCGTTCTTAAGGTCCAGACCAGTGACATATATTCCTTCACCGGAAGTACTAGTTTGAACTGGTGCAACCGCTGTATCGTCCGAAGTGGATTCCGGTGTAGAATAGTATGTGGTATCTTCACTTTCTGATGTGGGTGTGGTTGTTGTGTCGCCAATGGTTTGGGTTGGAGCGGTTTTTTCAGTGGTCACTGTATAGGTAGATCCATCTGTTGTGATGGTGATCGTACCATCGTAATCTGTCCTGTAAACCGTGGACACGCTTTGAAGCCTTTGGAGAGGTTCTTCATGAGGATGCCCATAGTCATTGCCTGCACCGACCTCTATAACACTGATATCTGGACTGACGGCTGAGATGAACTTTTGTCCTGAAGCTGATGTACTGCCATGGTGACCTACCTTAAGGATGTCTGCATTCACATCGTAACCTTCATTCATGATGCCTGATTCTGCTTCAAGACCTGCATCCCCCATTAGAATGAACGATACGTCCTTGTCTGTAATTTTAAGTACTACAGAGTCTTCATTTAAATCATCAGACTGCTCTTTTCCGGGATTAAGTACCTGGATAGTTACTCCTGGAGCAAAGTCGATGTTCTCTCCTCTTTGAGCTACGTGGAAGGGAATGTTCTTTGAGTCTATTATTGTCAGCATGTCTTCGTATGTCTGTGAGGTGTGTGGAACTCCCGAATCAATGAAATTACTTACAGCATATTCGTTTAGTATTGTGATGAGGCCACCAATATGATCTGCGTGCGGATGGGTTGCAACCACATAATCGAGGCTGGATATTCCCTGCTTCTTAAGGTATGATGAGACGGTTGAACCTGTGTTCTTTTCACCTGCATCGATAAGCATGGTCTTACCGGCATATTCTACAAGAATTGAGTCTCCCTGAGCAACGTCTATGAAGTGGACTGTCAGGTTACCTTTCTGGCTGTCTGATGAGGTTTGCTCAGGAGCTTCTACAGCTGGTTGGCTTGCTTGCTGAGATGAAGGTTGTTCAGGTGTAGCATATTCCTTGTTGGAAGCGTTATTGGTTGCTTCAGTCACAGATGCCTGCTGAGCAGTTGATTGCATTTGACTTGTTGAAGCATTTTGTTTCTCGATTGGTTGCTCTGATGGAGGCGTAAATATTCCAATGAGTATCAAGACCCCGAAAACTAATAGTATCATTTTCAGTATTTTATTCATTCAATTCCACCCAAAATTTAGATGGATTTCTGTTTGCGATACCAACAATAATAAACATTTCTAAAAGGTTTAATCCAAATAAAGATTGAGAGGTAAGAGTGTATTTACAGCGTTTTAAAGACGCTGCCTAAGCTGTTCTTCTCTATAAATATTAAAATATACAATAAATCAGTGCAACATTAAAAAAACCATATATATGTCAATATCATATAGGTCTGTTATGTTCCAAAAAAGAGGGGTTCCATGGCTAAATATGGTTCAATTTCATAAAGAAATTGTTCAAATGAGCCAAGACGACTTCTTTTCTCTCCCTCTAGATCTTCATAACGATTCAAATTCTTATCGTTGGACACTCTTAAATAAGTTTATCGTGGAAGATATGGCAGGACCTTGGAATATATCTTATGATTCTATCGTTAGTAAACCATTAGTCGATATTCTATCAATTAGGCATGTTATTGAAGGATACTTGGGTGGTCCCTGTTGGACAGATTCAATAAAAGAAAAAAATGTTGTTAAAGACTATTTAAACCCTCTTTTTTATAGAAGTGTAAAATTAGAAATATATGAAGAAACTATCCGAATAACCCCCACTGAAGGAAGCTGGGACTTATCCCCAAAGATCTATAAGATATTGAACAATAATGAGATTGAACTGGAAAATTCACTTGAGGACATAGCTCGCGAGGTTATTGAAAAAGCGCATGTTCAATCAAATAAAAACAAACAAGAGCTCTCAAAGTACCTTTTTAATGAATTAATTGGTATTGTTCCTGAACTTGAAAAAACACTAAACCTAAAACATCTTAATAATTGCCAATGGGCTTTTTTTCTACCTCCAAAATCAAGTTCTCTCTATACACATCATATTCTCCAGGATTACTCTGAACTCGAAAAACAACTAATGACAAATCCTTCTGAAATCGGAGGCCTTAAATTACTTGAAGAGTTGTCTTCTTCTCAGGAACAGAAGAAGTTAGAATTATTACCAATAGTCCCTCTAAATGATTCACAACGGCTGGCAGTTTCCGAGATACTTAAATCAAAGTCAGTTACTGTTATAAGTGGACCCCCGGGTTGTGGAAAAAGCCAAGTTGTGGTATCTCTATTGTTAAATGCGTGGGCAAACAATATCAGTGTATTGTTTTCAAGTACAACAAATGCTGCAGTTGATGTAGTATTTGAAAGGCTCTCCTACTTTGATTATGAATTTCCTATTGCAATACGTGCAGGAAGCAGATCAAAAAGCAATATTGAAGAATCGCTAAGAAAAATTCTCTACAATATCTCTGCCAACTCTAAGTATTACGATTTAAAGATAACTAAGAAAAGAATAGATGAACTTGCATCAACAAAAAGCGAAGTACAAGCTTTTCTGGACGGAAAAGTACCCCAGAAAATAACAGAAGCATTGAGAACAGCGTTGGCATCACACTCTGATTTTCTTAGTCTAAAAAGGGAGATAGATATTGAAAGAGAAAGATTTTCAAGTCGGATTCATGGACTAGGTTATGATTTACCACCAGAATCTTTCAATGAAATAGTTGTAATCCCTCTTCAAAAATGGCTGGAGGATATACAAAGATGTGAATATCAGATTCAACTTGATTCAGAACAAAGAATGGAGCTCATTAATAAGCGGGATCTGGCTGTAAATGAGAGAAACATAGCCGTAAAAAAACTTGGGTTAAACTCTAATGCTTTTAACAACTTTGGTTGGATCATTACAGAAGAAGGTCCTGAAAAGCTTGAAAAATGGATTAACAGTTACCATTCAACACTTAATCAAGTCCTCAAACAATACCTTAACCCAGTAGATATGAAAGAGGATTTCTTACAGTGGCAGGGAGAAAAAGATGCTATTGATTGGGCAAACAAAACTGAAACACTAATACAAGAAATTCAGATAATTTTTGGGAAATACTCAAACAAGTATAGTGCCATAAACGAAGTCAGAATAAGATTCCATGATGAAAAAAAGAAGTTAAATGATGCTGGTTTATCTGATAACGTTGACTATAATCAGGATAAATTATTGAAATGGAAAACAGAATGCGCTTACCTTTCTTCAATCCCCAAGGGCTTTATACATTTATTTAAGAGGAAAAAAGCCAATGGCCAACTTCGGAAAACAGAGGATGAAATAAGGAAATATTATCCTATTGAGATTTGGACCCAGTTTAGTGAAAGCGAACAAAAAGGACGTAAATCTCTAAATGAGATGATAGATAAAAGCCTTCACTGGATTGGTATTCAAAAAGAATGGAATATTCATAAAAATGAATGGAATGAAATCGAAACCGACTTTTTATCTATACAAAACAAAGCTTCAGATTTGAATTTATCACAAAAAGCGGATATTGAGAACCTGAATTCACTATCAAGACTTAGCAAGGAGGCAGAGTCGAAGAAAAAGACAGCCTTAATAGCAGCAGAAGCATGGAAAGCAAAAAAACAGGAAGAACAGTTTAATTCCGCGTTGGTAGAAATATCTCAAGAGTTTCAGCGATTATTATTAAGTAATCCTTTGCTGGACTCGTGGATGAACTCAGACAATCAAAATTTTGCAAAAACTGTACTATCTTTGACTCCTTATCCAACAAAAGAAAATGTAGTGTTTGCTCAACGTGCACTGAATACAATGAGATTCGATGGGTTGGTATCATTATGGAAAGATGCTATTGAAGCCGAAAATAAATACCAGGACTATTCCAAGATCATTGATCAGATTCCTACAGATAAAACACGGATTTCGGCATGGTGGAACGGCAAACCATCATATCTCCCCATAAAAAAACTGGACACCACATCGCTTCCCCAACAAGAAGACATCCTATGGGACCACTTAAACGAATGTAATAAAATAGCTTCTGAATGGAGAGAATGTAATGAAAGAATGCTCTCTGTCAAGATGAAAGAGATGCAAGACGCTCGGGAGTGGGCAATAAAGTATCTAACAGTCGCTATGAACAAAGTTCCCGAACATATGGGAAAAAACAAAATCAAATCTGCTATTTTACCATTAATCAACGAATCGGTGATCTCATGGCCAATAGATGATTTGGCTGACCTCTTTGTTGATTTTGACCCAGAGCGTATAAAAGGCGAAATAAGAACCATCGACTCAGAGCTAGAGACTCTGTCATTTGATCACGCAAAAGCAGAGTGGGAAGAACGGGTAAAAGAAGACAGAACTGTTTTGGATAGTATAGAAGATTTGTATACTCATTACAGAAAAACAAAAGAAAAAGTAAAGGATTTCCCCTCCGATAAGTATCAGAAAGCACTTACTGCAGTGCCTGTCTGGACTACAACTGCCCTTTCTCCGCAATCAATACCTATGGTTCCGGAGATATTCGATATTCTTGTAATTGATGAAGCATCCCAATGTACACTTACTAATATCCTACCACTTATTTATCGTGCTAAAAGAATAGTCATCATTGGAGACCCAGACCAATTACCAGCCATTCCTAACATAAATCCTCAAAAAGAGATTGCTCTTGCATCCAAGTACGAAGTTTCTAAATGGATAGAGTTATTTGGTCATAGTAAGACAAACGTATTCCAAATAGGGATTTACTGCCTCCCACGTGGCAGAGCCGATACAATTTTCCTTATTGAACATTATAGAAGCCATCCTCTTATAATTGGTTTTTCAAACTACTACATATATCAAAAGCGCTTAAAACTTAAAAAGGAACTACCAAAGGAAAATACAACCTTAGTTCGATCTGGATTATTTGGTAAAGATCTGATAGGATTATGTCTTAAAGGTAGTGGCGGAAAAAGCTGGATCAATCCAAGAGAAGTTGCTGCAGTATGTGAATTGGTACAAAATCTTCGAGCCAATGAAGGATTAGGACATCTGAGTATAGGAATTGTATCCCCTTTTAATGCACAAGTAAAAGAAATAGAAAAAAAACTGAATGAGAAAAATCTGATTAATGATATAACAGTTGGAACGGCACATACGTTTCAGGGCGATGAACGAGATATAATTATTTTTACCCCTGTCATAGCAAATGGTATTGGAAGAGGAGCTATTAATTTTGCGAATTCTCCTAACCTTGTCAACGTAGCTTTAACAAGGGCACGTGAAGCTCTTTTTGTAGTGGGCGACTTTAATTATTGTAAAAGCAGTGGTGGGATACTAGGTAGCCTTGTTGATTACGTGAAGAAAGTCACTTTATTGCGGGATACAAGCTTGGAAGAACTGGAACTTTTCAGCTGGCTCATAATGGAAGGTATAATACCACAAGTACATGTGATTATTGGTGGTATTGAAGTTGATTTCATACTCTTTAATGAAAAGCTGGGTATAAAACTAGTGATTGAAGTTGATGGTAGGCAGCACTATTTTGTAGAGGTAAATTACCACAAATATACAGTCAAATTTGATGTAAACCGCAGATATATCCTAGTAGACGACAAAAGAGTATATCTACAATCTCTGGGAACTCAGGAATTTGTAGAGCTTCAGGGCAACACATATCCAGTGATTCAGACAATGGAGTCTACAAAAGTAGACGATAGTCGTGATGTGTATCTAAAAAGTGAAGGATTCAGAGTACTAAGAGTAACAGCAAAAGAAGTCAGAGAAACACCAACTAATGTGATTGTAAAGATTAAGCAGTATCTTGAGATGGCATGATATACATTCAAGTAACTAGATAGGCAGTCCGAATCTCAAAAATACAACTACCCTTTAATACCAATGAAAAAAGGATTATTATTGCTGCAAAAGAGAAGGATCTCAAAGGAACCTAATATCTATATACCAACTTTGCGTACTGTTTTATTATGCGTAAAAGTCTAGATGATAATCCATATGCAGCTTATGATCCATATTCTGTTGTACCGGAAAATGTCCATAGAAAGGCGGTATTAGACTACAACCCATACTCAGGTTATAACCCTTATTCACAATTCGAATGAGTATTTCTGCTCTGTAAAATTCCAAGATGCTTGAGATGTCTCTGAGACGCTATTAGAACCGTTTCATAGAAGCTGCTCAGGTCATCATGGAACTCAAAAGAAGGAGGAAGGTAATTAGTACATTTCCCAATGAAGAACGGATCACTGAAAACAGATATTTATCTATGGAAGACTAAGAACATACCAGAGGTGCAGGGGAATTTACAACAAAATTGAGACACTACCATTTAGGTAAGTACATGTGTATACATTAAGTTTTTTAAAGATGTAATACAATCCATATTAAGAGATGATTTAATGGACACTGGTTGGTTTGTTACTTCTAGCGACATCAAAAAATGGACTGATACAAACAAGCGCGATGCTGAAGATTTTTTGCCGAAACTTGTCAGCGAACTGATTAGTGCCAGCTGCAAACCAAATCATCTTCATTTCCCTTCAGGAGACAGTGTGGCTATCGGTGGATGGGATGGGACTCTTAGGGTTGAAGAAGGTAATGAATTTGTTCCATTGGGTTTCTCGGTTTGGGAGTTTGGAACGAATAAAAGTGCTAATGAGAAGTTTGATAGTGATTATCAAAAACGAACCAAGGATCCAAATGGAATCAATACTTCTGAAACCACTTTTGTTTTTGTTACTTCCAGAACGTGGATGAATAAGGATGAAAAGTGTGCAGAAAAAAGTACTGAAAGCATTTGGAAACAAGTCCGAGGAATTAATGCAGATGATTTAGAAAAATGGCTTCAACAGTGTCCAGCCGTTCATCGAAAGTTTGCTACTAAGATTGGAAAAAGAACCGAAGCTGTAAAGGATATTTCTCAGGCTTGGGACTCATGGAGAACTAGAACTGCTATTCCAGTTACTTCTCCATTTGTCCTAAATGGACGTACAGATCAATCAAAAGAATTATTAGAATTATTAGCTGGCAGTCCAGCAATTGTTCCAATTAAGGCAATTTCTGTAAACGAAGCTTATGCCTTTGCACTTGCAACTCTGATAACCGATGGAAGATTATATCCAAAGGTACTAGTTGTTGAAGACCAAATTAGTTGGAATAGTTTACTTGATACATCAAATACATTGATACTAATACCAAAGAGTTTTGTACCCGAGAATATTGGTTATGCAAAACAGAAAGGACACTCAGTTATAATCCCTGTTGATTCTAACTCTCCACCAATTACTTCTCATGTGATTCAATTGGAAAGAATGTCCCGAACAGATAGAATTAATGCCTTAGAATCAATGGGTATAAGTCCAGAAAATGCCGAGAAAGTTTATGCTGAGACTCATGGTTATTTGGAACCAATTCTAAGACACGAAATACTTGGCAATTACGAATTAAAGATTCCTGAATGGGTCGATAATTTTGATTCAAATATACTTGTAGCTGTTTTAATGGCAACCAAATGGGACAGTAGAAAAGAAAAAGACAGAGAAGCTGTCTCACGACTGGCTAATGCACCTTATAATCAAGTTGAAGGGAAATTATTTGAACTTTCTTCTTCTGAAGATTCCCCTATACGCCTTGTAGGACACATTTGGCAGACTGTTTCAAAATTTGATTTTTGGTCGCTTATTGCTCATAAAATCAACAGACAAAGTATTAATCGTTTAGAACATGTTGTTTTTGATGTTTTGAGTGAATCAAACCCTGCTTATGATTTAGTACCTGATGAAAGATGGCTGGCAAGTATTAAAGGCGCTGTTCCTGAATATTCTAATTATCTAAAATCTGGCCTTTCTGATTCTCTGGCATTAATTGCAGCATTTGGGGATGAAAAATGTCAAAACATGGGCGAAATTAAGCTTTCTGATCTTGTGGATGAATGCGTCGATAAATTATTGACTAACGATATTTCTGCACGTGGATGGTATTCACTTGGAAGTAATGTAGTCCTTTTGGCAGAAGCGTCTCCCTGGATTTTTTTGCAATCACTTGAGAAAAGCATGCGTGGAACTGAGCCGGAAGTTGGCCCTTTGTTTTTAGAAGAAGGGCTTTATGACTGTCCCCATAGCAACCTTCTTTGGGCTCTTGAAACAATATCTTGGGATATTAAATATTTATCGCATGTCTCCAAAACTCTAGCAAGGCTTTCAGAAATAGATATTGGTGGAAAATATAGCAACCGCCCTTTGAATTCATTAAAAGAAATATTTTTAGGATGGACAAACAATACATGTGCAACACATGAAGAACGCTTACAAATAGTTGACAATACTTTGATTTGTTTTTATCCCGAAGTAGCTTGGAAGCTTTTGATTTCACTTTTACCAAATATACCTAGTGAGACTTCTACACCTATTAGTAAACCCACTTATCGCGATTGGGCAAAGGGTATCAATAAAGAAGTAAACAAACATGAATATTATCTATATACTGAAAATTTGGCAGATAGACTTCTAAATTTGGTAGGCAATGAGCTTGGTTCAAGATGGGTTGAACTTATTGAAAATATAGAGCTGTTACCAAAAAACTCTTTTTATAAAGCAATTGATAAGTTATTGTCGTTTGAAATTGATGAGATGGATGACAAAATACGATTAGACGTTGCAAATAAACTAAGAGATAATATTTCCAGACATCGAGAATTCAATTCTAAAGAATGGTCTTTACCTAAAGAAGCTGTTGATAGACTTGAAGATGCTTTCAACTTTATTATACCAGAAAATCCCATTTTCAAGAACAGATACCTTTTTGACAACTATATTCCAAACTTTATAGATCCGATAATCAGAAAAGAAGAAAATATTCAAAATCGTAAAAAGATAGTAGAAATCCATCGAAAAAATGCATTAATCGATATTTACCAAAAATTTGGAATAGATGGAATTAAGCAATTAATTAATGATTGTCATTATCCTGATTTAGTTGGTAGTTCGATAGCAAAATCTGAACTGAGAAATGACCTTGAATCTGAATTGTTGGATTGGCTTGGAGGTACCAATGTTCGTTTAATATCTGCTTCTCATTCGTTTATTTTTAAATGTACATATATTGATGAGAATTGGACAAAAACTGTTTTTGAACAATTTGAACAGTGGGACAAATATAAGATTGTCAATTTTCTATTAGGTTTTCCTTTCGATAAAAATGTGCTTGAATTTCTAAGCACGGATGAAGAAATTAAGGGAATGTATTGGAAGAGAGTAAATCTTTATAGATTGAGTGATGACAATTTAGGACTAATTAATTTGGTAGTCGAACAATTATTAATAAATGAAAGGCCTTTGGCCGCAATCGATGCAGCATCTCAGGTCTTATATGACATAAATTGTAAAGTATCTCTGAATTCTAGTTTACTGGGGGATGTTCTTAAAAAAATAGCTACTAATCCAGCTGATTACGAACAAATGCCCATCCCAAAAGTAAGAAATGAAATCCTCAGGTCTATAGAATACATACAAAAACAGGAACAATTGCCAAGAGAAGAGATTATTCAAATCGAATGGACTTATCTACAAGTTTTTAGATTTGAATCATCTTTTAAACCGATTTATTTGGAAGAAGAGGTTATAACTAATCCAGTATTTTTTGCGCAGATTGTATCTTTTGTATATCTGCAAGATGACAGCGAAAAAGAAATAGAAATGGAAACTATTTCCGAAGATACTAAAAAACATAGAGCAAAAATAGCCTCTTCATTATTAAGCAGTATTTCAACTATACCGGGTTTACAAGAAAATGGTTCAATTGATGCTGAAAAACTTAGAGAATGGATTTACAATTCTAGAGAACAACTTAAACGCTTAGGAAGAGTGAAAATTGGCGATGATCAAATCGGTCAAATTCTATCTAATTCCCCACTTGGAATAGATGGCATTTGGCCACATGAAACTGTGAGAAACTTAATTGAAGAATTACAAAGTCCAGTGCTAGAGAAGGCAGTAGAAGTTGGCAAATGTAATTTGAGAGGAGCTAGTATTAGATTACCTTATGATGGTGGAAAAGAAGAACGAACGCTTGCGAGTGAATATTCTATGCAAGCTCAAAAGATTATGTTAAAATGGCCGAGAACATCTAGAATTTTGCAGTACCTAGAAAAATCATATAAAAGAGATGCAGAATACGAAGATCAGCAAGTCGACTTAAGAGGCTAAAAATAGAATGAATACCATTTTTATAATGAGCTTGTTTCAAAACTTCCCTCATACCTTTTTCCAACACAATTAGGGACCTTTTGTAATAACCTTAAAATGGAGGATGCACCGAGGCTATTTTTCGTTGTAAGTGGATAATTAAAGATTCACCATAAAAAGTACATCTTAATATTTGATTATAGTCAAACACTCATGGTTTGTAACTTATGAATACTAAAATCGTATTCAATAGGTGGTGATGTCAAGACCATGAGTTTCAAACAAATGGTTAATAACTATAATTGTGTCATCGGCGGTGAATAATTCCCCACTTTCGGCGGTTTAAAATTCCCCAGTTCACAATTCCTGACAAAAGTTCGAGGATTGTGAATAATGTTGAAAGTGGAGGATTGGCTGTTGATTAGAGATTTGTATTCACAAGGCCTGAGCATCAGTAAGATCTCAGAAAGAACAGGTAGAGACAGGAAAACTGTGAGGAAATATGCCCACCAAGCGACAGTTCCCGAAAGAAAGATTATTTCGGCAAAACCGAGCAAACTTGATCCTTTCAAACCTTACATAATTGAAAAGCTTAATGAAGCTCCTTATACTGCTGCACGTCTTTTTCGAGAGATCAAAGAACAGGGTTATGATGGCGGGGAAATTGACATTACCCACACGATGTTGAAGAGAACCATTTTAATTAAACAAACTTGTAATATCTTCTCCTAATTTTTTTGAATCATATACCATTATTCCTTTTGATGCGGGTTTTTCTAAACTTAAGTCAGTGCGTGCCACAACATTCATGAATTTTGGTAATTGGCATGCTCCTAATGCTCTGAAAAATTCGGAACCTCTTTCGCAGTCATGAAATTTAAAATCGTTTAGGATTTCTACATAATTCCTAAAATTATTTTTGGTAAGCAAATTTGATAAATCTTGAATTTTATCGAGAAGATCCCCTTTTCCTACCTTTCTTTGCAACTGTACTTTTTGATGCTTTAGATTTCGATCCCTTGCCCAATTATGAGGATTTCTATCAGTAAGTATCTCTGATTCAAGTTTTACCAGCTTTTTAACATAATCTGGTACATTAGTGTTGATTCTATCAGCAACATGTACTCTTGCTGTTAGAGGAAAATCTTCAATATCTATTTCAGAAAAAGTCATCTTTAAGCCCTCCGGATTTTTTAACTGTGCAGACAATTCATACTTGATTTTATCAGTCAATGGCTCTGGTGAAGACCTAGTATTAACCAAACTTGTTAAGAATTTAGAGTCCATCCGATATGAAACTTCTACACTAAACAAATCAAATTTTAAAGCTGGCTTTAAGTCAATGATGCATTTATCTTTAGTATAGTGCACATTGTTCTTTATTATTTCAGGAAAGGGAGCAAAACCCGTTGTCTTAACATCGTAAATTTGGAACTTCGGTAACTCTAAAGTTCCATGAGTTAGGCTTTCCATCCATTTGGAAAATTTTCCATCCACTTTCATATGAGTAGTATAAACTCCAAGACCGTTCATGCACTCTAGTCGTAGTGAATTCTTTTTTTCAGCATTTATTTTATTGGCTATCTTTCCAGAGACATCAACTAATGCACTAAGGTCCTTAACTGTATTTAATGCAGTTATCGGTTCAACCATTTAAACACCTCTTTATGGAAAGCAAATCCCTAATGGGTATGCTATTTTCCTTATCTGAATTGACAACTGTTCGAATTTGAATTGGACTGCTGCATTCTTGATTTAGTAGGTCAATAGTTATTATTTTGATTGCAAGTTGGCAGGAGCCACAGGGAACCGTTAAGTTCAGTAAAGGATTTGAAAAAAATGCTTTGTTAATTGAATATGTTTCAAAATACTCGTTCAAAGGTTTAAGCACAAGTTTTTCAAGACTGTTTTGACTGAAAATAACTGAAGTAAATAAAGTAACTAGTGCATCTACAAAATTTTCGTCCATCATAGCTTCGTTTAATTTTTCATCAAACTCTTCAATAAAACTTGTCATTGAATTTCTGTTCACACTTAATTGAAGCATTATATCTATAGTATTAGAGTAATCTGGAAATCTGCTTTTTAAATCCTCCATACCTTCGCTTAGTTTACATATTAGCTTGTTCAGTTCTTCTTTAACATCTGGAGGAATATCAATATTACAATAATTATCTTCCAATTCATCTATCTCAAAAAAGACAGTTGTTTTTCCCTCTAATGTTAAGCATATTTGGTCGCTGATCTCGGATTTATCATTTATGTCAATCACAGAAGGAATATGAGTTACTTTTGTGATAGTGCTAAAAATAGTTCTACTCTCATCAAATGAATGAATAATTTTTTTTCGTTTTAAAATATGGACTTTTAATCTTCCTTGAAAGTAATAATCATTAGTTAATTCTGTAGACAAAACTCCCCCCAAATAACCATCAACTTGAAAATCAGTAATAATAGCACTTTTACCTTCGATAATCGCTTTATTGATATCGGAATTATGAACTTCAACTAATGCTTTAAAGCCTTCAATCTCTATCTGGATCTCATCTGGATTTCCGCCTTCCCACAAAATATAAAAAGGAACTTCTTCGCCTTGTATAATATCGTTAGCTAAAAAGAAATCTGTAATTTTTATATTATTTTGAGTTGTTTCCACATCTTCTTGCATAAATATACCTAGAATATATTAAATCATTTTTTACAAATAGTTATTTGTAGATTTAATAACCTACTCAATAGATTACATTTCACCTTCTCATTATGGTAGTGTCCCTATTTTGCTGTAAATTACTTTTCAACCACTACCCATTCCTGTGACAGCACTTCTGCCTGCATTAGCACGGTCTGAGTAGCCTTCTCCTGCTTGCTGGAGGAGGATGTAGGATACGCTTTACAAGCACACGCATCTGTGCATGGACATTCTCAAGAATGGTCCTGTAGAGAGTGACCACCAGTTCCTGTGCTATAGTCCGCGGGGCATCACTTTAACTGCAATGTCATTCGCTTCAAGGCACCATAAAAAGCGATTTCATCTTCGGACAGGCTATGTGCCTCACAACACTCAGCACATATGATTAGGTAGATGAGTTCCTCGATCACCTGAGCAGCTTATATGAACGCGTATGTTAGCTTCTCAGAGCCATATCAAGAATCTCAGAAATTTACAGAGCTATAAAACTGTACTTCTATATGTTTTTATACATAAAAAACAAATAAATATTCCAATGTCTCCCAACAAAGAGAATCAATGTAATCTTAAAAAACCAAATGAAGTATCAGAGAAATTCGGTACACTTAATTGCACTTTGGGTCTAAAGTACCCAGAGAAATTTCCAAAAACTTGTTCTTCGATGTCATCAGTAGCACAAGCTGAAGTGAGAGCCGATAAGGCAAGAAAGGATGGAATAGATGATTATAAAATTCCATTACAACTATTGATGAATGCCTTCGATGTCTTTTTTAAAGAATATTATGGGAAAAGAGCATCTACAGGGGATTATGAAAAATATAATCTGTCGGATTCTGATGAATTAACAATTTTATTAACTTGGATTATTAGAAATATTTTGACCCATAGTGGAGGTTGTATCGATATAAAGTGCAAAAAAAGATACGATAAAATATTGTTTCTAGCAGAAGGTGTGAGACCTATAGATGCTTTGCCTACAAATTTAGTGATAGACCATGAATTTGTTGTAAACTACAATAGTTATCGTTCAATATATGAATGTGTTTTTAAATACATAAGATCAAAGACTTCAGAGGAAGATTACAGTACTATTAGAACTCGTTCTTCTGTTACTGATATAAAGTTAAAGGAATGTAAAGTCAGCATGCCTTTAGGCAACGGTCATATTACTTTTGATTTAGAAGAAGCATATAAACATGGAATATATATTTCCGAAAATGGTGTCGTTGAATCACCACCCGGGACGATGTATTGTCCTGATTCAAGACGTATAGTACTCCCAAATGGACAATCTTTCCCTGCAACTTTCAAGGTTGATTAGAAAATTGTAACACCCACTAAGAAAGATTTTTTCTCATATTGATAAGGCCTAATAATGATTATTTACCTTTAATGCTCACAAACTTCAATGTGAATTCTCCATCAGAAGTCAAAAGATACTCTTTCTCCTTTTTACTACCCTCAACATGCCTTTCATCAATAAGCCCCCAGTTGAGAAGATCCTTTGTCAGAGAATTAAAAACACCGTCTTTTAACTCTCTATCTAATCTTTTTTTGTCTCTTATAGGTATATATTCATTTGAAAGTTTTTCTTTTAATTTTATTCTTGAAAGCTTTTTGACATTTTCTTCATCCTCTGAAGGTTTCTGCCGGTCCAAGATTTTAAGTATAGTAACTCTGTTTGGATTTGACTGAAAGTCTTCAATGTGCACCTTTGGAATTGAAATGGTTTTTGCCTGTTTTTCCATATCTACATGGTAAGGCTTAGCTTCAATCCACAGTGCCATCATGAATAGTCCAATGGAGAGCGCTTTTGTCCCACCAGATACGTTAAAATAATATTCTGCATCAGGATTATTTTTGTATATTTCAAAAACAGCATCACTAATATGATCAAGAGTATCTGCCTCTATTTTTAGTTCGTGCACACCTTTTTTTGTGAATGGCAACGCTATTTCTTTTAGTTTCTCTATAGACTCTCTTATGGCTATTCGGGAGTTTTGTTTCTGCAAATCATCTGAAGCATCATATATACGCTTTTCAGCAATGACATAAACCTCGTCTGCAGGTGCAATTCCATAAATGGCTCTGGGAAAGGTATTATGCACATTTGCTCCTGCACTCATTATGTGAATCTTGTCTTTTTCAGCCATATTTCAATTCCTTGTTTGTTAAAAATCAGACTATATGATAATAAATGTATCTATTAAATTACAGGAAAATCTAAAAAATTATTATATTACTCAAAGCAGACTTTTCATCCGATGACACACACAAAAATTAAATCGGTAAACTGGCATGTGACCATGAATTGCAATTACAAATGCAAGTTTTGTTTCTACAAGAACATGAGTGGCGAATTCAAAGACATTGAAAAAGCCAGACATAAACTTGAAACCTTAAAAGCAAAAGGAATTGAAAAGATCAACTTTGCTGGCGGCGAACCCCTGTTATACAAAAATCTGAATCACCTTTTGAAGATGGCAAAGAATATGGGCTTTACAGTTAGTATTGTCACAAATGCAGCTCTACTCAATGAGAATAATCTCAGAGAAATGAGCGAGTATGTGGACTGGGTTGGTATTTCCGTGGATTCTGCAGATGAAGAGATTGAAAAACAATTGGGAAGGGGGAACGGGAATCATGTGGGACATGTTCGTATGGTTTGCGAGCTCGTTCACAAGTATGGAATGAAGTTGAAGATTAACACCACAGTTACCAAGATGAACTATTTTGAAGATATGAAGCCGTTCATATCATCTCTGTGCCCAGAAAGATGGAAGGTTTTCCAGATACTCCATATGAAAGGACAGAATGACGATGCATTGGATCTTACTCTTACCACAGAAGAGTTTGATATCTTCAGGAGAGTAAATAGTGGACTTGTACTCAATAATGGTGCAACGCCTACCTTTGAATCTGCTGAAGATATGCTGGAATCCTATTTGATCATAGGTCCGGATGGAAACATTCTACTAAGCAAAGGTAATCAACGTTCATCAATCCCCTTTGAATCGCTTGAGAATACGGAACTCACTAATCTGGTTGATGCAGATAAGTATCTTTTAAGAGGAGGAGACTATGACTGGAACTAAACCAGTCTTCTTATCTTCAGAAATTCTGCAGAATAAATCAAACTTTCGGGATATAAGTTCATTAAGGAGGATATGCTTCACCGGTGTAAGGGGAGTTGGGAAGTCAAGTGTACTTAAAGAAATAAACAAAGAAGATATGAATTTGTGTATTAGTTCAGGCTCTGATATCTTGCAGAAGATTATGGGGGATAGTTACTCGCAGTTCGAATTTTTACCGGAGTACAAAAAATATGCTTACAGGCTGAAGATAAGAGATACACTTCACAAGATACAGGAAGAGAAGTGTAAGGACCTGCTGGTTGATTCTCACCTTACGGTATATAACCTGAAGACCGGAAAAATAGATGTCATCTTTACCCATATGGACTATGATTTTTACACAGACATAATACTTCTTGATTCAGATCCCAAGTGCATTCTTGACCACAGACAAAGAGATACAAAGAAGAAAAGGATTACTGATTTAGATATCATCCGGCAGGAGCTGGATTTTGAAAGGAAAATGGCTGAATCCATCTCTAAAAAATATGGGATAAAACTTCATGTGATTCATATGGGTGAGAACGCAGTTCAAAGATTGGAACATTTTCTTGTAAAGTTATAAACAGATTGGAATTTCATCGATCGTTTGATTCTAACCTTTAGTTATCTTTGGATAAAAAGTGCAATTGAATGTCCTTCTCATTGAGCCACACATGAATCTATCTTTGGAGCAATAGGTTCAAAACCTCCAATAACTCTTAGGACCGATTTAGAGCCTCCTGGTGAAGAGATCTCTCCCCTCCCCATATATTCCCTTGCCTGAGCACTTAGTCCTTTTATATCTGTTCTAAATTCGTTATAATAAAATACATTAATGTTTCATAAATTTTTAATTTTTATTTAATGTGCTTTTTAGTAACATGCATAATTATGGCGATTAATAAGACTGCTTACATTAGTTCTGTAAGTCCGAGCAGTTTATATATAGCCGAAATAAAATATAATTATGTCAAAAACAAAAATGCTCAGTATTAAAAGTGTTCAGGTAGTCTGCTACCAATGTCAAAAAACATTTGAAATCTTTTATCTTGATTGTCCCATCACAAGGAAATGCCCACATTGTCACACGGCGAATAGGATTGCTCATCCTGACGCTGGATGCAAATATTTAGGCTTCCGTCCACGTCCAAACAACTCAAGAATAAAAATTAGGCGAACTAACCTATAATCTATCCTGCTTGCCAAAGTCAGCCTTTGTGCTGACCTTACTTTTTTAGATATAAAAAATTTCATATGATTGTGGAGCAAATTTTTTCTTTTTTAGAGCTTTTGAACGCCAAAATTCGCATGTTAACACGGGACTGCTAACGTGGTTACAAAGAATTTTAGTAAATTTATTACATAACAGAGTATGTTAAAATCATTCCAATTTGATAAACAATAACTTGAGTGCCTTATATGTCAAATAATGACAATACATTATGGTTGCTAAAATATAAGCTCAAAAGCCGCATATTTGCAGAACAGAACCTTAAGAGGTTTGTTTTGATAATCACATCAACAATATTTTCTGAATCCGAAAGAGGAATACATTCAGGCCATCCAGATTACATGAACAGAACTGTGAACGCATCAAAAAGAGGATAGTTTAGCAACTCTTCAGAAGTGACCGAGTTTATGGAATTCTATTTAAAAACAAGTAGCATAGGATTGGAGAACATAATTTAAGCCTTCTTACAACTTTGAGATAACACATACAAAAAAGAGATTGCTTCCACCAGCTACGAATAGCATTCAAGTGAAAGCTGAAAATATGGAAATGAAGATGGTAACATGGACAACCAGTAAGTTACTGTTCTTCATCCGGCATCCATAATTCCTTATACGGTAGTCCCATATCCCTTTTGTTCTGCTCCTTCAATACACTTGTATATAATTTCTTTCGTTCGTCTGGAAGTGATGAACTTTCAATTTTGTCAGTGATGCCCAATCGTTGTTGTATTTTTTCCATCATTGCTCTGAGTTCAACGTTTTCTTTTTCAAGTGCCTGTACCCTCGCATCTGTTATATCCCTAACCACTTCTGTCACACTGACAGCTTTCAGATGTTCCATATACATCTCTTTCAGTCTTTCAGGTTTGTAGTCGATGTAAGCTTTCTGAGTTTCGTTCTCTGTCCTTCCTGAAAAGAACCAAACAAGGTCTCGTGGCATACCATTGTTTAACATCTGGTTGTTAAAGAACTTTCGCATGTTATGGCTGCGGATTTTTCCATATACTCCTTTTTCGTGAGTATCCATTGCATGATTGATGCGTTGGTACATGGAGAGTAGGCCATCTTCCTTCAAGTTAAAGAGCATCTCACCTTTCCATTCTTCGAGCCACAACAGTACTGCTTTTGTGGCTTCAGGGCTGCAAAATGTAATGTATGGCTGTTGAGTCTTTGCTCTTACAGGGTACAGGGTTGTTATGTAAGTTTCGTAGTCGATGCCATCAAGGAACTCTTGGCGAGTGATTCCAAGCAGTTCTGAGGTTCCCATGCCACTGCTGCATTGTAACAGAATGATTGCTTTGTCTCTGAAAGTGACGTAGTTGAGGGCAGTTCTGATGTCTTCTGCTTCGAGAAGTACTCTGTTTTTCTTGAGAGTGGTTACTTTGTCAGTGCTTCTGACTGCTTCTGGTATTTGAACATCGTTCTTTGCATACCAGTGAATTATAACATTGAACATGTTTTTTGCTGTAACTGGTGCTAAGTGCCTAATTGATATCTTGAATGCTGTAAGTCTGCCATTAATCCTACGCATGTTCATTCTTATATTCTTATCCTGGTCTTCGTAGGCTTCTTCAAGAAGTTGTGTAGGCATCATTTTTGTGGTGTTGCAATAGTGCATCATGGATTTTGCCAATTGACTCTTGCTACCTGTGGAATAGTTGCGAAGGGTTGCATACTCTGAAAGTTTCTCATCGAGAAGTTCTTTACCATCAAAAAGTTGCTTAAACGTAATAAAACGTGTTTCACTCATTGTATCACATTGAGAAATAGGCATTTTTAGTATAAATTCCTTGCTATTTACAACAGGGGTTTCATATATTCCTGGCTTACTGCTTTTTCACT